>Ga0307517_10008030_pt1 | contig 15220 bp, 17 predicted proteins | sample 23_EM_MG_FD_194515 | JGI IMG/M metagenome (GOLD analysis project Ga0307517, IMG submission 194515) | Populus trichocarpa ectomycorrhiza microbial communities from riparian zone in the Pacific Northwest, United States - 23_EM | ecosystem: Host-associated > Plants > Roots > Unclassified | place...
CGACCACTTCCATCATCGCCTGCGGCGAGCCTTCAGAGCTACAGGCTCTCCTCCCCAACAACCAAGTTCTGGTAGGTGACGAGCTGGACTTTTCCAAATTCCGCCCACATCGCTATTTGTCGTCCATCTTGTGCTCGCACTCCTTACGTGTCGATAGCACGATATTGAGTCTACCTTGCATGAGTGTGGGGAAGGAGAGCTGGAGCTCGAAAGGCTCACGGCAAGCTCCTGGGCGAAAGGGCAATGGCGGAAGCAGTCGGCTGGGTGGGAGGGACCAACCACACCCTTTCTCTGCGGGTAGACTCGTGGTACTGAAAAGAACTATACTACTGTGTAAGTTGAGATCTATCAGTAAAGAAATTAAATAAAGGATCCACTTGCAAGTGGGGAAAGTTCTCATTAGTTGGAGTATTATTGGAGTGAAATAGAGATGAATTTCGCCCTCACGAAGAATTCATTGAGTTTGTGACCTTATAAGCATGACATGTCAAATTTTGTTGTAAAAAGGTCTGATTCTGGCCATAGGGATGTTCGTTGGCACTATACGAAGTGAGATACACACCACTTTGGGGCCAAAGGCCCCAGATATACAGATTCTGAGACTTGTAAACCTACCCTGCCAAAAGTAGTCTGTTTGGGAATATTTGTTCGGGCCTCAAAATAAAGAAGCTCGCAATAATGGAACAGAGGGAAGGGTGGGTGGGAAAATGACAGACGAGTTCGAGGTTACCGGTGTGAGCAACATGTCACATGTCACACGCGCGTTCAGGCCTGTCCATTCTGTTTCATTGTCTGTTCCACTTTTTTCCACGGGAACTTGTTCTTCAACCAATTCAATGTGCACAGCGCGAAGCATCTGACCATTGGGAATCTCTGGCACGAGGCTATTTAATGTAAAGCAGCTGAAGCGCTGACTCGGAGGCCCCTTGCTTTCTTTCTCATTCTCCAAGTCAGTCATCAAATTCGGTCCACTTATTGGCAATGGCTTCAGCGTCTGCCTTCTCACTCAACGTCAAGGATTATGGGGTCACTACCGTTGTTCCCGACGACGACGTCGCCCGTCTTATGTATTACCTGCACTGCGTCACCGTCGGAGTCGGCCTGGACTTCCTGCCAGATGACCTTGTTCGATATCAGCATCTCAGCCTGACTCGTCGTGCCGTAGTTTTCAGAGCCGCAGTCGAACTCGGTCCCGAGGTATTCATTGGCAAGGTCCTTTTCCCTGATGACGAAGGCAAAGTCACAGGAACTTCTTCCAATTCCTTCGTTGGCATTTCTGCTGCGTGTGATATTGTCTCGCTTAAAAGAGACATTGTCATTGCAGGCAAGGTTCAGATCGTGACCAAAGTCATGTTCTTCAAGTCGTCGTGGTTGAAGAAATTCTACATAGATCCCGCGTGTGGCTCGGGCCATTCTTGGGACAAATCATTGCATCCATTGCAATGGCGAAGATCCCATTTGCAACTGCACCCACTCATGCGAACGACCCCCTGACAGTAAGTGCCACCCGATCGAGGATCTCGGAGCAACTCTCATCGACTTTTTAATATCCCCCCCGGCTTCGAAATCTACGCCAGCATCAAGATCTGGTCCAATCCCCCGACCGAATAATGATAAACAATGTAATGGCTGTGGACGGCAATTCGTCACGGCCATTCGGTACAGGTGCACTGTGTGCAAGGACTATGATCTGTGTTCACCTTGCTACAATCACAATGTCCACGACCTAACTCACCCATTCATGCAAATCAGCAAACTGGGCGTCAACTTGAAACCTTCCTATATCAGGCTGTCCCCACGCAGCATATTTCAAGCTCCCACACCTTCGAGCAACACACCACGATACCAGCGACCTGAGGCGTATGGTGCGATCCCCTCCGCCTGGTCTTAAACTTATCAGCATAACTCTATCGCAATACCACTTGGTTTTATTCAGTTTTCCTGCGAGGATCTTGTCAAAGCACGAATGGTGATTTTACAACTCTATCATCAGTTAACAGGGGGACGCAAAACAATCCAAAAAAACATCCAGTAGAACAGAAACCTTCCTCTCCAGAAAAAATTCTGGAAAGTGAACAATTTTTCTGATATCTGAATCTGACCTCTTCAACCTCCAGACCCGACAACCAGCTTGTGTTTAGGAATAAATTATGATATTAGATTTCCTACTGACCTTTTTCAACAATATTTTTCATTATTGCGATGGGAATTTGGTGGCGTGGAAAATAAAAGCACGTATTACATAAGAGGGATATTGGTTATTGTAAGTCCCTCAGCGGTTCTAGTTTCGGACACTCTGATAGGAATCCTGAAATTTTGAGGTGACTGGGTTTTGTTCACTTTCAAGGGAACTTCATCCGCGGGTTTGGCCAAAATGTCTCGAGCATATTCGAGAGCGTCGTACTTGGTCCGAAACATTGCCTCTCGTACTTCCGTTTTCTCATCATTCCATATAGGCAAGACGTGATCCATCTCCGGTCTTACCATTACCACTTCTTCTCTAAAACTAGCAGCGTACCCTTGCTCATCAGACGCCATGGTGCTAAACGTCAGAAACGACGTTGGGTCCTCCATTTCCGATCGGGATTTCGCTATCTTGCATAGTCTCTCCCGTTCGTAAGCAAGCCTCCCTTCTAGAGTGTCCGGGTAAGGAATTTCACTGCGCCATGTCAGTGCAAGCCAAGTACTAACAACATCTGCAACGATGAAGGGGGTATAAACCATCGGTGCACCCATGAATGCCAAAGAAGGATTATGGGCATACAATACGAGCCGGTGCAGTGATGGCACACGGTAGGGGTACACTTCATTCGAAGTGAACGGAATCTGGTTAATCCCGCCCTCGTCCAGGACGTGGATAAAGTCCGGTAGCGGTCTGTAGCCCGTCCCACAATAGACATGGTCGAGGTCGGTGAGGGTTGTACCATCGGCAAGCAAGGCGTCGAATTTGTCGGCTCCCTTTGGTATATATCGAGAGACCGGTGATACCATTTTAATGCGTTCACTGGGGAGACTCGGGAAGCCAGGAAATGCAGGTCGTCGAATGCTTTGGTATACTGGACCATCAGACACTGTTGATAATTGAGCCGCGATGTCGTTAGATGAGTTCGCATTTCCGATCACAAGCATTTTCTGCCCCATGATTCATCAGGATATACGACTCCATTTGAAAGAGATCCACTCACCTTCCCTTCGTACCCAACGGGTCCTCTATAACATTTCGCATGTTTAGCCAATCCGATCGCCTTCAAAGTTTCAAGACCTTCTGTACTGGGCCATACGGGATGGTCGTACCAGCCAACAGCAACAGCTACCGCATCCCACTTTTCTTCCACTTCCATCCCGTCACTATTCCAATCCCTGTAAGACACAGTCCATCCTTTATCCTCGCCGTTTTCTATAACTTTGATGACTTCTCTATTCAATTTGATTCTCCCATCTTTCAGGTACGGTGCGGCAAAGGTTCGCAAGTAGTCGTAGGTCTCCACTAAGGAGGGGAACGGCTGGTGGGGCGTAGTAGGAGGAATAGGGAAAGGATATTCGGAAAAGTTGAGGAATTCTGGAAGGACATTGCCGATGAGACCTTTGTATGCGGGCGATGGCCATTTGGGTTTCGTGGTACCATTGGCACCCTCCGGTTCGTCTAGATACCTTGTGAAGAACTTGAATATTTGTTTAATCTCATTTCTTCGGGAAAATGGGACGTACCATACTCCCCCGACATCGTCCCTTCGTTCCCAGAGCTCGACGCGTTCGAATGCACCTCTTTCGACTAGATTGCGAAGGCCGACAAGTCCAGTAGGACCAGCACCTATCACTAGAACAGATTTTGGTACTGTGGTAGTAGATGACATTGGTTGAAGTCAAGTTGTGTTACTCGGATCCGATTACTCACTCTCCTTCCTTTCTGGAACACAGCTGCAGTACTGCAACATGCAGCGAGACATGATCACACTGACATCCGAGTCTTATAGAGGTCATAGACTAAGAGAACGTCAGTTAATCAAACGTTGTAGAAATGACACATGTCTCAATGTTGGGTTTCCCATACATAGTAAGTCCGACCATATATGCGAAGAAAATGTGATAAGTGCAAGGAAGAGAAAATTATAAGTACATTATTTATTCAAACTGTCTCGTTACCTAGAAAAACAAATCAACAAGTCCTGGAAATGACTTCAAGGGCTTGTTTATCGAATTCCCAACCTTTTCATCAAATCCATCCATCCCCCTCCACTACCTAAACGAGAAAAGGGATGTTGAACAGGATCACGATGTACGTGTCTGGCTCCATGACCTGGAGTACTAGACCCTGAATCAAAGGAACAAGGCATACGAACACGGAAATCTATTTCATCATTTGCGGCCGGAACGTTCGACTCGGGCTCGGTGTGTAGAGGTGCATCTTCTGTGAACTTGGTGGGCTTGGTGTAGTCCGAATCACGTTTCTTCTCCTTTCCCTTGCTCCTACTCGAGCTCGCGTCGTCAGAGTAAGGTGGTGGTAGTTTCTTCTCGCTATCAGACTCTGTTTCGTCATTTGTCGTCAACTTGTCTTCGCTGTCTTCAGACTCCCCAGGCGCTACCACCTTCACAAACCCTGGATCGTCCTCTTCCTCACTCTCCTTTTTTACCTCCTTCTGCTTCAATACGAGCCCTTCTTCTGATGAATCATCGTCCCAGGCAGTCAGAGCGATCCCCGTTGACTTTCTCGAGGCAGGATTACTAAACGAGTGGAACCGGTTAATGGCGCGTGCCGAGTTGATTGCAAAACGCCAACGAGATCGGGGGTTGAAATGATCGCGAAGCCCATGCGAGAGGTCATGCTCGGTGGAGGGCCGATGTGTTGTGAGCCACTGCGAGGGGGTTATATTAAATTTGTATGAATATGGAAAGATGGTACTGACGGGATGTTGCAGTGCTTGTGCAGCAGTCGGTCGAATGATTGGGTCAGGGTTAAGAAGGGATTTAATGAAATCCTTGGCTGAGAAGGAGTGTTGATAAAAGGCTTGGAATAAGGGCGCAGAGGACAAGAAATACCTATTTCGGAGACATTCTTCCAGTACCGCTCGTGGAATTCAATGTGGGATTCTGTGGTGTCTTTGATAAGGACGTTTAAGTCGTCAGATCGGAAGGGGAAGTATCCACAGAGTAGGACGTAAGTGATTGTGCTTAAATAACGTCGTTATTAACGTTAAAGATGAGAAGCAGCGAAATGCCCACCCAATTGCCCAAATATCGACAGGCTTTCCATGACCACTTTTAGTCAGCACTTCGGGAGCAACATAACCAAGACTTCCGGCCAACGAATACAGTTGCTCATCGGGAGAGTGCAAATGCTTTGCGCTGGTGAGACGTGAATCTATCCGTTTAAATCCGCGACTGTGTACGACTTACATTCCGAAGTCGGCAATGACAACGTCACTGTGAGGATCTTTCGTCCGATACAAGATGTTTTCTGGCCTGAATCATTCATCAGAGTTAGTTGACGAAAAAGGAATGAAGACGAACTTGAGGTCCCGATGAACGATGTTATGATCATGCAAAAACTTCACGGCATTCACAACAGACCTGACAGTGATGAATGAAATTAACAAACAACCTAGGGTGGGAGCAAGAAACGCACGATACTACGCTCACAGCGTCTTGCTCAGTAAATTTCCCCTTCTCGACAATTCGCTCAAAGAGTTCTCCACCGACAGCGAGTTCAAATGAGAGGTAATACTTCGTCCGGGATTCAAACCACTCGTAGAACTTGACCTAAGCAAAGGTAACAATCCTTGAGGAAAGGAAGGCGTGATTACGTTGCGACGAACAATGTTGGGGTGATCCAAGCCCTTTAATACTTCCATCTCCCCCCATACACTAGCTTCGTTTCCTTTAACCTTCTTCTTCTGTATGACCTTCAAGGCAACCCCTTTGGTTATCCCACTGGGCGGTCCTGGAGCAGGCGAAGGTGAACGCGAACGAGACTTAAGGGGGGATGCCATTCCCAAAATCGACTTTGAAGATTTTGAATGAGGTAAAATAGGCACTTGTTCTGCCATAGCTCCACGTTCTGCTATGGCGATTTCGCTTGTAGGAACATGCCATGTTGCTTTCTACATTGTATGTACAACAGAGGGTAGGGGTTGATTGTTACATCAATCCGGTGGCACAGATGAAAAGGAACACCGTTAATTGATAAAGACGCTCACCACGACCTTTCCAAAGGCTCCAGTTCCCAGGACTTCATGCACCACATAGTTCTTCTTTTTGACGAAACTTCGAGGTTGGGGCAGAAGTCTCTCCGACAGGTTCATCATTCTTCTTTGCAGGCCTGGTCAGTGATTTAGATATAAATTCTTGGCGGAGGAGTTTTGGACGTAAGGGAAACAGCTCCGACATACAAACGGGGATTTCAAACATTCACACGTGGCCTGTCACGAGGCTACTTCAAAATAACATAACTTGTAAATTCTGTTGAGGTACATGCTACTGATACTACACAAACATGCAGGGAGGCGTACAAGCTCGAGTACTGCCGGACCTCAAAAAAATTTGGTTTCTGAAGGTAATTTGTAGGCGTTAATTTCAGATGACCGAAGACTCCTTTGCATGACAGATAGACGTAAGCAGACCGTACAAAAGGAAATTATATCCAAAAACGTCTCGCATAGTCTAAAGGGCCACTCAGCGTCGAAGTAGAGGACCGCATTATTCGACCGTGACCAGGTGAAAACACATGTTAAAACGCAACCCAGGTCAACGGCATTTATTGTCGATGGTCAGCTGCCATTTTTTTTGTGTCGGAAATAGAAATGCACCCCGATACCTGATTGCCACCCAAAGGAGATTTCTCAAGTTGTGGATTCCATTCAGTATGGAGTGATCGGTGACCTCTACTCCGGTTGTTATTATCTTTAATATTACACGGGGTCGCGTCGAAGGGGGGTCCCAAACGTCCAGTAACATAGAAAGAGGCAATCGAATTTCCGTGCTAGAACCAAAGCGAATGAAAAGCCTATTTCATCGACAACTCGATCGTTGCCCTACGGACAAAATAAAATGACAGACATTTTCCATTCGTTTCCTATAAGAAATTAAATTGTCTGAGATCATTTTTTTGCAGATCGTAGGAATGAAGGTGCGACCCCGTTTTTTTTTTCTCATCATTTTCAGCCACGCTCTGAGATCGCGTGGCCGAGAGCATTGCGGCGTAGACTCAGGGTTCTTGACGAACCGAGATGCACCAACTTCTTTATACAAATTTGAGATTTGGGGCAGCGGCATATACAAGACGAGGGAACAAGAACGACAGGACGAATAAATAATCTCTATGGTGGGTAAGATATCTATGCACCACAAGCCTCGAAAGGTAAACAATGGGAGATGTTGACCTAATCCCAGAGAAAAGGGAGAGTCGAACAGACCGAAAGAAAAATGTGAGACAGGGAAACGATGTAGTAAAAGGGAACCCTATGCATTTGCGAGAAACGAACCTGCGCATGCGGTCTATAAACGAAATGCCTTAACGAATCGAGATGTCCATGGGTGAATGGTACCCATAGCTATGTTCTTGCTCGGATCGAAGGCGGGGGTGTCCATGGGTGGTAGAGGGTGAAGGTGCTTCGAGTCCAAAATGGTAAGGTAAATCGCCGGATGAGTTGAATTTACTATTCCCTTGTGATGGGAGGTGAGAGTGGATATTTGGAAGCATGGACATTGAAGCTGGAGTCGAGTCGGGAGTAAGTGGCGAGCCCATCGAGCTGGCTGTGGCAGGGGACCCGCAGTTGCTGGAGAGGGAACTGGGTGGGATAAGCATTAATTTTGAGAAGAACACCTTAAGGAGAGATGTACCCGTTGAAAGTCCCAGAGACTTCGTCGCGCTGTTGATGGCATGGATGAAATATCATGTCCTGAGACCTAATAGAATCCGATTGCGTGCCAGTAGCTTCATTGAAATTTATTGGAATGAGTTGTGAATGGGGCATTTCAAGCGATAGCGAATGATTGGTTGGGAGATGAAGGGAACCAGATTCTCGATGAAAGCGTCGTACGGTCAATGAGGATGAGAACCCAAAGTTCTCCTGCATTACCAAGGAGTTTCCATGAATATCGTAGTGATGCTGTAGAGGACGAGGTCAAAAACATGTATTTCGAGAAGAGAACAAAGTCCTTGCCTGATCAACTCCGGCGTGGCCACCGCTCCCAGGCGTAAACTCTGTCGGCATGGGGAAGTAATCGCCATCCGCAAACATGGGGCCATATCTAGCAGTGACTGGACGTCGAAAGTCTTTTGTTTCGGAGGCGATTTCCAGTTGGCCACCCTGAGCAGATATCGAGTCATCCAATGAGAAAGAGCTGCTTCTAGAGGGATGAATGGCTTCTCCTCCAGTCGTTTTTGGGTCCAGTTCCAAATCGGTCCTTTCCAAGGAATGACGACCAGGTGAGAAGTCGATAGTCTCGGAAGACCCAGTGCTGCTGGTCGCGCTCGATGTGCGAGGGCGGGTGCCGTTATGTGTGCTAGTGGCGTTGTCACTGCCGGTGGAAGCTTCATTCCCGCCAGACGACTTCCCCTTGGGCTTATTCGGCCCACGTACCCTCCCTTCTTTGGCATACTCACAAACCAGCCCACGGGTCACACATCGTTCGCATGTTGGATGCTCGCCGCTGCACTATAATGTTGTTAGAGATTCATTGTATCGCGATTGGGGAGATCGCGCACTTTGGCTTTCCTCAGACGACATTTCTGGCATGCCTGAGCTGTCCGCAATCTCGGGTGCTCGGGGGTACGGAGAAGAAGACCAGTGGTAGGGTCAACTGTCTCAGTGAATGCAAGTCTGTTGCCCGGGGCCGTTAATCCGCGACCTGGACTCGATCTCTTTTGGTGATGAAGCGTAGAAGGCGAAAGCCGATTCTGAGGGAAAGGAGAAGGAGCAGAGAAGGGGGGATAGTGTAAATGGGCATCAGACTGCTTCAGGGAAGCTGGAACCGAGTGGTACTGCGAGGACCAAGACTGAGATTCCCGAGGCCACTGCTGATGAGGTGGGACATTTGTAAATGACTGAGTCGATTGGTACACCTGATGATGATGGGACGTGAAGAGATGCGGATTTAATGGACGGATATTTCCCTCGCTATTCTGGTGAGTGAATATCCGACGCGGATGGAGCTGAGATGACAATGGAGGATAGAGAGCGGTACGAGGCTCGCCAACGGCAGAATCCGCAAAGTCGTCACTTAAAGGAGGATAGTAAATTGGGAGATCGTCCGGGCGGCAGAGTTGGAGATGTGCACCAGAACCAGCGTAAGACATGGCGAACAGGTCAGCAGGTGTCGTCTAGCAGCGTCTGGGGGTTATAATGCCAGTTCGAAGAAGAAGAGAACGAGTTCTATCTATGTAAAACCCCAGTTTGGGTCAATTCAATTAAATTTCATCCGGGCATTTTTGGCTTTGGCAGTCTGATGTAAATGTATGTTGCAGGTGCCGAGGCTCGATCTTCAGTTGTGATCGAGATGCTTTTGGAAAGGAGACCGTATCTTCGGGACCACCATTATGGAACCGCCGTGTACAACAGAAAAAGATTCTGTAACAAATCTCTCAACCCTCACGAATTCGTAGCGCAGAAGCAGAAGTCGGTATCACGGAGGAAACACAAATTCGCGGCCAAATCTCCCAAAAAAATTAACTTTCTGCCACCTCATTTCAATCTCCGCGGCATATTCCTGACCAAACACCCTCCAACAATGCGAGAATAAGGACCGTGTCAACATATCCAAGGGGCTAATATTTCATCAATCTCTAATTCAGCCGCGAATAGTGGCCATTACTTTATCCAAAGGTAACAGGACACCTGCATGTGACACCAGAAGCTGGCACTTGACGTCCAGGTTGAAACCAACGGGCCCAAAGCCTGTGCGTCGTGGGGCTTCCCTGAGATTCCGTACCGCTGGGGCTTCGTCAGCCTCAAAACAAGCCAGTTCTCAAGAGGTCGGACTGCAAGATAAAGTACCAGGCACTGATGGATTTCTAGTCTCAAACGGGCCATCAAGGGCTCCACGTTCAAGTACCTTTTCGTGGTCCAATCGCCAGGTTTTGAAATTCTACTCAGGTTTCAATTTGATCCAAGCATATCAAACAAGCGATTCATTCACCAGTTCGCCGGTTCTTCGGCGACGTCGTCCAAAAAGACTCGCTTCTCAAGAAGTGCACGATGTCGACGGTATCACTGACCGGCATTGTCACTTTTCATTGCTGTCGCCGGTTCCAAAACCGTAATCCAGGCTTATGTTTGCTTACTATTTTCGTCGTGGAAATTCTACTCGCTCCATTCGTCTAGAATGTGGTTGTCAAATAACAATTCCTCGGAATTACAAGAAGGCACCGAATTGAATAAAACCCCGCGTACTGTTCAAGCTTTCATACTTTTAGTCGCGCTTGCAAGCTTTGCATGGCCAAAATCTGATTCCAAAACTTAAGAAAGAAAAGAAATCTCTGCCGTGGTTTCCTTTCGCGGGAGCTTGCGCTGAGGATCTCACACCGAAGAGCGGACAGGTTTACGACGCGAATTCAAATGTTACCGCCGGCTTCTCATGTGCCCCTCTGAATGACGGAACTTGGCTCCGCCGACTTTGTCAGCTTCCTGTCCGAATAGGTATCAAGAAACTTGGGTGGCGAAACTTGCGTCCACGATCTCACCTACAGTAAAAAGGCCTGTGAACCGATTTACGTTAAAAATTCAGTATCAACGCTCTCAGGGTAAACTGGTTACTCCTTTACACGGATTGCTGACTGAAGAACGCCATAAACATGCAGTACCAATATTTGCCGGTAAGCTCGGTTGCTGACTGAGCGTACTCGACATTAACTTTGATCCCACACCTTCACCCTGTGTATGGCATTGCCGAATCGAAGCTTCTCTGCATGATTGAGGTATCATGTAAGACGTAATGAATCGGGTTTGAGGGCTTTGAAGAGTCGAGTTTCTTGAGTTTCTTGATGAAATTTCTCATCCGAATGCGGAGGAGGCACATTCGTTCGAATACCTTCGAAGGTCGTCAAGGATGATTTCCTCGCGATCTTTTTCGTTCGATTTGGGTTCGCTGTGCAGAGTGTGGTCCGCCTTCTCTCATTTTTTGTGTCGCCTAAAACGTTCGGGAAATCCTAGGTAAGAAACTGGGCACACGCTGTGCCGGGAAGAGACTCGTCGAAGTAGTTAAGTTACAAGTCATATCATTACTGATTGTGTTATTTTTCCTGACAATGGCACATCGTTCAGCACAAGGTCCCTTTGCTGTCCCATAAATACCAGGAGTGAGATTTATTCTATCCAAATGATTTGCGTTTGCACTTGGAGTACAAGAAGAAACGCCGCGCGAATCTTTGCGATCTGCCATGTGGTAAGTTGGTCGCATGGCGGAAATGATAAGAACGTGGAGGTTCGGAAACAATGCTGTTGGATGCCTGTGTTCCCAGTTCTGAACTCGAACGCGAAGAATACTGATTTTTGCTGCCTACAGATACCTGTCGATTTCTCAAGGTTGCATGATATATGCCAAATGTCCGTTTCCTGATTTGGATTACAATTAACCATTTATGGAAGAGGATAGCAATGGCCCTGTCGCTAGTTGCTAGTTGGTCGCTAGTTGATATTTCCTCGACGTATTTTATATATTTAAATCACTAACGCTCAAAATGTTTGGGAAGTCGGTTGGTTGGTCAGACTTCAAAGCTTCAACCTTTAGAGAAATCATCAATTTGATGCCAAATGGTAATAATTGGATTACCGTCTTGTTGGAATTCCGTCACATGCAAATGCATAGTCTAAAGTCTACAGGAGTTTTTCGAGAAATGGAGACTCGGAAGTGCGGTCCGATTGAGATTGAGATAAACTTCCAAGTTGCTCCGGCCTGTGAGCTGAGTGATGATCGGGGATGTATATCATTCACAATTTTTGCTTTCTCAGATTGGGGAATTTAAATTTCTAGTACGGAGCAGTCTAGCAGATAATATCGCCGCCACATCTATCTGGTTTCTGCACTGATCTCATACACAGAGTTGGTGCTGTCCACTTCATACCACACAAATATGATCTCCGAGCCCAGTAAATTAATGCCCTATATATTGTCGTCGCAAGCATTTTTATGCCTGGAGTGGTAGAAAAAATCCGAGTCCGGTTGAAGTTCAACATCATTTGTTTGATTTTCTCAGAAAAATTCCGCACACGAACAGAGGCTTCTGCCAGTGCCATTCACCAGCAGAGACACAGATGTGGTAATTAATCAGAGATATCGCCGTGTTGAACGACATGATATTGATGCCAATCGCGTGAGGTGTGGATCCTGCTCGGCCGCTGCCATCATTAGCACTTATTGTGCCCGCAGACCATACTTGGACTTCCCCACAGTCCACACCCGTTCATCTATGTGGTCTGATAAGTAAGGTGCAATGCAGCCTTACACGCTATACAGCGACTAGTCACTTTCCGAGAGAGGTACGTGCTTTCACGACACCGATATCAACACCCCTGTTGATTCGTTTTTTCGATGATCTAGCAGTTCCTGGGCCAACCGCGGATCCTTACTTTTTTGACATAAAGGATGCCAAACCTTTTCTTCTGGAGCACGGCTACGAAGGCCAGAAAACCTTCCATGCTATCTCTTGCACCAACACCATTTCCAAGTGACTCCAAAACGATCCATGATCCTCAGAAACACATCTCAGGTCGTGAATCAGAGGACGAATCCCCAACGAGACAGCATCTCTTTGGCCGTTTCTCACCAGAGAGCCCCGAATCGATGCACGCTGGACGAAGCTGCTCTCCCGGAACGAAGCTCTCGACTTCTCCTGCTCACATCCGTCGTATTTACATCGTGACCAATGCCGATGATCGGGATGCAGAACTCACTCAAAGGGACATCCTTCCGAAACCATACTCTTTCGACTCCGGAAGAGTTCGCAAATCCCGCACTGAGAGCCAGTCTCCTAGAGAGAATCCTCCCATTACGGGTGTCCTGCCAGTGCGTCCAGAGCCCACTCTCCCTCATGGGTGGGAACGTCGAAAAAATCGAAATGGGAGGATCTTTTACATAGATCACAATACGAGGACGACATCGTTCCATCCACCCCTAATCGGACCCGAACTTGAACAAAGTCCAGACGAACTCGGTCCTCTTCCACCTTGGTGGGAAATGACGTTGCTAAATGACGGAAGGGTTGTTTTCCTGGACCATAAAACTCAGACGACGACGTTGAGGGATCCCAGAATAGCAAAGCTTGCAGAAACACCCTTGGCCCAATTCAATCGCAAGTCTCTGTACCTTCAGCGTAAAATTCGGCACGAAAGATTGCTGGGTCGCTTCGAAATAAACGTCCGAAAGAGCCACATCTTTGAAGATAGCTTCACCGTCGTTTCGAACGCAACAGTGGATGATTTGAGGAGAAGTCCAGTGGTAGTACTCGACGGGTTGCAGCCAGTGCATCACGCGATGTGAGTTCGAATACTCCCTGTCGTAATCTTTATACACTGACACGAAGCCTTCTGAAGCAGACAATGGTCCGAATTACTTTTCCACGTAGCCTTCGACCCTACCACCGGACTCTTCCAAAGTGGCGACAACGATAGCCTGGAAATTTCTCATTATTCATCTCAATCAACAAGCTTCTTGCCTTACTTCAAGTTCTTGGGCAAACTACACGGCTTGTGTATCCTGCACAATTTCCCTATTGATCCAAAGATGGTTCCACTTTTCTATCACCTCATGAGCGAACAAGCTGCCGATAAACGACCTGGGAGGGCAAGGGGAGACAGCCTTATTCCATCTGTAATAGAAGATCCGACCGCAGCATGGTGAGTTGTCGTCTAGTCCACATGTTAATCTCAAACGAAACTCGATACCTAGCACCATCGATAACCAAGGCAACGGAAAACTCTTGTTGAGGAGCTATAACACTTTGGATGAGCGAACTGGACAACCTTTCTCCGTGGAGATCAAGCACGATAATAATGGGTTCACTTTTTCAAATGAAGAAGACAGAGACACGTTCGCAGCTGGTTTTTCGGCACATCGTGGTGCCCTAGACCCAAATCTTGTGCTAGAGCCCTTCATGGATGGATTCTGGGAGATCATTCGTAATAAGGGTCTCTTACGGGGATACACACAACCTGAGATTCGCAAATTGATTGGTGGTGTGTCGGAAATTGACTGGTGCGTTATGGGGATCTATCTCGGAAAGAATACCTCTTTACCCACCTTTTCAGGGAGCAGCATTCAGAGTGTCTGACGGGCAACCAGGAGGATGAAAGACTTGAGTGGTTTTGGAAGATCGTCAAGTCCTGGCCGCTTGAATACAGGGAGGCCTTGCTCCGATATATAACTGGTTTCAAACGGGTTGCTGCTACCAACAAGTTCAAGGTCTTCAGAACCCCTCAAGGCTCGAATCATTTTTCCCATTTCTCAGTTCATGCTGTCCAGGAACGAGCTGTACAGCGCGAGGATGACGCAACTCTTGTTCATGTCCTCCTTGTACCCAACTTCAGTACATACGAAGAGTTGGAGGTAAATCTGTTGCATACGATCTGCAACTGTGATGCGGTACGCGATCATTATTCACTTTTTAATTCTCCTAATTGAGTTTCATGCCCCATCAGGAACCGATTTTTATTGAAGGTTATGCGGAATTCGTCTTTGGATGACTTGCGACGATACGGGGAACTTTTTTTTCATCCTTGGATTTCTTTTTTTTTTTTTCGAAATCTTTTCGTATGGTCAAGCTAGTATGACCACTGGCAAGTGGTTCGTTTTCCACTTTTTCGTTCTTTTGAAGGGGATATTGAATTTCATGTATTGTACTCTTATCACATGTCAATCGTCTGTAAATTTGGTTTTAATATCTTGTGACAATTGGGAAAGAGGTTTGCAATTAATGCGCTCGAGGAGTAGATGAGCGGGAGTTCATATAAATTAAACAGGTGCTGTAACTTAGTCTAGCACTCTACAACGCAGCTCTCCAGAATGGACATTTATATCTGCATGGTTTTCTAAGATAAAGCCCATATCCTCACATGTTCATTCTGGACTGCGAATATTCGCATATACCTTGGTGGGAAAACTGCCGTAAACGGGGTATACAATATGTGGTCCCTTTTCTCGTTTAGGTAGTGGAGGGGGATGGATGGATTTGATGAAAAGGTTGGGAATTCGATAAACAAGCCCTTGAAGTCATTTCCAGGACTTGTTG
>Ga0307517_10008031_pt1 | contig 15219 bp, 13 predicted proteins | sample 23_EM_MG_FD_194515 | JGI IMG/M metagenome (GOLD analysis project Ga0307517, IMG submission 194515) | Populus trichocarpa ectomycorrhiza microbial communities from riparian zone in the Pacific Northwest, United States - 23_EM | ecosystem: Host-associated > Plants > Roots > Unclassified | place...
TCCCCCTCCTTGCGCAGCGAGCCTCGTTGGTCGCCAGGAGCGAATAATGGGAATAATAGTCGGCTGTGTCCATTGAGGGACGTGTGTAAGCAAGACCGCAACGAGCCTCGTCCGCCAGCATTGTGTCCATTGTCCGGAGCAAGTTGTTTGGTGCTGTTTGCATGCCCACCATGCGGCTGTGACACCGTGACCTGTGACACCGCCTCAAGACCACTCCACCCCCTCCTCGAAATTTGAGAGGGAATTCCTCAAATATTCTCCACACCCCTTGGCTCCGTCCCCACCATCACCAATCTACGTCCAACCGACCACCACCGCCCGCAACCGCTCGCCAAAGCCGCGTCAACAATCCTTTCTTTCTCCTTTTCCTCTACCGACTCTTAGCAGACCCAGGGATAATGCAACTCCTCGCCTGCTAATCAGCCCCCACTCCCTCGAACTCCACCCGTCTCGCCTCATCTATCTTAGTTCCGAGCTCTCTTTCTCTCTTTCTCGAGCACCCCTATTACTTCCCGACATGATCACTATCCCCGCCCCGGTCCAGACTCGGGAGGAGTGGCCCGATGCCGACTTCGACTTTCTAGAAGATGAACCAATACACCGTATCGCCCAGGCGGCCGACAGGGACAACGACTTTGATGATATGGACTGGGATGTTGAGATGGACCTCGGTCACACGGGAGGAGCAAAGGTTAAGGCTGTTGTTGATGGCCTCGTCTCCCGCCCCGGTATCACAAAACAGCCGTCTACCATCATCAACATCCGCCCTCCAATTCAAACCTCGGATAGTGGCGAAGACGAAGATGAGGAGGGGATCTCCACAATTAAGGTCACTACAATCCCCACCCTCCGCCCCTCCAGGCCTACTCCACCTGTTGTCCACGAGGACGACGATATCGAAGATGCCTTCTCCCTTCCCCAAGATATGACCCAGTTGTCTCTCCGTCCCATGTCTCTTCACCATCAATCCTCCAAAGGCTCACTGGAATGGGGTGACAAGGATCAGTCTTCATCACAATCATCTGACACCTATTCAAATCTGGGTCTCCACGACGGGTCTGCCTCTTCCAACTATACATCCGCATCGCAAGCCGAAACAGACACGGACGAGGATGAAGAAGACCAACTTGATGGTCTCGTCATCCCTTCTGGCCTTTTCGAGAAGGGTACCAGGAAACTGAACCGGATTCTCGAAATCAAGAAGACTCAGCCGGTGGAGGGAAAACCCAAGGTCGCTAGTCCACATCCGGAGGATGATTTCGAGATTGGCCTCGTCATTGGCGATGATGTCGAACTTAGCCCCAGCCGATTACTCCAGAATACACAGCACCCGAAACGTGCCCCCGTCTCCGTCCGGAGTAAGAGTATGCCCACCAAGCCGAGTGTCTCCAGCCTTCGTCCTCCCTCAAGGCTAAGAGGTGACAGGGCCAAGTCTCCAGTTAATCCACCACCTTCGTCGATGCGCCAGTTCCGAGCCCTCGCCGCCAACCCCCCTGCGCGGACCCAATCTTACAGCGAAGCGCTCGCACAGCCTCCTCCCTCTTCGGGCGCCTTCTTGACAGCGAAGACCGCCGGCAGCCTCAGAGGTCAGAAGTCACATTCTGGCCTCAACCCCTCTCCTACCTCCAATCAGCGTCGGCTTGGCAGAAAGGCATCATTACCGACTCTGTCGGACCCGAACCAACCTGAAGCCTCTGGCTCTGGATCAAACGTCGTACCATCCCAAAGTCGATATGAAGTTCCCACTGCTTCCTCGCGAGCGAAATCGCAGACAACCAGCCGCGCCTATGGTTTGGAACATCTCGTCCCACCTACTCGACCTTCAACCCCCTCCTCCAACCCCGCCGCCCTTCGCCTTACAATGCCGACATCCTCTTCACGGCTGAAGGCCCGCCCTCCTGTGTCCGCAGTTTTCCCCAATCGACCACCATCGAGGTCAAGTTCGCCGTTAATTCCCCGTCCCCCTTCTTCCCTCTCGCTCCAACAGCCTAAGCCTCCAACCCCAGCTCCCATCACCAGTTCTATAAAGGTTTTAAAGCGGCCAAAACGCCCAAAGATGTATGGTGATGGAACTGAACTGGATAACTTTGAGGACCTCCCCCTGGATGGTGACAAAGAATTGAGGTTCAGGATCCAGCCAAAGGTCACCCGGGTACCCGGCGCCTCATATCCAAAACCGCCAGAGAAGGAGCCAAGTAACCATAAGGGTACTCTTAGGCGGAAACCAACACGAGAACCATCAAGTAATAACTTGAGAGGTCAGTGACCAGGTCCACTTGCTCTTAATCCCATTAACCATTAGCACGTTTCAGGCGAATCCAAGTCTGTTACTCCCGTCCCACCATTACCAACAAATTCCCTGCGTCGCAAGGGTCGGATTGACTCTCTGATATCCAAACCACCTACAACGGAAGATTTTCCGCTGAAGAAGAAGCGAGTTGTCAGTTCGTCAACAACGAAGAAACCTCATCTCATCCGAAACCCTGGTGGCGCGTCAACACCAAAAGGTTGGTGACCGCTTGCCAACATCCACTTTAGACCCTCGTTTTAATATTCTGTTTCAGTTGTCGGAGAGATGAAGTGGAACCCCACAGCCCTCCGTTGGGAGGGCAATGACCAGGCTCTTCGAGACTTTGACGCTGTTGGCACATCGACACGACCTGCCTTAATCACCCATCTCACCGGTTCATCCATCGGTTCTCCTGTGGGCTCGTTCGCGAACGGCGCCCGGATCGTGGGGAACATGATCTTCGATCCAACACGGATGTGTTGGATATCGGCGCTTCCGCCGGACGAAGACGAGCCCGATGTTTTCGCGGACCTTGCTGACGATGAAGAGGATGACGGTTGGGAAACCAAGGGCGGTACAATCCGCGCCAACCAACCCGCGAGTACTGCTGCTACGTCAGACGGTAGCGATGCTGGATCATTGAATCGCATAGAACCACCCAGTCCCGCCCGAAGTCTCCGGCGGCGAAGTTCGTGCGAGTCGAGTAGCGACAGAGGATCTCGGGCTTCGCTTGTCTACGATGTGGACGAGAATTTCCTGCAGACGTGTCGCGATGCTGAAGCCCGCCACAAGTCCGAACTGAAAGGTTGGAAGTTGAAGAGCGATGATGTCTTCGACCAGCCAGACCGTTCGTATCTTTGGGAGATTCGCGCGCTGGCAACAAGGCGTTACTAATATTATTTTGTGGATTTATGTTTATGGTTATTTCCTTCCTTTCAGCTCGCGCGTTTTCCGCCTTCGACTTGTAGATATGCTGTCCCTCTCTTTGTTTTTTCAGTTTGCTGTCCGGCCCACCGTTCCCCCCACCCTCTTTGTTTCCCGCCTGTTATATTTTTGTCATCATCGTTTCTATGTTTTCCTTTTCTCTCTCACATTGTCACGACCAACCCATGCACTGCTAACTTGCACACTCCCTTGAACAGCTCCCCCTTCTCTCGCTCATTTCTCTATTCTCGTCATATCTCTCCTTTCCCTGTCATGTTTTCCAGCTCTTGTTATGTAGCAAAGTTAGTTCATCATCCTCTACTAATCGAGAATCAAGATGATTCTGGAGGCGGATCATTCCTCCCTTTTGATGTAGTACTGGCTTGATCTCCAATAACAACTCGCGAGGGGTCAGAAACAAGATACGGTCTATCGAATTCCAACCTGAAGCCGCAAAATTTTCGGCCGAGGTGACTTAGAATTGTTCCCGAATCTGCGAACGATCGGTCGACCGTGCACGGCTCCATTGGAGGCTTCGGGTTCGGTCCAGCCCCCGTGTCAAATCATCTCCTCGCGGATACTTCGAGCTCTGATCATGGATGCCAAATCCCGACGACAGAACCGTCAGGTTGACGCTCTCTCTTCCAGTTTAACGCGGTCATCGGGGCCGTGAATCTTACGAAGAATGCCCCAAGCATACATATCCCACCGTGCAAGTGTCATACGGCGCCAGTCAGAACATGTACGTGTGTGTACAGCGGAGTGTCTTCGATTCAGAAGTCTGGTGCCCAGTCGTAGTATCTCCTCAGGATCCCCCCCCACAGATAGACTTGTGAGGTCTAGTATGGCCCACCCACCCGAACAAACCCAGTAGAATCTGGTTTCGAAAGAGGCTTGCGGTTCCCGTCTGGGTCCAGCTGCAACAAGTCTCGTCCTAAACATCTCCTCGCGTCCTAGGCCGAATGGACGTCCCATCCACACCTCCTTCTTGGCATCCCGGTGCGTACGTGTCGTCATAATTATATGAGCTGTCATATACTAACGTCCCACCCAATCCAGCCGATTTAACGTGATCACATTCACAAGATCGACCGCCAGGCGCGGTGGGTCTATCCCTTACGATAGGGTAACCTAATACTTATCGTCCCTCCATTCAATGGTTCGTAAGAGGGTTCCAGGGGTCTGTTGGACAGTACAGCGCTCCTCAGACCCTGATAAGTTTCTCTTGTACGATCCTGGATCCGAGGGAAATTTGAAGCCGTCCTCCCATGCCTTCCCAATCCGCACCTTGGAGGGTCTATAGAGAGTAGGTTTTGTCCTTACCCCCACATTTTCCAGTAAAACTCACGCAACGCAGAGCGTTGACCCCGCTGAAATTCGGTGATGCCCTTTGGTTGATAACTGTTTGCTCTGTCGCCACAAATCAAGTCTGACATCGATTTCAGGGAGCCTGGTCCCATCCCCAGTTATCGGCGAGTCAGGCTCGGTGATGTCGGTTACATCCGTCGAGGGAGGTTCCACCTTCTGTTCTCTGCGGGGATCCCTTTGGGATCGAGAGTGCTCGGTACCGATGTTCCCCTCATGTTCGAACCTTTGGATATCGGCCTAGTCATCCCAGGAGAAGTCCGTTCACCAGGCTATCTACGTACACAGACGGTTCAACAGATTGGGATGGACGTTGGTGGTTCAGTTGCTGTTGCTTGGTGCGTGTGCAGGTATTTCGCTCGGTGACCATCGCGATTGATCGAACACACTAGTCCTGTGGAGCCCGGCGCGAGGATCGCCTTTGAACTCACCAGCAAGCAAGGCGCCGCCCTGATTACCAACCGCTCGACCTACCGGGAAGACATCGAGAAGGAACGGAGATTTGTGAATTACATCAAACGACACTATAAATCCTGGGTTGACTTCGCACGGGAAAGCGACCATGGGGAGAACATCAGACCTGTTCTCGTGACTGGAGTCGACCTAACCCGGGAATTTGCGACGATCGCGTACTCGGACAACCAAACTCACATGGAGTGTGAGTTCTCGGCGGGAGTTCCCGCTGTTGCTTCTACTTCTGCATCTGTGTGGGGATCGTGGCGCACTCAGGGCTTGGTGCATACAAACTGTGGACCCCACCCCTCACGTATCCGACGGAGCCAGAACTTAACCGAGAGTTCCTCCCTGGAATCTGAGATCCCAGACGAGTACAATCATTGTGTTTTTGTCCGCTACTACACAATTCGCAGGTGGGGTTTCATTCCCAGGGTCCTCAAGGCGGGAGCTGGACCGCATCAACTGCCAGAGGAAAGCCCTGAGGACGATACCGTCGGGGAGGTGGCAGTCGCGATCTCCGACTCCGACTCCGATGACGATTCAACGGGGGTTGATTACCCAGAGATCAGCCCAGGCGTGACCCACAACGTACCTCTGGTCGGTCCAGAACTTCATCGCCCGTACCTACCATTACTCACGAGCTTGACCAAGGATGACCGCGATGGCTTCGATGTCGTTGCAGAATTTATACTCCAGGTCAGAACTTCTTCTCGGGCGCCGCCGGTCCGAAGTAACGCGCAAACAGAGATCCGACGCGACGTCAGTGTTGCTACATCATGATGATATTCAAGATCTTCTCCGGGTACGTTCGTCGCTTGTGTGGTCACCCGGGTTTCTCACTCTAGCTCAGGGTAGCGAAGAAGAGACAATACAGTTTCTAGAGGAGTCCGCGGTGGTTGAAAGGGTTGAGATTGATGAGAATGGAGGTGAATCGCGATTTATGCATAGTTGATACTGAAGCCTTCACATTTTGCAGTTGGGCAATTGGCGGGCCCTAGTGTAAATTGGCTCTCGGAGCTAGTTCAGGAGAATTTCAACATCGCTGTAAGTACACATCCGCGTTAAGGTTCTGTATTGATGGAGAACACTCCAGGACGAGACCCCTGGCCAAACACGCCCGGTGAGTGGAGGTCACACTTTCTCCGCGGTATATCGGAATACTCATAGCTGTTTAGGGTCAGGCTAGGTCGGCAGCTTCGCTTATCAATGTATCCTCCACCTAACGTTGGATTTTGCAGTACCATGATTGCAAGTACCAAACAGCAGATACGCCAGGGTGTCCTTCTCTCTTCGTTGGACGAAGCCATCGAGGCCATTGATCTCGCGACGGTGGCCTCGAGCACCACACCGATCAAGACAGTGTTTAGTTCTGTCAGTGTTCTTCTAACAACAATAAAGGTGAGCGCCCCCCTTCTTCGATGATCTATTCCAAGTTCAGACGTAACCAGGATTCCGCGACCAACAAAATCGACTATATCGAGCTCGGGCTAACATGCGCTAACACATGTAGAGCCCTTGACCGGGGAATGAGTGGAAAGGAACCGGACGGCTTCGGTCAGTCCGTGTTCGATGCAATCCAGTACTTGTCGATGTGGGTTCAGTCAGTGACGCGTGGTTTGGGTAGCTCACCGATGGCGCTCTCGATGGTAGGATTGTGGCGGAGATCCAAGGGAAAGTCACCAAGCAGGGCGGGTGGAACACAGCTTCTCCATCTCTCCATGCGAAGGATGAGGAGGCGATCGCCGCTTGGGAGTTAGACCTCAGCAGGATCACTTTTGTCTTCAACGTGCGCTCAATCGTTTCCGCTTAGTCTCCGCTAACCGTCCACTTGCAGGCTGAATTAGCGGTAGACGCGCGCGGAGCTTTTTCTGACATTAGTTCCTTTGCTATTCCGAAAGTGAGTACAGGGCCCAAAACGAAACTCCTTCCCTACACGACCAGCACCGGCACCCGACGACAAACGCACACCACGGCTATAGCAAGACCCCGCAGATCCGCATTGGCCCACTTGTCTCGTATCTCCAGGGATACAGTCTCCTCCCAGGAAGCTCAGCAAGTATTGACCGCTGCATTTACGGCCCCCGACTATATTGGCTGCATCAGGAACCTCAAAAGATGTAGGATCGACCCGCAGGCATACATCGACGGCTTGGATCGGGTCAGTTCTCGCCCTCCCGTGCTGATGAGCAGCGCGTTAACAGATACTCCGCATCAGATAATAGACACCCTAACGCCTGGGTCAGAAATTTACAATCGCTCTCTCCGAGCACTGAGAAAGGCTTGCGGTATCTACGGAATCCTCCCATCTTCGCACCTCATACCGCCAGCGTTGACCCTGGTAACGGCCGGTACAATAAAGCGCCCGTTCGCCTCTGGCGGGTTTTCCGACATGTGGAAGGCCAGAAACAATAGCGGGCAGGTTTTTGCCATCAAACACCTCCGCACCTATGAGGTCGACAACCTCAGTCATGTGAAAAAGGTAGCTCGGGTCTGTCACTCTGTCTGTCAGCACTCCTCACTGGAGCTCCGTCTATAGAAATACTGCAAGGAGGTCATCATCTGTAAGCGAATAAGGCACGAGAATATTCTGAGTGTCGAAGGTGTCGCGCCGGAGCTATTTGAGTTTTGTGTGGTCTCCAGATGGATGGATAATGGCAATATGCTGCACTACGTGAGATCTCAGGGACAAGTCGATCGCAAGAGTCTTGTGAGTTCGTCTCTTTGTAGTGGTGTATCGATCTATACTCATCGCCGATGCTCAGTTGCTCGGTGTCACACGTGGCCTCGACTATCTCCATTCCAATGGGATTATTCACGGAGACTTGAAAGGTGTAAGCAAAATACTTGAATACCTTCTTCACGGATGCTAACTGGTCGGACTTTTCTGTAGTCCAACGTCCTCATCGACGAGAAGGGTAAACCCCTCCTGGCGGACTTCGGTCTTTCCTCGATTATGGAGGGTGCCACCTCGATCAGCGCTTCGACCCCTGCCAGCGGGGGTACGATTCGTTGGTCCTCTCCAGAGCTCCTTGGGGCGTCCTCTGATAAACCTAAGGATCGAACCCCTACTACCAAGTCTGACGTCTACGCGCTATCGATGGTCATCATAGAGGTTTGTGGTCCCTTACCCTATCAGCCCAAGTACTCACGCCCACGCCCTCCTGTCAGCTGTACACTGGGAACGTTCCTTTCGTCAACGTGCAGGACCCGACTGTCATTGTCATGGTGGCAAGGGGCGAAAGGCCACCCAAACCGGTCCACGCCGAAGTACTTGGATTGACACCAGCGGTCTGGGAACTGACGAAAATGTGCTGGCACGAGAAACCTGCAAAACGCCCAGACGTCTCTGAGATCCTCGTTCACTTTGAGGGTATGTCGTTACCCGCGCGTTTGAGTGTGAGTTCGCTGATGAAGCGGATGAATAGGCAAGAAGGCGATACCCCAACCTCCATTCCTCGAACGTCTGAAAGGCACATTCGCCCATTGATTCCATATATTGCTCCTCCGCTACCGCGAACGCACCCCCGATTCCGTTGTCCTTTGTGTTTTGGGCCTACAGACGCCGAGTGAGGCTTGAAGCCTGGTTCTACACCTGGAGGTACCCCGTTCTATACATCCGGTCCGAGCACCGTGTGTAGGACCTGTCGCACATTACGCTCTCCAGAGTGTATTGAAGTGCTACCATGCCGCCTCATACAAGTGATGGGGCAGGCGGCATCCACTATTTTAAAGGCACATGTTCGAGGCATCCTCTTTGCGAAGCCTTGATTAGGTGCATACCGTTTTTGACCCAGGCTCACCTGCCGGGACTTCGCGTGTTTGATGTCGTGTTGGTTCCGCATCTCATGTACGGGTCGTCATAGTTTTGTTTCTAAAGTGATATTCACAACGCGTTGCAAAACGACGGAGTGCAGAAATGAGTACGAAGATCAACAAAGTTGGTATGCGCTGTTTACCACCACCCATCCCCCGGCCACCAGAGTCCTCGCCGTGCCCATGTCTACGCTTAACTCTGCCCTGCGCTCATGAGTTAGCACGATACCGTGGGCACCAACAGCCGCCTCGATTTCTCCAGCCATACCCCCCCGCGAGTCATCATATCCCCATCGTTTGGCTATCCCCATGCCCCCCCTTTCTCCCAAAGTCATCTATCATACCAGTCAACCTCCTGCACTCGCGCGCTATTCTATACCTATTGTCGATCCCCCCACCCATATTACTAATGATCGATCCCCGACGCTATATCCCGTGTTATAGTCGTTTTTTTTTCGCGCATCCCGGGGACCACCTGTTATAATCGTTGCTGCTTTAGTTGTGGCCCTCGAGAAGTCTGGCCTTGGTCGATCCTTCGAAAAGCGCCTTATCCCAGTGATCAATATCGGTTAACCCCGCCTGAAAGTGCCATCAATGTTGAGGTACTTCTGAGTGACCCGATTGGAAAGTTAAAACTCTGGCGATGGAAACAAGCAGCTGTCGGACGGATCACCCGCTGTAGTCGAGCGATAGATTACACATAAATCAGTTGACCTAGTCCAATGGAGCGAGTAAAAATTGTCTACGAAAAGAGACAACAGAAATGCAGACAACGGTACTAGGGAATCAACCCAGTACCATGTGGGGTTCGGCCCAAGACGCGTCAGGGAAGAACGAGGATGGTCTCCTTACCACCCCTCGCGAACTGAGGAGTGTCAAACACACGTCGCGGCACCACAAGTAGTGAGAAGGGATCAATTGACGGCCTGAAGGAACGAGGTTAACCCTGATTGAAAATGCCGACGAGAAGCCCAACGCTGTCCCCACACAATCCCTCCACACCACCACCAGCCGTGACCGCTTGATGATAAACCCTCCTGAAGCGGTGTAAGATTTCGTGGGATCACTGAAGGGTCAAATCTCGTCCAGTTGGCGAGGAAGGTTGGGATACCAGAACCGAGCTGACGAAGCTAATCCCATCTTGCAAAACGGCACGAGTCCTTGGCTCAGCCCCAAACCTCCTACGTTGTCTGCGTGATTGAATCCCGCTCAACCATCGTTAATGAAAAGTCCCAGCAGGAACGCTCAACACAAGGGCGATCCCGTGAAGAACGCGGCACCGTGCAACAGTACCAGAGCAACGATGTAGTGATGCAGCCGCAAGGTGAAATAAGCAAGAACGCCAACGTGACCAGCGCCAGCCCTCCTGGGATATACCGTCCGAGATAGTGCAGGAACCGGCCCACCCTTACGAGGGATAGATCTGCACAGTTGTATGGCGAGTGACCCCGAGTAACCATATTCAGGGGCCGAGGAACGCAATCAATGCTATGGAACGTTAGCGAAATCGCCTAATGTCGACCTCGATGCTTCATCCAGACTTACCATTGAAATCTATCGCGTCGGTTCTCGCGTTGACGGGACCGAACACTCCAACTGATATCCCTCGTCGTCCGTTTCCCCACCTCTCCCCCCTCTGCAATCACGCTCGGATAACCGTCATCTAGGCTATAACGAGACTCCCTCGATGTCCGAAAAAATACACCTGGTATTGACGGGGGAAATAGGTGGAAGATACGCGACCGGCGAGCGTTCCGATGATGTGCCTCAGGGGGACAGCGGATGAAGGTAATTCGTGAGCAAGTCTTGGTCGAAGAGCAGCGGTCAATCGGTTGTTGAATTCTGGATGAGAGGTGGAGTGGGGGGACGGAGTGAACGAAGGGTGCGGGAGATCGGTCGACCGGATGCAGTCAAAGGACATCGACTAGATCCTCTGCTGGCGCAGAAACGACGGGGGGAGCGCGGCTATAGAGAAGAGGGTACACGATAGGTGGGTGGTTCGAAGATGCGTCCGATGGAACAGCCAGCAAAGCGAAGTCGAAAGCGCGTCGGCGTGATATACGCAAGCGGGGGGAGTTTGACCAGAGTCGGATGATCGCACGCCTCTCAAAGGGTACCATGAATATGTTCGCACAGGCGCGTCATTGAGAATGGTCGCCTATTTCCATCAGGGTGTACACCTTCACAGCCTGCGCGCCGTACCGCCTCCTCGTAGTTCCCTCGTCCCCCGACCATGCAAGCCAAGTCCCAACGACCGAAGGGGAGAGACGGGACCATCTCGTCGCTGAACATGGCCATCGACGGCCTGAATCTCGCGAAGGAGGTCGCAAGTCTCACCCCAGCCAAGGCCGTTTTTGGTTCCGTCAGTATCCTCCTCGTGATGATCAAGGTATGTTTCCTCCTCCTCTGCGGCGGGATAACCCAAATTCATATGCATCCAGGACACCATGGTCAACGAACTGGACTGTGTCGAACTAGGGCTGGCCTGCGCGGATGTATGTAACGCTCTTGACCGCGGGGTGGGCGAGAAACGATTGGATCAGCTGAATCGGTCTGTATGTGAGGCGATTGAGCAATTGACGACGTGAGTTCAACCGACGATGCATGTTGTGCACGCTTCACTCACTCCGCCCTTGGTCGCAGAACCGTGGCAGAGATCCAGAGAAAGATCATCGAGAAGAGGGATCGGAATCCGCTCTCTCAATTTGCCCATGCGAAACATGACAAGGAAACCATCGCGGCCTGGAGGCTGGACCTCCTTAGGATCCTTCAAGTCTTCAACGTACGTTCGGCCGGTTCTGTTTTGACTATTGCTAACCGACTCCTTTCAGACCGAGCTGGCCTTGAACACTCATAACGTAGCCTTGAATACTCACACCATAGTTTCCGACATACACCAGAACATGTCGAGAGGCCACGAGGATCCCGGCGGCAAAAATCAGGCGGTAAGTGATGCTCGTACTCCACCCAACGCCGAACAGTCAGTGACAATTGTCTAGGCCCAGACCAGGTCAGTGATCCCAGATATCATCAAGTCCTAACCTTACATTCCTATCTAGAGGACATGGAGAATCACCCCCCTCGCCACCCAGAGGCTTCTTTGGACGTGATGAGTTGATCGACAAGATCGTCGGTCTGGCGGAAAACCTCACCCCGGTCACTCTCATCGGTGCTGGCGGGATCGGCAAGACGTCCATCGCTCTCACCGTCCTGCATCACGGTCGCATCAAGCGACGGTTTGGCGAGGATCGTCGGTTCATCCGATGCGACCAATTCCTGGCAACCCCCGCCCATTTCCTCGCTCGGCTCTCCAAGGTCACCGGTGCTGGGGTCGAGAATCCTGAGGATCTGGCCTCCCTGCATCCGTTCCTATCTTCAAAGGAGATGGCCATCGTCATCGACAACGCGGAGTCCATTCTCGACCCACAGGGAACACACGGCCGGGAGATATACAATATAGTGGAGGAGCTGAGTCAACTGGAGACCATTTGTCTCTGCATAACGTCCCGGATCTCTACCACCCCTCCGGACTGCGAAACTCTCATCATCCCGACGTTGTCAATGGAGGCCGCGTACGACACATTCTATCGCATCTACAAGCATGACGAGCGGTCCGATTTGGTTGGCAACGTCCTGGAGCAGCTCGACTTTCACCCACTGTCGATCACGCTGCTCGCTACCGTTGCCCATCACAACCAGTGGGACACGGACCGACTTTCAAGCGAATGGGGGAGCCGGCGGACGGATGTGCTCCAGACGGTGCAGAACAAGAGCCTTGCCGCCACGATCGAACTATCACTTGCCTCCCCCATGTTTCAAGATCTTGGCCCTGATGCTCGAGACCTTCTCGGAGTCGTCGCCTTCTTCCCTCAAGGTGTTGACAAGAACAACACAGAGTGGTTGTTTCCCGCCATCTCGAACCTAACGGACATCTTCGACAAGTTCCGGATGCTTTCCCTGACATATCAAAGTAATGGGTTTATCACGATGCTCTCACCACTCCGGGACTATCTCTGTCCCAAAGATCCCAAATTGTCTCCACTCCTCTGTACAACCAAGGAACACTACTTCAGCCGGCTGTCGGTTGAGATTGATCCTAGCAGACCCGGGTTTGAGGAGGGACGATGGATCACGTCAGAGGATGTGAATGTCGAGTACCTGCTCGATGTCTTTACATCTATTGACGCGGAGTCGGACGATATCTGGGATACCTGCGCCAAATTCATGAGGCATCTCTATTGGCACAAAAGGCGGGTTGTTTCGCTGGGGTCGAAGATCGAGGAGCTCCGGGATGACCATCCGTCCAAGCCACAATGCCTCATCGGGCTCTCACGGCTATTTGAAGTGGTTGGAAACTTCGTGGAGGAAAAACGGCTCCTTGTTCATGCCTTGGTGCTCCAGAGAGAGCGTGGGGATGACAATCAGGTCGCTCAAACATTGATGTTCCTATCCGAAGCAAACCGGCTACTATGCCTCTACAAGGAAGGGATCCAACAAGCCGAGGAAGCATTGGAAATTTATACACGGCTTGGCAATACGGTGGCACAGGCACGGCTGTTGAGCGACCTCGCTTATTTGTTGTACGGCGACGATCAGCTCGACGCCGCAGAGAAAGCCGCATTCCGCGCAATCGATCTCTTCCCGGAGAAAGGCCAAGAAATTCTGGTCTGCCAGTGTCGCCGCGTTCTCGGCCATATATATCGCTCCAAGGGCAAGAAGAAGAAGGCCATTCACCATTACGAGACAGCCCTGGGAATTGCGTCCTCTTTCGGTTGGGACGGCGAGCTATTTTGGATTCATTGCTCCCTGGCCGAACTTTTTTCCGCTCAAGGCAGGTTCGATGATGCACACGCTCATAACGAGCACGCCAAGTCACATGCAGCGAACGACGAATACAACCTGGGTCGCGCGATGGAGCTGCAGGCTGGGTTTTGGTTCGAACAGCGTAGATTTGAGGAGGCCAAGTCTGAGGCTCTGCGCGCCGCCGACGTTTATGAGAAGCTCGGGGCTACGTCGGATGTAGAGGACTGTAGAGAGCTCCTCCGGAAGATTGACAAGAAATCGAATAACGGTGAGCCCCCACAGATGACGCTACTTCCTGTGTGTATTGACATTCCTTTCTAAGTTTGGGGGACATGGTGGCGCCAACGGTTCCATTGAGTTCTTCAGGCGACTCTTCCTACAAGTCGCCCCAACACCTTGTCCTTCCACCGCGGTTATCGTGGCATTCTTCGATACGATTACTATCCCCGTCCCCACATTTATCAACCTCTGCCACCACCTCATCTCACATCCGTTGTCCTGCTGCTTGTTGTTGATCCCCATCTCGGGTTGTCCGTTCCCCCATCTCCCGTACCACGTTTGTTTCTCATCGATGTATCCCACGTGCTACATTCAACGGTTTTGTTTGGCAATGCCAAAACCCCAAGTCATTCACCACGACCGCCACGCCGTGTCGGGTGAACGAGGCGCGGTACCCCTGAAATCTCTCGAGGAATATGAGGTGACCAGGAGCGGCGGAAGCGTTAGAGGTGGAGCCTGTCCTCGTGCATTCATGGATCAATCGATCACGACTGGACCATGCTCGACCAGCTCTTTCCCAAGTGAAAACCCCCTCGTGTATAATTGGAATAGACATTCGTTTCTCCATCACGCGCTTCACCTATCTCGCTGCCTTCTGTCTCCTGGATCGTTTGTGTCATTGAGTGGCTCGTTTCGGCAACGTCGTGATCGCTTGATTGATTTTGGTGAGAGTGAATCTGGTGGGAAGTGTTCTTCCTCAACGTCTCAGACTAAGGTCACCAAATTTAAATGGGCTGAGTGATCTGGGTTGCAGATAAAGTGAGAAGTATTACATAACCAAAATGTCGGTACGTGAGAGGTGAATGAAGGTGGACGAGCAACAGGGAATGTGCCATGCCGTAGAAAGACAAGACAGCAACCATGAGAGGTCACTCTAGTGCGACAGACGAGAGTCGGCCCAAGCCCCGTTTGAAAATGGCAGGCGATTGAACTGTCCAATACCTTTCCGGCAGACTTTTCCCACCTGCGTCGACAGTTCACGGTCACCGACGAGCCCGCCCAGGTATCACCGGACCGGCAGATCGTTGATTCTCCGATTACTACTGCGGCTTTGAGTGGAGAAAGGGAAGTTGGCGGTGTGGTTGGAGGCCTTGTTCGCTGGTGCTAGTACATAATAGGGTCTATGATCGACTTGAGCGCGATTCCCGGTTCTTCTGTCTGCTCTCGAGGGGAGGAGTTTGGCGCTGGTCAATTCCTCGGTGCAAATCTCCAGGTTTTTTTCTTCTTCCGTCGGCTCATTTCGTGTCTTCAACATCCCCGTTCCCTCCTAGGAGGACGGTCCCCATCTT
>Ga0307517_10008032_pt1 | contig 15219 bp, 16 predicted proteins | sample 23_EM_MG_FD_194515 | JGI IMG/M metagenome (GOLD analysis project Ga0307517, IMG submission 194515) | Populus trichocarpa ectomycorrhiza microbial communities from riparian zone in the Pacific Northwest, United States - 23_EM | ecosystem: Host-associated > Plants > Roots > Unclassified | place...
ATTTGTTTTATTTTGCTTATTATGAGGTTATTCCAATTTCATGACTTGGTTCACGGGTTTTACAGTTAACCTGGGTAGACTTTAATCATTTTATTATGTTTTTTTTATTGATTTTTTTTTCAAATTCATCATTGAGCAATGAGTTTATGGAGAATTAAGCTTTATAATTTATCTTATCTTGCTTCATGCAGGATTATCCTATTTTTATGACTCTTATCGCTAGTTTGGCAGGTTAACTCGAGTCATTTTCTTCTGTTGATTTTTTATGAGGTTATCTTGGTTTCATGATCTATGTCCTGAGTTTGGTGGTTAACTCGCATGACTCGAGATTTTTTTAATTAGTATTTCTCTTTTCAATTTCATCATTAAACATTGGGTTGATTGAGAATTCAACTTCATGATTTGTTTTGATATGATCTCTATAGTGTTATCTTGGTTTCATAACCTGGATTGTGGGTTTGACAAGTTAACCTTGGTTGGCTCGAGTTATTTTTTGTGTTTTTTTTAGATTGAATTTCTTTCAGTTTTATCCTTCAACAATTGGTTTATTAGGAATTGAGCTTCATAATCTATTTTAATTTGCTATGGGGTTATCTCAGTTTCATGACTCTGGTCACAGGTTTGATAGGTTAACCTGGGCTGACTCAGGTCATTTTTTTGTTTACTTTCTATGAGGTTATTCTAGTTTCTTGACCTAGGTCCTGGGTTTGGTGGGTCTACCCGAGTTCATTCAGGTTGTTTTTTATTTCCTTTTTTCTTGGTTGATTTTTTTCTTCAATTTCATCATTCAACATTGAGTTGTTGATAATTAAGCTTTATAATTTATTTTGATTTATTTTCCATGAGATTATTCTGGTTTCATGATCTTAATTGTGAATTTGGCAGGTTAACTCGGATTGTCTTGAGTCTTTTTTTTTTCATTTGATTTTTTTTCAATTCCATCATTTAATATCGAGATTATTGAGAATCTAACTTCATAATTTGTTAGATTTGCTTTATATAGGGTTATCATAGTCTCATAACTCGAATCAAGGATTTGATAGGTTAATCATAGTCGATCCAATATATCATCGTCTAATTATTATTTTTAATGTCATCTTAAATTCTTTTTATTCAAACTATGTTTTTACCGATTATTCAAATTATTTTTAGACCTACAAAGTTAGGTAGTATTTGAGATTATGGTAGTAGTTGCTTTTCAAAGTATTTTTTGTTTGGAAATACATCAAAATAATATATATTTTAAAATTTATTTTTGATATTGCACAAACAATTTAAAATCATAAAAAAAAATTTAATCTGAAACAAAAAAAAATCAAAAAACTACACTCGTAAGAATGACTTGATATTTCTTTTTAGGTTGAAAAAAATCTACTTTTTCTTGTATTTAATTTCACACAAATAATCAATACATTTCATCTACACTTCGTTTTTTCTGTTACACTGTTGTACAATATTTCTACATACACCAATTATCCTCTCTATTTATACAACACTAATTCTAACCATGAATGAGGAAAAAATTTCCTGGAGGTAAAATAATTAATTGAATCTACAATCAAATCAAATGCCCAAATGACAATTTGAGTATCTATGTAGGACCCCTGCAGCCTTGCTTCCATGTCTCATGACAATCATCACTGCATAATTCAGACGTGGGATTTCCCTTCCATGACTCCTTAAAAGCGCCAGAGGATGGTTGCTTGCTGCACCAGGTGGCGAATCGGCAGAAACATTAGAAGAAGAGATAAAATTATGTGAACCATGAACTAGCTGTGCTGTAGATATGTAAGGGCGGGCCTCGAGTGCTGAACAAGGTGGGTGCTGAGAAGTTGAAGCCCAGCTGAACGTGTACACTTGGCTTTATTGACTGGTCTCGCTGTGGGTGTAAGATCACAGAAAAAAAAAAATTATTAGTCAATGAAAATAGCAACTAAAATTAAATAAATAAAATATCTTGCAAGTAGTTAATATACAACCTACTTCTTGGCAGTTGATGGTTCCTCATCCGCATGCCTGGGGAGGTTTGCAGCACGTCATTTTCTGCGGTGCGATCTCTCAAATTCTGTGAATTATCCTATAAAAGCACCCCAAACAATTAGCATGAAAACTAATTATATGCACGCCTTTTGGGTACAATGAAATGCTTTTAGCTCCATTGATTAAAGAACAGGAGTTTGATACTCACCGTGAGGTTCACTGCAGGTGCTGCTTCTGTGCCTGCCGACACATTAAGATCACCTGATCTGCACACGAAAGGATGCTCAAGTAGCGTCATGGCCGAGGGACGCTCTGCTGGATTTCTTCGAAAGCAACGGCGGAGGAAATCTTTTCCCTCTGGTGACAAGGTTTCTGGCATAGGTGGATCTTTATGCAAAATCTTGAACATAGCTTGAGCCTGATATGTAGCATTCATTGCATCAAAATTCTTAATCAGAACACATATGAAATCCTGGGTTGAACTTACATTTAACCAATCAAGAACTAACACGCAAACTAGAGAAACCATAATGTTTTGTGTGGTCTGATAAAAAAACTCGGTCGATAACACCAAGGAAACAGAGGTGTTTTGGTCAAAGATTGAATACTGGGCATTTATTATTTGCAACTGGGCTTCTATTACCAGGCTCTCCTATTTATCTCGTCAAATCATGACATCAATGATGAAATATCTTATTCTTCAAAAAAGGATAGCTATTCTTCACTACAAGCCATGTCAACATTAGCAAGGAGAAACAGTGATGAGTGGTTTTCAGAGCCAATCCTTTCTCCCTGGATTACTTGAGAAATTAATAGTCTTTTACTGAAGGTCACGTTAAAAGAGCAAAGACATAAGAAAAAGCTTTGGAAGGTATTGCAACCCCGTCAATAGATCAAGCAATTGCTCTCCCAAGGAAGTGGGCAATATGCTGCAAGACCAAGTACCTTAAATGCATGCTAAAAAATGAGCGCAGATGGAAACATTCTTCAAAAACATTTAGCAATATTTAATAGAAAAGGAAATTTTAACCACAAAAGATTTTGTGATGAAAATATTCTTTCCTTGTATTCCAAATTAAAAAAATAATAATAAATAAATGAATATACACTTTGCGATATGACAATAGGTATCCGTCTAATTTTCAACAACCTAGGCAGTGAATAATAAGGGGGAAAAGGTGTAGTTATGAACTCACCCCCTGAAGGTCACCCCATGGAGGTTTGCCAGTAAACATCTCAATGATTGCGCAACCCAGACTCCATATATCAACAGCCAAAGCAAGTTCCGGGTTGCAATTTTGCATCATCACAGCTTTTATGACCTGAATAAAAGAATGAATTTGAAGAAAATGCATTGATAAGCCACACAAGCACACACGGGTTGTGTATCTATAATAATTTCAACATGAAGTACCTCTGGAGCCATCCAGTGTGGAGTGCCCTTTAAGGACAATTCATATGATAGTCCTGAGAGCTGTGCAACAACAAGAATAGACAAAAACCCCATAATGAGAAAGGTACAGAGTTTGTAATAGAACCAAACAAAGTGTTCAAAGTTAATTCAGAACTCACATGTTTTGCCATCCCAAAATCTGTGAGCTTAACAACACCTGATGCATCAACAAGCAAATTTGCACCTTTAATGTCCCTGTAGAGCATAATTGTTCAAATCACTAAAGCTGCCCAGCAGAGAAAAGCCTTAACTTTATGACAGATACACATCATGCTTCCATACAATGTCCTTAATCCAACACGTGCCATTTCTACTCTTTATAACGGTGTTGCTCTTTACAAGATTCTATTTTTTTCACAATTTACTGAAAGACATTTGGCATAGTACGATACTGACGGTTAAAAGAGTTCATTTTTCCTCTTCGTCAAACATGAATCACCCACCTGTGGACCGTCTTTGTACTGTGCAAACAAGCCAGCCCAGAGAGAATATGGCGGGTGAAATTGCGGACTATGGATTCTGTCATGTGTCCACAGTGTTCATGGACATACTTATTGATCGATCCAGGATTAATATACTCCAAATATATGTAAAAATGATCATCAACCTGCGCACATCAAAATGCTCTCCTTGAGTCATCAAACGAGAAGAAACTTTAAACTGATACATTATTACTGGGAACAAAGGAATACTCACGATCTCACTGCCATAATATTGCACTATATTTGGATGCTTTAGATCACGGAGAATTCTAATCTCCTGCAACACATGGCAATAGAATCCACCAATCAACTTGATTAAATTTCGTTTCTGCATTTGTCCTCAATATTTGCAATTATAAGGATGGATATGGTGAATTGAAATCGTTAAAATGCCTATAAGGAACACAAAGATAACCTGCTCCAACTGTTTTATACATTCGGCAGATTTTGGATCGTCAGGGATGATATTAACTTCCTTCATTGCACATGAGGCTCCAGTCACTCTGTCAAATAAAAGCAACCAATTAACGCTCCACTGAAGAAGAAAGTCAAGAAACAAGCACAAAAGCTTCAAAACTACTAGCTTACCTGTTGGTTCCAATATAAACTCTTCCGTATGTACCAGATCCAATAAGTTTTCCTTTCACCCATTGATTTTTATTGAAAGGTACATTTAGTTTTTCTAAGGTGTTATGGATGACAGTCGGCGGGGACGGAATGGAAAATTGTAGTGGTGCAGCTTTAGGAGGAAGAGGCAACGGATGAGCACTTGCATGACTGCTTTCAGGCCACTCATTGGAACTTCCCTGAAACAATTTATGATTTGATAGAAATGAAAAAATATTTTTGGGGTTAAGGTAGGAACTTTGCAATGTTGGGCTATGAAATGGAGAACGTTCGGGACTAAAAACAGTTTTAACTGGTGGCACTTGTGAAGAATGGCTTGCAAGCCTACCGAAGTCTGGAATCTCCAAAGTTGACTGAACCTGGTTTTCTCGACGAGCCACTAAAGTAGGTAAAAAGTCTCCGGTGTATGATCTTTGTGGGCTAACAGTCGCAGGACTTGGGAGTCCACTTGTCGGGGCACTTCTAGGAGAAGTAACCCCCCTGAACTTGTATTTAGCACCTTCAACGTTTACATCATTTGACAGTACCCTATTAGAATCGCCTGAAGATTTAGTCGACTCAGTGGCAACACGAGAAGCAAAAAGATCCCTGGCATTCAATCTTGGTGGACTGGCAGAAGGACTTGAGAAACCACTTGTTGGGGCACTTCTGGCGGGGATTTTCAGTCTTATGTCACGATTAGTGCTTTCAACATTTGCGTGCCAAGAGAACCTCTGACGAAAATTGCTTGAAGGTTTGGCAGACTTTATAGCAATGTGATCAGTGCTATTCCTGATGGTGTTCATAGCCAAATCAATAGGGAAGATCAACATAGTGACATACTTTTATATACGAAAAATTTGCAATTCGACAATCAAACAACGTCACAATATTTAGGTTTCTTAAGATTGACTCCAAATCCTAACCTCATCGCAAATATATAGATTACCCTACTGACATCATGCAGGGAACACAGAAACAGAACTTGATCACGTTACCTTGAAGTGATTTGATACCGTGCAAGTGAATTTTGACTTGCTATAGGAAATATATCATACCAAATGCACCCATTACATTCGATTTCATCTATCTCAATATCCATCTTTATATCATTTACTCAAATTTGTTGTCACGGATGAGCACATATTCAAAGGGCTGATTAGCCTTATCCTTGCAGTCATGACCTGTAGTTTCATCACTTGGTTTGCGTTCTTGATTACAAGGGGGTGACTTGAATCCAAGATCTTGAGCTACAGGCTCATTATCAATCACTAAAAAATAAAAACAAAAGAAAGAGAACAGAGAACACAAATGTTTATCCTGCTTGTAACTGACGCAACTGCCTTCAGCTATTTGTTTAGTACTTTTCTCTTCCACAATGAATACAAGTGTTCATAATAAAAAAAAACTAGCATCCAATTTAGAAATGAAAAAAAACATGTACAAAATGATCTTACCTCCCTAACACATGGCCCGGGCCTTCTTCCGATGATCCGGGATGACCCTGGGTCAAAACCGAACACAACGACTCCCGTTTCCTAGTCAAAAGCGATTCAGGTACTGGCAATGGATGCGGGACGGCCACCGAAGACCAGTGGTCCGCCCCGCCCGGAGACCACGACTTTTTGGCGGAATCAGGGTCAGCAGGCGGAGAACTTGGTCGGTCCGTGAGATTAAGATTCAAGCCAAGCTCCTGATCACTGACATGCCTAAGCTTCCTCTGCCGCTCAAGCTTCTTCTGCATAAAAGATTGGCCACGGGTATTCCAGGAATTACCAGCAGTGCCATGGAAGTTGTTACTGTCATCCTTTGGGGAAGAAACAGAGGGGTATGATGGCATTGAAGAAGAGGAGGAACAAGTTTTTGAAAAGAAATGCATTTCGGGGGTTTGGAGAGAAAGGAAATGAAAGTGTTTGAAAGCTTCATGTGAACGTGCGGTTGTGGTAGTAATCGTCGCTAGCTGCAAGCCTTGGAAAGAGAGGAACTACTTAGGTTGCTTCGTTGTTGTTGCGACGCTTACTTCTTTTTTTTTGGTCAAGTTCTGCACTTGTTTTTTCAGTCAACTGCGAATATGAACGAGGATTTTGGAGGAGTGGAAATCTAAGGGATCTGACTGATTTGCCGAACTTCGAACTCCCTTCTGGCTTTTAAAGGTCAATTTGCTCCTTTTGTGAGCTTGGATTAAATCTTTTCTTTCCTTCCTTTTTTATCCACTTTGCAACAAGTTTTAACAGAACAACCTTCATACTGATATCGATATTTTCATAGCCAATTCCACGGTAAATAACCCAACTTATGTTTGTCAATGGTAATTGAGTTGAAGAAATGGGAGTGGTAAACACGAAATCTCTGCAGGCGCGAAGGTCAATCTACGTGACTCGCGAAATGGACCATGAGAGAGATAGACCAGCTAGCGTTGATGGAGAGGAGAGATGGACTTCAAATTTATTTTACTTTATGAGAGTATTTCTTTCTTTCTTTAATTAAATTAAGGGTGACAACTTGCTATTTTTATCGTTATTTAATAAGATGAACTTGAGCCAAAAAAAATCTAGATGGTTGACAATATCTATGATGCACCGTGAGCGTACGGCAAAATCACAAGTTGTTTTTCCAGGATTTGATCTTGTTAGTTCTACGAGTCCTTGCTTTGCATTTCTTGGCAAACTACCTATACGCCCTAAATTATTTGTGAGTTTTCGATTTAGTTTCTTCAACCTACTACGATTATGGAAAAAAAAATTGCTTGAGTTTTTGAAATACATGGTCGCGTGACCATTTTCTTTGAATCCATTTGCACTATTATTGTGGAGCTGGTAACAACTAAGGCATTGGGCGTTTTGCATTGTAAAATTCATGTTTTTTTTTTTTTTTTGATAATAAGAAATAAACGGCTCCTTTCTTCTCTTCGCAGGCAGAGACACAGACAAAATTGTAGATAAAACTTAATTTTGCACCGTCATTCCATCCGTCCTGCCGGTATGCTGATTAAATGAAGGGTATTTTTTTATTTTGAAATGTATTAAAATATATTTTTTTAAAATTTATTTTTAACATTAATACATAAAATATCTAAAAACCATATAAAAATTTTAAATAAAAAATATTATTTTTTATAAAACATTATTTGGATCGCATTCCAAACAGGCAAACATCACCTTGTAAACTGAAAGCCGGGAGGCTAATTTATTGATTGCTTATGACAATATATTGTTCCTTTCAACAACCTTAATCACGATGATTTTGCAGTTTTGGATATGTTAACGACAGCTTTCATAAAACAACTGATCTGTGTGAGATTAATGGCAAACACAGTTAAAACTCAAAATTGAAAACGTATACCAGAGGGTAGAATTGCTGAAAGTTTCAGTGGTTGACTTGTGTCTATGCCATATCGTGCCAATGATTTACTAATTTTACGAGGAATTCTTTCGCCTCACGCAGTGGCAATTTCCTCTCATACTAGTAGAGAATACATGATAATAACATAAAATGAACAAATACACTTGAGAAAAGACTGTTAAAAATTACTAGGTTGAAAGCTGAAACCCCACCAACCGAACTTATCTTTGAAATGGTAGGTAATTTTGTTGAAGATGTTAAGAGCCAGAAACCCGACATCTCTTTAGCTACGAAGGTCGATCTACATGACTTACGAAATGGACTACGAGAAGGTAGAGATGGTCGAATTCAGAGTTGTCGGAGGGGAGAGAGAATTTTATCTTTACTTGTTTGGGTCTTTTACCAAATTAGAGTAGTTTGGTAAAAGATTTAAGAATATAATATAAGATAGTAAAGTATTTAAGAAATAATATATTTTCACTCAACCGCTAACGAGAATCACGATTTTATTAATAAACCACTAATAGAAATGACAATTGTGTTTCAGCTCATGCCTTATAGTATGAAATTTTTAACTTCTAATGCAATTTGATTTCTTCTTATATGCTAGAAATAGTATAAACAAGGTTATTTTGAACAACAGTTGAAACCGCTGATACAATAAATTTTGTATCAAGCTGATGGTGGTTATATATATATGTGTGTGCACGCGCGCTACATGTGTGTTTACCTTTTAACTTTACTATCTCAAAGGAATCTGACCTTTTATGATATCCTCCATGCAAGTACCATTGACATTCAGGTGCATAAATATATTATAATTAAAGAAATATTTGGTTTGAACTTTGAACTCGATATTCAAGTGAACATGCAATGTGTCATTGCTTAACAACATTCACCAAATCAACTTTAGTTCTGAAAGTTTGTTCAACTACCAAATCACTATTACTATATGATTTTTTTACGATAAACAAACCAATCATTACAAAACATGTCATCAACTCCGATATCATAACTAAATTCTAGAACAAGAGGCATCATCACTCCATCATCATCATCATCATCATCATCATCTGATTTTTCAACTAAACCCATTACACTCATATTTTCATTATAACTAGGTTTGGAGGAGTCATACCTATGCTGATCATAATATACATTTTTAATCCTATTTCATCACAAATTCTCACAACCTTATCTTCCAATGTCCTAGATGTATCAACTTTAGCTGAATGTGATAATTGTCAAAGTGGTCAAACAGATATACATTAGTATCTCTATACTTCACATTATATGAGCTTCTAAGTTTAGGTTGACTACTCACATATAACTCTATCATATTCGTTTTATTTTGGACAAATAATTCCATCACATTTCTAAAATTTGCATCACTTGCAATCGGTATTAGAAAATACTAATGTTCCTCAACAAGAGATCTTCAAGTGATATCTATTTCAACATCATTACAATTCAACCCCAAGTCTGCCACATATAATTTTTTTGGTATTTTCAAATGACATGCCTCCAGTAGCATTTAAGAACATAAGACTTTCGTTAATATAAGTGAAACTATTATTCGTATAAGGAACAATAATACCATCATAATGACACAACATAAAAAAGTTTGAAGACATATTCTGTAAAATAAGATCGAATACTCATTTTCATCAAAATTAAATTATCTCACAATTCAACGCAAACCTTAACTGTTATTACTCTGTCTTTAATAATATCAATGACAAAATATATAATTGTATAAATTAAAAACTAAATGATCTAAATTGAATAAAATCTCTAATTATGACAATTTTTTAACCAAAACTTAACACGGACTCTAGTTGCTATGATTTCAACCATAACTTTGTTAATAACATTAATTGATTAAAAATCTATCTAATTTATCAATTAATTTTTTTTTATCTTAATTCAAACAATTACTAAATATGACAAGTAACCTAATAATCAATTTATAATCTAATTTCTTTAATTCAAACCTATTTGATTTCATAAATAACATCAATTGTATTAAAAAATATAATCGCAACACTCAAAACCCAAAATTATCTTAACATCAACAAAATACCTAATTATCAAACAAAACACAAATAATCATAAATGAAAACTCAAAATTTATCAATTCAATAATGAAACCCATAAAACTAAGAAACAATGCATGATCATGTTTACGGATTTAACACGATTTTTTTCACAGAGAAAAGGGCTTTATAATTCTCTTTAATTTTTTATTATGTTATTTCAATTACATGATCTAAGGTCGGGTATGGCGGGATATCTCGGGTTGGTTCAACCCTAATTAATGTGGTTCCGGATTTATCATGACTTATTTTTTATGTCCATTTTTTACAAGAATCCTAATCTTACAAGAATCCTTATCTTCACCTAAGACTACTCTTTGAGAAGAGACTGAAAATGATGAGATCGAGTCACTAATTTTCAATAAAAGTTAAAAGGTAGTAGATTTACTATTAGGTTATAAAACTATTGGATGTAAATGGATTGTAGAAAGAAATTTAAATAAGATGGAACCACAGAAAAATACAAAGTTAGGCCTATTGCTAAAGATTTAAGCAAGAGGAGACCTAGACTATTTTGACTCATTCTCTTATCTTGCAAAAGTTGCATCCATAAGTTGACTGAGGATGTCCCCTGTGTGAGTTAATAAATAATTTCCATTCATAGAAAATTAAAAACGTTTTTCAAGAAAACGAGATGTTCGTACCTTGTGTGTTAAAAAAAATATAAAATTAATATTTTTTCTGCAAGAAATTTATTATATTAGCATCAAAATATATTAACTGTAAAACGTGCTTCAGGTTTGACTATTATTCTCCGTGTTAATGGTTTTGGCAGTTAAAATTTCAAAGTTAGGTTTGAAATATATAATTAACTATAACACTCAGTTCAGGTTTAATGAAATCTATTTTCAAAATATTTTCCGTAGACATAAAAAAATAAATAAATAAAACAAAGAAAGAAAAGAAAAGGAGGAAAGAACAACAGAACTGGGTTTAACCGAAAGCAACTTAAATTACGGTCTCGTGCAGGCCTACAATTGCCCATCAGTTCTCGCTAAATTTAGGCCTTCAGCAACCGGCCTTTAACCCCAAACCTCCAAAGGCCCTAAACCCTAGCCCGCCCTCTTCCTCCTCAAATTATAGGGTTTTTCAATCAGACTCTCCTCCCTCCAAGCCCCGCCAGAAAATCCTCTATTCACCGCCAAAAAAACCCCCAACTAGCAACAATACATCACCTAATACCTCTAACCACACTCTGAATGCATGGTTAAGCCGTGCCGTATCACTTCGAATGCATGATTAATCCGTGCCGTATCACTTCGAATGCATGATTAATCCGTGCCGTATCGGATTCTTAATAGGAACCTGTCCCCCTAGTTTCTCGAATTTCTCTACAGATGAAGACGAATTCGAAGAAACCGATGGCAGCGCAGTTTATGGACACACTCTCTTAATCCAGCGGCCTTCTACCGTAGAATGGACACCGAATTTGGTTAGTTTGGTTAGTTTTATCAGTACTGTGGATTGGTACCCGATAATTCTCAGAAATATGGGCGGTGACTTTGTCTGTTACACTCTTCTCTATGCAAGAAATCCACATGATTCAAATCGCTGGTTCAGGTCAGCTTAAAGAAGGCTCGTTATTAAGCAATTTTTTGCGTCTCTGCCACTAAGAGTTTTAGGTTTTTTTGCACAGGATTCAAGTGGAGACGTGGGACGATATGGCGAAATTGTGCTTTCAACATCTAAAGCCAAATGATCACACATATGTCTCGGGCCATTTGGAGTCTTACTTCAAGGTTTCTAGCAAAGGAAATCCAAAGTCCAGTTATAAGGTTCCCCATTTGAATTATAATAGTTTGCTTGGATATGTCATTTAAATTTTTGAAAACTGCGTGGAATTATTAATGATTTATGCTTACTTATAGAAATAGAGGCTAGAGGCAGCTAGTTAATTTTTTTTAATGATGATTATCATTGCTGGAAGATTGATATGTTTCTGATTGCTTCTCAAAGAATTAGTTTGAGATACTCTGTGCTCTTTTGTTCACTAATACTGAATTGATTTTATTAGCCATTATTTGAAACGTTTGTATGTTTCTGAACCATACCAATAGGTTTTCTATTCTAAACACATTGATAAAGTCCACATAGACACAAGCAAACACAGTCACACACGTGTGCACTTGCTCACTCATTCCTACATGTGTGCGTGTAGAATGATTGAGTTTGTTTCTATAGATAATTGCGAATGGATTGCATTACATTGCACAACATGATCATCGGCCAGGCTGCCAAAGCCCTGAGTAATCAAAGTTTGAAACCTGCCAAAACCAGGAGGAATCAGAGTTGAAGCCTGTCGAAACCCTCCCTGAGGAATCAGAGTCAGGGACATGCCAAAAATTTAAGGAACCAGAATCAGGTGCCTGCCAAAAATCCATGGAGCCACATTCAGGAGGTATCCGTTTTTCTTTTACCTGTTGAAGTTTATTTTCAATTATGTGCCCATCTCTCGTTCACCTGGCTCCTGGACAATACGCTGTGTTGTAGGTTATGAATGGCTCATAGTTCAATTAACATAAGAGATGGTTTAGGTGGGTTGTTTCTCAATATAGGACTTCCAAATCTTTGGCATGTTCAGGTGCCTGTCGCTTACAATCTTGGAATCTATTATTAGCTCATCATAAAGTTGCCAGATATGACTGCCTGGGTGTGTGGGGATCAAGAATGCTGATTACTGGCAGGCAAAGAAAGTCATACTGTTTGATTGGGCCATGGTTTTTTATATGATTGATAGCAGTGATTGATTTAGCATTGGTTTATTGTTTTTTTATATTTTGTTCACTACTCCCATGCTTATTTCTTTAAATTTCCTTATAACAAATTCAGCTGAAATTGGCATGGGAAAGGACAAAACCCACCTTTGCTTATGGAAAGCGCTTTTCAGCAGTCTGCTTGGGTGGTGGGATAACAAGAAAAATCGGAGTTACCCGACTTTAAGCACAAGATTAGTGGTTATGCACTTTAGTTGAGTCCAAATGAACCACCATGGATCAAAAGAAAAGTTCAATTGCTTGATTGGAAAATGGGAGAACATTGTGAAGAGGAAAGGCACAAAAACCTTTACTTGTGGCAAGGATTCTTCACCAGCCATCATGAATGGTGGGATTACAGGAACAATAAGAAAAACTCAAGGTCCCCAGACTTTAAGCACAGGGATACTGGTGAAGCACTTCGGTTGAATCCGAATTATCCCCCACGGGTAAACTTACAAATCCAATTTGCATGATTTAAACATGGGAGTAGAGCACCAAGAGCTACAGAGGTGCAAGTTGTCGTTCTCGTGTCTCTCATTGGGTGTATGATGGCTGAAAGTATACGTGCAGGACCCTTGAAAGAGGAATGGGTATGGGGATGGAGAACCACTGCGGGAGAGCTCCGTGCTTGCATGTTTCTTATACCTCTTGCCTTCTGATGTATATTAGGTAGATACAAGGTTTTATGGTGGATTACTATAACCGACCATTAGCTGAGATGGCATTAACCACATTCGATGTTCAAATTTTGGGTGGCCAAATGGAAAGAAATTAAGAACATGAACAGCGGCAATTATCGTAACTACTGTAAAACTAAGGGTAGTCGATGTTTGGAAATATAAAAGTAATGGTCTTTTAAAGTGTTTTTCTGTTTTAAAATATATTAAAATAATTTATTTTTTAAAAAATATTTTTAATATTAACATATCAAAATGTTTTAATTTTTTTAAAAAAATTTCTTAAAAACACTAATGTAAAAACAAACCATGTCTTATTGGTCTATATAACAAGGAATGGGGTGTTTGTAATACTGTATGACTGTCTTAGAAATCGATGTATTTCGAGCATGTAGAATGAAGTTCGTTGAAATCGTTCGACGAGTTTCTTAAATAATAACGACCACCAATTGGTTAGTATCATGTTGGATTCATTTGTTAGGGCTACCCATCACGAATGAACTTTCCCGAAGAGTTAATTATGAGAATCAATCACCAAGTTTATACATACTTGCGACGTCAACTTGAATTTCACTCGGTTTTCTTTTTCACCGAACGTGGCTTTTATCATATAGGCCAGACACAATGTTCCCACCTAAATGGCTGTCTGCATCGTAATTAATGATTAATAAAAGGGCATCGTAATTAATGATTAATAAAAGGGTGTTTGAGAAAATGATAATAGTTATATTTTATTTTTAAAAAATAATTTTTGACACATCAAAATATTATAAAACATAAAATATTAAATTTTTTTAAATATTTCATTTAGAATATAATTCCAAACAACCTTCTATATAAGTTTGCTTGTACATGATGCCATGAGAATTTTACAATGTCAACCACACCGATTTGTCAAGGACTACGTACCTTATTTGTGCCCTCTGCACATATGAAGACATTGATTGATTCATTGACTGTAAATTGTATCCAAACGAGAAAGCTCAACGAGGTGATGCAATGACTTGCCGGAGCCAGTGTGAAAATCCTTGCTCTGGTTTAGAATGCATGCGCTCAAAGTCTCCGATCCCAAGCGGCGCTCAATGCTCTCAATCTAGTCATGGATCCTCCAGCCTTGACTGGTAACTGCTAGTAATGGTTCTTTTGTAGTCTCTGGCCCCATAATTGAGAGATTAATGCATCTCAAGTTGACGAGGGCACAGCAATCGTTTTCGGAGTCAAAAAGCCTTTCACGTGGACTGGATTATTTGAACAATACCACGTATCTTGCACTTGTCAATTAATTTGATGATGATACTTTTTTTAGCCTTGCATAGCCTTCATTTCTATCCTAGAACCAATCGTCTTCTTGTTGGAATGAATGAAGGAGTCCATCTCACTTGCGTGTCTTTTCTTGTTAGGATCACGTAGTTGGATAAAGAAAATCATCACATTATTGTCTCACATATATTTTTAAATAAAAACATTTTAAGCTTGAAATTATTTATATAGAATAATACTACTTTGTACTTAATTTTTATCAAATAAATAAAAATGATGAGATTTGAACTCGTAACCGCTTGGTAATGAAACCTCTGATACCATATCAAATAAACAATTCAACACAAAACCTTAAGTTATTAGGTGAAGCTCTAAATATGATTTATATTATTATTTAACAATAACTAACATAAAAAAAATAATCGGAATCACACACAGAACATATTATATGATTTATTTATACCTCCGTCTATGAAGGAAAAATAAAATTTCACTTCAGGAACATCATATAAATTTGAAAACTTTCAGTTTTAATTTCAAGCACGCCCATTATGACGACTTAGTCTT
>Ga0307517_10008033_pt1 | contig 15219 bp, 5 predicted proteins | sample 23_EM_MG_FD_194515 | JGI IMG/M metagenome (GOLD analysis project Ga0307517, IMG submission 194515) | Populus trichocarpa ectomycorrhiza microbial communities from riparian zone in the Pacific Northwest, United States - 23_EM | ecosystem: Host-associated > Plants > Roots > Unclassified | place...
ATTACATATTATGTTGCGGATCATTGAATTAGTGATTCATGTCAATAGTTATAATTTTTTTTTAATAAATTTATGTTTCACCTAAATAAAAATTAAAAAAGAATAGAATAAAAAAACTCATCAACAAGCCCAAATACATTTGTCGTCAGGTCAATTGATGTCGATTCAAAATTTGTGGCGATATCAAATAAATTTTTATAGTTATCTTTAAAAATGATATTTATATATTGTATTTACTAAGCATAATAAGATAAAAATATAATATTTTATAAAAATATTTTTAAATAATATTATTATGTAAAAATCTTTTAATTAACATGCTAATTTATTTATTAAAAAAAACCCCCACATTTAGTTCCCTTGCCAAACCATGTCATGCCATTTAGGCATAGATCAGATAGGAGCTTCATAATGAAAAATTATCTGGAGAGCAAGTGAAGCAAGTGATTATGTGAAGCATATGGCTTAGGATGCAAGTGATTATGTGAAGCATTTGGCTCAGATCTCAAATATGTTTTTTTTTTCCTTGGATCTTGTTTTTCCTTCAATATTCCATCAAAAGTACATATCAATATAAATATAAGAGTTATTTTTTAATTCAAGCGCCTCTCTCACAGCGACGTACATCAAAATAATTTATTGCTGGTGAATTTTTTTTTTCCTTTAAGCCTAAAATACTTTTTGTGCTACAAAAATCACGTAAATCAAAAATTAAAAGTAATTCTAATCTCTTTGTCTAATGAAAATTTGTCATGCATGAAAATGACAAGCATAACAACAAATACATGAGACTTTTTTGTCCAAAATTAAAACAAATTAAAACCCCTTAGGATGATAAAAGAAAAGGGAAAGGAGGTGGGTCAGTGGGTGGAGTGTCAGGCCGCGGGGGAGTGGGGACTCATGGGAAAAAAGGAGTGCTGACTCAGCAGTTTTTATAATTTTTACGGTGAAATCATAAAATCAGTCCGTTTTTAACGAGTTGAACCGATTTTATGCGAGTTTGACCAATTTTACTGGTTTTCTTTGACCGATTTTACTGGTTTTCGAGTTTTTAACCCGTTTTTATACGTTTTATATGTTTTGATTCGTAACATCATATAATTTTATGAGTTAAAACGCGTTTTTAATAACATTGGTTGTACTCTCTTTATAAACTAGACATTTATATCTTTTTGGTTTTTTTTAAATAATCATAGTTAGGGTTAGGGTTCTCAGTCGCTCAATGCTTTCAATTAATTAACTTTAACAAATAAAATAAAATATAATATAATATTTGAAGAAAAAAAAACATTTTACATCTACTGTAGATGAATAGTGTTTTTCATCTTGGGTCCATGAAATCTTTACTCCTTTTATTTTAATCATTACAAATTAAGTTGACATAATTTTATTTGTTATTATTTATTTGTTTTCACGTGTTTGACTTCTTGTTAAATATTTTGAAGTTGAATTAGAGATCAATTCGACAAAAGAACTACTTTTATGTTGTTTTTAAAACTAAAAATAAAAAGATCAAAATTGACATTTTATAAAAAACCTTCTCGCACATTTGTTGTTCGGATGGCATGAAAAGGTTCAATTTGGCCCGTTAAGTTTCACTTTTTTTCATATTCGATCCCTTTTCTTTGGGCATTTTATGTTTCGTCCGTAAATTTATTTTATCTATGTTTTCAATCCCTGTATTTCTATGAACAAGAGAGAGAATGCCAGGCTCTTCTTAATAAGGAGAGAAACTAACGCAAGAATACAAGCTATACTAACGGCCAAATGAGCAACTTTTTATTCAAACCTAAAATATATTCTGCGAACATATATCATACTGAAAGTTGCAATTTAAAATGCAATTTTTCACACCCACCCACCCACCCACCCACACCCACACCCACACCCATATATATATGATGTGATACAAAAGTGATATAATCTAGTTTCCTGTTCCAGGACTGGGGGCGGAACGCAAAATTCGATCGATCTTGGAAAGGTGGGAAATGATGAACCCTGTATCGATAACTATTGCATGGCCTTCACTAACACGATAGTAAGATGGCGTGGTATTGTCTTTCAAAGAAGGGTTTTCGTTCTTCTCCAAGCTCAAGAACTTTCTGGCTTCAAAAGACTGTGCGTGACAAATCAAAATGAGAAAGAAGATGAACGGGACTGTGCTTAAACGAGCCATTTATGTAAAATATGCTACAAAAAGAATTAAATCCAGGCTATATATCTGTAGCAGAGAGGATGTGTACCATAGGTGGAATATTGCTAGCTATTTATAAGCTGGGAGAGAAGAAAGATTCAAGGTATTAGTAGTTGAGTCGATATCTGTGGAGTTGACAAATTAAGGAAAATCTTTAGCTTGTTGATTTGCCAATACGAAAATTTGCAGGCTTGTCTAAGAAATACCTCGTCGAATTGGGTTAGGTACATTTGTACTATGTTGTTGGTTGTTGTTGTCTGAAATAGTTTACATATATTTTAACTAATCTCTCGAGATTTTAAAGTTAACCATTAGATAAGCATTTCAGCTCTCGTCACATGATTCCATACGATTACCTTGACTGCTGAGGATCCATGTGCCACAATATCTCTTTTATTTCTCCATTAAAGACATTGATTTTAGTCCCTGCAGCTGAATTGACTAGCACTACGCTGTAGAATAATTATTATTTTTAACATATAAAGGAGATGCACGGGCAAAAATAGTATTTTGATTGATTAGTTTGTTTTGATTGGCCCATAAATAGTATTTTGATTGATTAGTTTGTTTTGATTGGCCCATAAATAGTATTTTGATGGATTAGTTTGTTTTGATTGGCCCATACATCATATTCTTGAATTTAGACTTGTGGTTTAGTTAAATTTCAATAGCTACTTGCAGAAATGACAACCAAATTTGACCCCAAACAGTAAAAGATGATGCTAGTTACGTGCAAGTCTTTACAATGTTACTGTTTCCGACAAAGCTCATTACATTGCTTAATAGTTTAAGGTTGACCATTTCTGTATTTAGTCATGAAACTGGCTAATTTTCAAATAATATTTTCTTTTTAAAAAAACTTTTCTAGGAAAAATGCAATCTTCTACCGGAATCACGTAGTTTTCTTAGATTATACGGGAAAATCAAATGGTATATATGTTTTGTGAATTCATTTGTTCTACTCTTTTTATAAACTAGAGTACTTTTATATCTTTTGGTTTTTGAAAATAATCATAGTTAGGGTTAGGGTTCCAGTCTCAATGCTCTCACTTAATTAATATTAACAAATAAAAAAAAATTATGATACTGAAAAATATATCTATAACACCATAGCGTTCTTCTTTTACATTATAAATTAGCTTGAAATCATCCCTACAATACAGTGTAGGTATCCCTAGCTACTTAAAACAAAAAAAACCTAATTGAGATAAGTGTTTCACTGTGCGCATAGTGAAATGATTTTTATAAACTTGATTTTTATATTTTTTGGTTTTTGAAAATAATCATAGTTAGGGTTAAGATTCTTAGTTGCCTCTCAGTTAATTAACATTAACAAATAAATAAAATAAAATAAAAGATTTGGAAACAAAAAAACAATAGTGTTTCTCATCTTCGGTCCTGGATTTTTTATCTCCTTTTATATTGATCATTACACTTTATTTATTTTTAATTATATCCTTTCAAGTTAAGTTAAGTTAAGTTAAGTTGACATGGTTTTATGTGTTATTATTTATTTTGATTTGTATGTTCTCGCATGCTTGATTTGTCATTTATTCTAAAGTTGAATTAGAGACTAATTTTACAAAAAAACAAATTCTATGTTGTTCTTAAAACTAAAATTAAAAAATCAATAACCAAAATTAACATTTCATAAAAAGATTAATAAGAAAAGAGATTTTTAAGTTAAAAATACATTTTTTCTCCATAATTTAAATCATGGACTTTCTTATAAATATTCATTTTTATTGCCACACAATTAAATTAAAAAAGTTAAAAGTTACTCATGTCATGATGTTAGATATTTACATGTGTATCTATAATTTACTTTCAACAATGAAGATCAAGTTTTTATTTTAATCCTTAAATAGCATTAACTTGTTCTAAGATTTATCATTTCATATATTTTTTCCAATTTGTTTTATAAAACATAGACATTTTCTTTTTAGTTCTTGATTAAAATTTTTATAATACTGAAAAATATATCTATAACATCGGAGCGTTCTTCTCTTACGTTGTACATTAGCTTGAAATCATCCCTAGAACATAACAGGGGTATCCCTAGCTAGTTAAAAAAAAAACAAATAACCTAATTGGAATAAGTGTTTCATTATGCACACACTCACATTTCACTATGAATTTGTATAGTGAAATGATTATTTTTTTTATCTAAAACAAAACCAAGTAACTTGGCTTGGGAGGTAATAGAGTCTTTTTAACATGATTAATTTGTCATTACCAAATTGACTAGAAGCATCTCAACCAACTCACAATTTCTTTGCACAATAAAATTACTAAATATCTTTTAAAAGCAAAATTCATTTAACTTAAATCTTAGGGATTTTTTGAAATTTCATTTTAATTTGAAAATTAAAGTTACTAAATTAACCATGAAATCAAATTTCCTTAGGCTTACATCCAGGGGATTTTTTTCCCACACTTTTCAAACGATGCATGTGGCATCTCCCAATAGCCAAAGCGTCAAGTGCCAAGGGATCTTAATACGGGTATGAAGCGTCAAGTGGCATTCTAAAAAATAATTAAAAATAATAAATCAGCAGTTCATGTGGCAAGTTAGTAAACTAATTAATTGTCTACATAATATGGGTATGAAACTTCCCTAATCACTACTTCTTCCACTTTCAATATATATATATATATATATATATATATATTATTGGGGTTCAATATTTTGAATTGAACCTTTTTGACTATCATCCATTAAGCTTCCCAATGCAGCTTGGGAATAGTGATTGAGACTAAACATGCCTTTGTAAAAGAAAAAAATAAGGCGGGGATGGCACCAATCAAGGTTGTCGTCTTGAAGTGCACCAAAAGGCCTGCGAATTAAAGGAAAAAAGAAGAAGAAATTAAAAGGCATCCCAAAATCATTTTCTAGATATAACTGATATCTATAAATGTACGTAACATATAAACAATATAACTACACACATATAAAATAATTCACATGGATGAATATAATTAATTATGATCCAAGATATGCAAACAGCTCCTCATTTTTTCTTTTCAGAAAATGCAGTGAACAGATTGAAAAATGAAGAACAAGCATGGTGTACACGCATAGAGAAGTATAAAAACATGAAGAGCTAACCGTGGTGAATTACTGATATTATAATGAAGAGAATGTCATCATTATTAGTAGACTTACATTGAAGCAAGCAATGCGCCTTCTACACGCTCTCTTTCCTTTCTTGAGCTCCGAGAAAAACTCACCTTGGGAGTAAATATGGCCTGCTGGTGAAGCCAAGAAAACCCTTCTGGCAGGTATTGGTGGAGACCAAAGACCACTTTGCTCATAATCGAAGTCATATTGAGATGCATCAAAGAACTTACCAAGAAGTCTCTCGGAGACTGATTTCGAGACCATTTGAATACTTAGACTTGCCAAGGAAGAACTCCCTGGTGATGGTGATGGTGATGCCTCAGATATATTTTCCATCAACACAGAGATCGGGGGTATGTGCGTGCTTTGGATTTTTCTCTATGAGATTATGGAAGGGATGCAGTCATGAAGGAATATATAGTAATAATGCAATGGTAAAGAGCGCAAGCTGTGGCTATAATAAGATTTGCTTGTGTGTTGTGCTTATGTTCGAGAATTACTTCGGAGGAAGTTTGGTATTGTTTGGTAGACAAGAAAAGTAAGGTTTGGTCAAAGGATCAAGACCCTAAAGTCTTTTAATCCATGTGATCACGTACACTAAATCAATTAATTTTATCAACTATGTTTGTTAAACAATTTGTTTGATAAATTTTCAATATATAATTTATATTATTATCTAAAACATCTTTTCAAATAAAAACTCTTAATTTGAGTTTAAAACTTATATAAATTTATATTATTTTTATGTTTATTTTTTATCAAATAAATAAAAATAATAAAATTTGAACTCGTAACTGTTTGGTTATTAAAATTATAAAATCATGTAAAATAACCAATTGAATGTATTATAGTTGCAAGAGTCTCCAAATTACCCATCCTTGTTATCTTCACATACAAAACCAAATAATGTGTCTAGCTAAGAAAACCCATTTGATTTTTCTTCTTCTTTTCCAAAAGGTAAGCGGTCAAGTTGAGGGATTTTCATGAATGCTACACTAATATTTTAGTGGATTAATTAATAAATAGTATCCAAAAAAGAGGCCTTAATTAATATTACACACTTTTTGAGACCTCGTGTTCAATCAAGTGTCGGAAGACACTCTCATAAAGTTTTTCTGAGTTCCTCAATGCCACATCATTAAAGGTCTCTTGCTAGGAGTAGCAGACGTTATCATTCGAACTTTCTGTAATTTAGCTTCCAAGCTGCTGTCCCGGCAGTTGCTTTAGGTAGTGTTTATTTTTTTTATTTTTTTTTAAATAATTATCACTGTAATTAAAAGAATTTAAATGAATAATATCATTTGAAAAATTACACACTTTCATCTTATCACATTTTCTAATTTATTTTTATTTTTATGGTTCAATTTGTTTTTTAAAATATTGTTTAAACTGTTATTCATATGAGAAATATTAAATTGATATTTTTAAGTATTTTGTTTTTATATTTTTAATATGTTGATATTAAATATAAAAAAAATAAAAAAATTATTATAAAAACGTTCTACACTACATTGTTAAACACTTGCCATTGTTATCTCTTGGCATAACTTTTACTGAACTAAACGTATGTGTTGAGCCCAAATCTTTTACATCTAATAATTTGTCTTTGAAAAGCATGTACACTATCTAATAAATTTATCATATTTTTTTTTCAAATTTTAATATATCATTTATTATTATTTATAAATAAATAATTTTTAATGTTTATTAAATAAACATGATTGATTTCAAGTAATCTCCTTTAGTTTTTTTTTTATAAGGATTGTACTTTATTTTTTTTATTATTATTGACTTGTTTTTAAATTTTTAGAGTTGATAGTCAATATAAATATAATACTATATAGTTTTGGAGTAATTTAAATGGCTCATCTTGTGTTATTTAGAATTTTATATGGTGTATAAATAATAAATAAATAAAAACAAATTAACTTATACTTTAGATTGTTAGACAATTAATCATTTTCATCAAGTGCTCTAAGAAATTATAATGCTTAAAGATTAATTTTTATATACAACCATGTGATTTCACAATCCCTTCAAAATGGAGTGATATTTTATCCATATTTTCATGATGGTATAAAAAGTATATCCATGTCAATTTTTTAATGTCATTCTTACATTACTATATTGGTGTCATCAATGCGACATATATTCATGTAAAGATTCCAAAATAAAGTGTGTCTAGATATAAAGGAAGGAGAGAGTACCTGATGAGTTTCAAAATCCAAGATGTTTAGGACTAAGGTTGATGTATTGGATAATTAATTGATCTATTTGTTCAAATAATCTGATCCATTCTCCATAGTTAAGATATTTGGTGACTTGATATGAAAAGTCTAGAGGGTTGGTAAGTGATAACAGGTAATGCCTAGTAAAGCAGGTGACCGGTAACTGTAGTAGTAGCAGGTGATGTCTGGTAAGCCAAGTAACCGATAGTTGGTACCTACAAAAAGTCCCCTTTGATAGACATGGGGACTCTCTGATGGTAAAGTCAGTAACTTTGTAGAGAGAGAAAGTGCAATGATATTTTAGAGAGGTAGACTCTAAAAATATATATGCTAAAAATATTGAAAATGAAGAGATTGGGGTTGGTGAGTAGTAGCAGGTAATGTTTGGTAAGGTAGGTAACCGATAACTATGGTAGTAACAGATGATCCCTGGTAAGTCAAGTGACTGGTAGCTGGTACCTGCAAAAGATCTCTTTTGATGGACGTGAGGACTCTCTGATAAAAAAGTCAATAACAATATAGAGAGAGAAAGTGCAATGATATTTTAGAGAGATAGACTCTGAAAATATGTATGCTAAAAATATTGAGAATGAAGAGATTGTGAACTTTTTACTTGAAGGATTTATGGTGTTTTTATAGCCCATGAATCTTATCTTTTTTGTGGAGAGAAGGGACTGAAGTGTAATTTCACCCTTGTGATATTTGAGTTGTATTCTACTTAAAATAATACGTATTGAATTAGTATAAAATACTAAGGGACATGTGTGGGGTCCGGGAAAAATTATATGGGCAAATGTTGAGCTCGGGTAAGGTGTCCAAGCCCATTAGAGGTGAAAGTGGATCCAAGCTCGCTGTCTAGACCCAACATACTGGGCTCGAGCATGATAGCCTGAGCCCACAAAGGCATTGGGGTGCATGCCCAGCACTCTTGGTAGTGGGTGTATGCCCTATAAAGGTGTACACGCACTAGGCGGACACCCAGTGCACTACATGGTGCCTATGCACTGACATCCATGTGCCCATGCAAGGATCATGGGCTCAAAATACTTGTACAAGCCCATGTTTCTGATGCATGGGCTCAGGCTTTTTACCCGAGCCCTTAGGTGTTTTTAGGGCCTTTTCTTCTTTTAAAAGAATTCTTCTGGTCTATTTTGAGGGATTTTTTTGGTCTATTTTATTTGGATCCATCAGCAGCCCTCAAGTCTTTATGGAATTAATCTGTAAAGACTTGTAAAAATACCTTGTTACCATGACGAGTTCATCGAATTTCCTTCATCTGAGAAAAAGGTTTGGAACCTCAGGTAATAAACTAGAGAGCCCGTGTGTAAGGGTGTGCACCATATTTGAAAAACATTCTAAGTATGTAGAAAGGAACCGTTAAGGAAACCATACTTAGAAAAATTCTTAGGAGGGTGAGGTAAGATATAAAAGCCTTCATATTTAGAATATTTTTCTAAGAGGTCATGAGAAATTTATGGAGAAAAGGCTCATATTTAGAAAACTTTCTAAGTAGTTGGTAGAAACTCATAAATGGTGAGCCTATACTTTGAAAATATTCAAAAAGGCTGAAGGGAACCTCTTCTATATTTAGAAAACTTTCTGAAGGGCAGAAATAAGCGAACCATATTGACACTTATACTTAAAAAAATTTCTAAAGGACGAAGAGGGAAAACCCATGGAAGGTGGTTCTATTATACTAGGGAAATCAAGTTCATCTCTTAAAGAGTGGTCGCACTGGAGTGCGGGAGGTATGTGACTTCTCTAGAATGGAATGTAACATGAAAGCCTTTAATTAAAGAAAGATATCACTGAAAAGTGGGAGGTTTGCAGGCCTAAAAGGTCTGTAACCTTTTTTGTGATTGTATGGGGGCTTGGTAACCCCTCACTAAATAATAGTCAATGGAGTGTGAGAGATATATGACCTCTCTATGATTACATGAGACATGAGAGCCCCTCACTAGAGAATGGTGCGAGTCCGAGATTGCATTGAAGAATGGGGATTTAAGGTCAACCCCTGACAAATTGATGATAGATCCTTTAACATCACTTAAAGAATGTGCTCGTCTGAAATTGCACTAGAGAGTTGGGGATCTGAGATCAACCCCTGGCAAATTGGTGAGAGGCCCTTTGACATCATTTAGAGAATGTGCGAGTTCAAGACTTCACTGAAGAATGAGGGATCCGAGATCAATCCCTAGTAAATTGATGAGAGGCCCTTTGGAATCATATGAAGAATATGCTAGTTTAAGACTGTATTATAGGATGAGGGATCCGAGATCAACCCCTAGCGAATTAGTGAGAGGCCCATTTGACATCACTTGGAGAATATGTCAGTTCAAGACTACACTAGAGAGTAAGGGGATTCGAGATCAATCCCTAGTGATTGTAAAGATATTGCTCTAGAAAAACCAAGTCAATTCCCTTCAATGAGAGTGGTCGAAAGTCCCTACTAGAGATCTGTAGTTAGGAAGTGTATGTCAAAGACACATTATTATTATTTCAAAAATAAACTTACATTCCCATTAAAGATTATACTTTATAAGGTGATTTGTTAGGATTTAAAGAGCCTCAAAAGTTTAGCGTGAAACAACGGGATTGGTAACTGAGGTCTATCTCGCAGTAGTTGAGGGGATGTGTCTAGAGTACCGACTATGTGCACGAGTATCGCAATGGCATGAGCGACCCCAGAGGGACTTGACGAGTATGGAGGCAAGATACTATCCTGAAGGTCATTCTACCTAAACTCTTATAGGTAGTGCAACGGGTTACGGGTGCTGAGAGCGGCCGATAGAGATAGTGATGAGGTCAAATTGTTACCATAGTTGCCAGGACTTGTTGGGGTGTCAAGGTTTGATTTTAACCTTGATTTGCCAACAAGGTTTGGGTAAGGAGTTGTACCTGACTTATGAGTTGTTGAAGATTTGACTGGGTATAAATGTTTGTGATAACAAATATAATTGTCTTGAGTCCAATCTAAGGAGTGTTTTAGTTGTGTGCCATGAAATTGCATGGAAATGTCAAAAAAAATTTAGAAAATGATGTCTTTTTAATTAGTTTCCGACAAACGACGCAAATTGATGATTTCTAAAATCCAAGATGTTTAGGAATAAGGCTGATGTGTTGAATAATTTGCTAATCTTTTAGTTCAAGCAATTTGATTCATTCTTCATAGTCAAGATATCTAGTAACTTGATATAGAAAGCCTACAAGGTTTATAAGTGGTAGCAAGTAATGCCTAGTAAGGCAGGTAACCGGTAATTGTGGTAGTAGCAGGTGGTGCCAAGTGACCGGTAGCTGGTGCTTGCAAAAGGTCCCCTTTTATGGATATAAGAACTCTCCAATGGTAAAGTCAATAACTTTATAGAGAGAGAAAATACAATGATATTTTAGAGAGATAAACTCTGAAATATGTATGCTAAAAATATTGAGAATGAAGAGAATGTGAACCTTTGACTTAAAGGATTCATGGTGTATTTATAACTCATAAATCTTACCCTTTTATGAAAACGAGGGACTGAAGTGTAATTGTACCCTTGTGATATTTTAAGTTGTATTCTACTCAAAATAATACGTATTAGATCAGTATAAAATACTAAAAAACCTATATGGGGTCCGAAAAAAATTCTCTAACGAGTGTTGGGCTCCGGCACCTTGCCCGAGCCCATTAAAGATGAAAGTGGGTCCAGGCACACTGCGTAGATCAAAAAATGTTGGGCTCGAGCTTAACAACCCAAGTCCACAAAAGCGCTAGGATGCATGCCCAACATCCTTGGTATTATGCAGCAAGGCCAGCACCAACTGGGCATACGCCCAGTGCATTACATGGTGCCCATGCATTAGGTGTCCATACACTCATGCAAGGAGAATGGGCTCTAGCTACTTGCCCGAGCCTATGTTCCTAGTGCGTAGGCTCGAGCTCTTTACCCGGCCTATGCTCCTTAGGTTTTTTTTTTGGATTTTTGCTCTTTTAAAGGGATTTCTTTGGCCCTATTTTGGAAGATTTTTTTTATCCATTTTATTTGGATTCATCAGTACCCTACAATGAATGTGTTATTTACTTGCACATTTAACCTAAAATGTACTTATGAATGATCAACTTCTTATTCAAGAATCTTAGAAAATGATTTAATTAGTGTAGCGTTTACGCTGAACAACTCATTTTACAAGTTACCTATGTGGTAAAGGTAATTATTCTCTATGATTATAACCATACAGTATGTCTACAACACCATGCCCTATGAAATAATCTCATATGACCAAGGTACATAAATGCCCCGGATCACTAGGTACATAAAATCACAAAACAACATAACACATGAAAATCACAATATTTACTCTCCTGCACACATTGTTCTCGTTCTTTTTTCTATACATTATTTTCCTTATATGATTTGCTAGTTTAAGCATTGAAGAGCCCCTATCTCAATAAGAAATTTGTTTTGCAGGATTTTAGGGATTAGTCTAGCTTAATTTAATAAAAATTTCTCCAAAGTTAATTGTAGCATCTCATTTTGCTGATTTTATACTACTTTCTAAAACTACTAACACTTAGCCTTTAAGTTAGGATTATATAAGAAATATCCATGCCAACTTGATTAAGTGATTAATGTTTTAAATCATCAAGAAAAGTGCATTGTTTTACTTTCCATGAAAGATTTCCATTATTTTCAACCAAAAAAAAATCATTTTAGCTTGTTTTGTTTTACACAACTTCTCAATGGGTTTTAATCCAAATAAAGAACACAACACAAGTTGATAGGATTTTAACAAGCAACAAGCCTAAAAATAATCATGTATTTTGAAGGCGTTGTTGGAGATGAAAATAGTGGAAGAGAAGAAATGATAAGAGACTTAATGGCTATTCTAATATTTTGAGATACATAACTTATTAGTATAAGCTTAGGGCTTTTTTGTCCTCATAAAGTTTAAGGAAATTTTGTATTTATGTGTTTTTTTCAATTTTTGCAGCTAGATGTTAAGGTTTTTATACAATAAAGCAATTAATTATTTTTTCTTTTTAAGTTTCCAGTTGTATAATATTCTAGTGATCATTTTGGCCATTCTTTCAAACCATATATCCAACATGCAAAATGAGGTTAATTAAGGACCTTATTTTGGCTTTCTTCGAAAAGCTAAATTTGTTATGTCGTTACTTGATATAAATTGAAACCTCTAAAAATTAAATGGATAACTAGAAAAATGAAAAAATGGATTCACTGCCTAGGTTTTAAGGAAATATGAATCCTAAAATATGTACTTATTCCAGATATTTGAGTAAGGGGTTGGCTATGCTTAAAGGAAGATAAACATCACTTTTAATGTATTTTTTCTTAAGATAAGTTACCTTAGCTATATGTTTTCTCTTAAATCATTTTTATGCATGTCATTTACCATTCAGATTATTTTTTAAGCATATTTGTAAGTCATTTATCATTAATTGATGTCCGTTAAGTTAGCGTCGAGGTCTGAATCATAAGTCTCACAACTCAATGATTTATTTATTTATTTTTTACCATTCAAAGCATGCTAAGCCTATGTCGGTTGCTAGAACTAGGAGACTCGTCGACCTGACCATTAAAACCATGTTTAACCAAAACTTGTCGATTTGACAAAAACTCGTCAATATATATTTGAACTCATTTTAATAAAAACCATTTGTTCAATATACAATTGTCCCTAAAATTAGGACACTTGTTAACCTAACCATTAAAAACAAGTTTAGTCAAAATATCATCAACTTAACAAAAACTTGATGAAAAATCATATTTTTGAACTCGTTTTAAGATTAAAAACCATGTGTTAAGTCTATAACGATCTCTAAAACTAGAATATTCATCAACCTAACCATTAAAAAAGTTTTAACAAAGAATGTTAAAAGGGGAAACCAAGACATAAACCATAAGGGGAAAATACATTAGATTTCACTAAGGCTTATGTTATTTAAAACCATGGTACTATGATGCATATCAAAAGCTAGGCTCAACATGAAGCAAAAGCAACTTAAAAATACTAAAATGGAAGATTATACATGAATCAAAATATTTATCCCAAATTCTGCATGGATTTATACCTTGATGAAGATTACTGATGCTATTGTGAAAGAGATACTATTGTTTCTAGATTTAAAGCCTCAAAATAATAGTTTGGAGTTGGGCCTTTCATAAAAATTTTAGATATCGCTCTTAGATTTCCAACTCAGCTAAATTTACTTTATTTTTACTTCTATAACTCCAGATATAGGCTAAAAACCAAAACAGGGTCTGAGCTGTAATGAGCTTCTAAACAAATTCAAACTTCTCAATTTCTTCTATGTTTTGAACTTCAAAATGGAATAAATGAGTTTTAAACTCTCATAAAGGTTTTATGCATATGTATTATCTTTCCATCAAGACAAAGAATGCCTAAAACCGATGTGTTTAACTCTTATTAGAACCCAAAAATCAAATATTATTCTGGTTTAACCATATCAAACTACCTCTTCCAAATCAAATCTCCCTTGGTTTATATCCTCTCTCTTTTTTTCTCTTTTTTCTTGTTCCCTTACATTTATGTTTCTTCTCTCTCTTTTATAAGCCTCAAGAAATGACTTAGAACTTCTCTTTCAAGACTCAATCTCAACCCTTAACTTTGTAGAATTAATCTTCACCATCCAACTCTCCTTGCTAGCTATCTTTGTAAGTATTTGTAGTTGATAAAAGATGTCTTTGTGGTGATGGCCCAATTGGTTTTGAAGGACAATTAAGGTTTTTTTTTTTTTTTTGCTTAGTTTGACAACCGGAATAAAAGATGAAATGATATGGTTTTTTGCCTTTTTCTACGGCAATAACAAAAGGTACATGAGTTGTACTTTTATGGTAGATTGTAAAACATTTATAGCATGAAAATTGGTTTGAAACGGTGTCCTTCTGACACTTTTTGCAAGTTGAAACTTGGATGACAAGGTGAAATTTTATTGCTTGATTTTGAAGCAAATACTAAAGGGATGAAAATGGTGTTTTTTGGTTTGATTTGTAGCAAGATGGGCTAACTTTAAGGGTGGGTTTATGGCTACAATTAGTTGTAAATTAGCAAAGAGATGGAGTCTGAACTTTGGCTTATTCTAATGAGAAGAAAAAATAATGAGGGAATGAAAAGAAATGTTTCCAGTTTTTTGTTGTGGACGTGAAAAATAGAAGAATTTCATCGTTTTTTTTTTATTCTTTAAAAAGAATTGATATCTCAATCTTTGAAAATTTTCTAACATGAAAATGATAAATAAAATGATTAAAAATTATGAAATGATTGAGAATTGGTTTAATTGCATCGATAATGCATTTTTCATGGGAATTTTGTATTTTTTATTTTATTTGAAAACAAAGTAGAAAAAATGGGTGAAACAAGGTTAAAATCGAGCTATGACATACCATATCAAAATTGGGAGAGCCATCATGCCTCTAGTGTGGTATTCTCAGTTTTATCATTAAGAAAAGACCTCTAGTGTCCTACTTCTTTAATGGCTATATTAACTTTCTTATAGGGTACACTACGAAGGTTTATTTCTTTGTGGTTTTATAAGGGACTAGAGATAGCTAGATATAACGTTTGATAGAGACCACATAAGAAAAAATGATAGAAACTTGATCCTTCCACTTGGTGCATACATGGTAACCATATAAAGATGAGGATTTTCAGTTTGA
>Ga0307517_10008034_pt1 | contig 15215 bp, 15 predicted proteins | sample 23_EM_MG_FD_194515 | JGI IMG/M metagenome (GOLD analysis project Ga0307517, IMG submission 194515) | Populus trichocarpa ectomycorrhiza microbial communities from riparian zone in the Pacific Northwest, United States - 23_EM | ecosystem: Host-associated > Plants > Roots > Unclassified | place...
ATTCATTGTCAGCAAGGTTGTTTGCCATGGTACATGGGATCCCAATCACATGCATTGTATTTGTTCATTTGGGACTTTGCACATGCTCCATAGCTTGCATGATAGAATTTTCAGGCGAGAGTTGAATTTTCTACCACTTTTCAGTAAAAGGATCTTAAATACCTGTAATATAAATGTTTAATTTTGCTTCACCTAATAAATACACACTCTTACATTTTTCACTTGGATGATGTTTTGAGCTTAATGACACACTAGATGTAATGCACTCAAGGTCTTGGAGAACATATCCTCTCTTGAAAAGGAGGGTACTTCAACAATAATAGTCATCTGTGCCTTGCCACAATGAAATAGAAGGTTTCATGTGTTACATGCTTCTTGTCAGTGAATAATGCAATATGATGTGAAGCCTGGAAGAAAGGAAATTTTCTGCAAAACAAAGTGAAAATTGAATGTTATTCTGGTTTTGTGGAAATACATGAGAGGAATTACCTTCAGCTTCATTATAAGCTTCTTTGTGTGTGTGCATGCATGTGTTTTGGGTTTACAAGGACACTAAATCAGAGCCAGGGAGGGGTTAGGGTTGAAACATGCCAATTGAGCTATGGCTCATTGGCACAATGTGTAATATGTAATAACATCATACTTGGCTTTAGACTGTGTGCTTCCCCATACTATTTTGCTTTTGGTCAGAAATGTGAGTTTGTTTATTTCCAAAAAGTTTCTTTTCCTTGGCAAAAAAGTCTGTCTTTCCATAAGTTTTTGTGTTCTGTCACTTTTTTATTCTTTTGGGTTGGTTCTTTGGGATTGGTCGATGGATGGGTGAAGTTTAAAAACATCAGAAGCTCACCTTGTAAATGAATGCCATTGCAGGCTTAGCAGGGCTCCGTGTTGGTTATGGAGCATTTCCCTTGAGCATCATTGAGTATCTTTGGAGAGCTAAGCAACCTTATAATGTTTCTGTTGCTGCTGAAGTTGCTGCATGTGCAGCATTGCAGAACCCTACATACCTTGAGGTTGAATTTTCTTTACAATTTTTTGCTTTATGTGATGCTTACTAATAGAATGCTTTGAATAAGTACTCATAAAGTTTACGTTTGCTTTTTTGTGCATGAGCATAATATAAAACACTAGTGCGCCAATCTCTACAGGATGTCAAAAATGCTTTGGTAGAAGAGAGGGAAAGACTTTTTAAGTTTCTGCAGGAAGTGCCATTTCTCACACCATTTCCAAGTCATTCTAATTTCATTCTTTGTGAGGTGAAATCTGCAATGGATGCTAAGAAGCTCAAGGTATGTGTTGGTACTGTGTAGCAATTACTCACATTGCGAATATGCAATCAATATTCATTGTATAATGTTTAGCTTTGACTTTCTTAATTTTTTTCAACGAAGTTTGTCTGATTTGAATTAATCAGCAATGCCAAGGTTAGTGATGAGCTTTCAAATTTAGGTTGCTGATTAGGACACGGACATCTTATACAATTGAGTATCTTGTGTGGACAATGGACTTGCACGGGTTGATTTATTTGTTTTATTGGTTTCACCTGAATGAACGTGCGAAGTATAGATATTGATAATTTATATATTATATCTTATTTCAATTATAGCATTTCAATTATAGCAGTTCATAGCTTGACCTTTAGAAACATTTCTGGAACTATATTTATGCTTTTGTTGAGGGTTTTTCCTTAAAGTAGGGAATTCGTTTAAGAGATAGTCTGAAGTAGGGAAGTGGAGTGAGGAAATAGATTGTCTCAGGCAGGGAAGTGCATCAAGCGAGGATGCCCTTCTAGTAGATGATCGTCCCAAGTAGGGAGTTGCGTCAATTGTGGAATTCCTTTGTGTGATTTGAGGGTAGGTGTCCTTTATGCAGTTGGCACAAAGAAACCTCAACTTCAAGTCACATAAAAGAATCCCACACTTGACTTAATTTCCTACTTGTGTTCACTCCCTACTTAGAAGGATTTCCCCATTAGTAGGAAAATCCCTCTACATATTGTAACTGTAATTTAGGCCTCTTGTCAGATTTTGCTCCTGTAACATTAAAATTCAAGCCTCAATAGTCTTAATATTTGTGTTTTGGTTAATGTTGCAAGTATTGTCATGAGTCAATTGTTTGATTTTGTCTATCAATATGCTAAACGCCGCCGTCCTGTGTGTGTTGTGAACATTTTATGCTGACATGTTACGTGTATTGCAGGACGATCTTGCTAGTATGGGAGTGATGGTCCGTCACTACAATAAGAAAGAACTGAAGGGTTTCATTCGAGTATCTGTTGGGAAGCCTGAACAAACAGATATATTGATGCAGTGTCTTAAGCGCCTTTCTTGATTTACTTACCATGTATTTGTTAAAAGGACCTGTTCGGAAGCCTGATCAAATAGAGTATCTGACATGGTATTTCTTTGGCCCCTTGTTTTTGAGTAATTTTGTAACAAACTGGAATTGCAATTTCATGGCCAGTGAATATTATGGAATTCCCAAAGCTTATGGATTTCCCACGTCGTAAAAAGCTGGTGACTGTTTTATTGCCTTTTCTTTTCCCCCATAAAGAGGTGTTTTGACTGCTAGTAACTTGAATTTGAGTCCCGAGACGTTGTTGTTTGTGTATGACTACATAGACATAGTAGAGTTATGTTGATCATTGACGTTTGACAGGAAGCAAGGCATCGTCGCATTAGTTGATGGTAACTGGACGTCTTTGCGAGCCCTTTCAGAAGTGTTTGTGTGTAAAGAAGTATTTCGGGACTAACATCATTTAGATTTGTGGGCAATAGGAGTGTGCCACGTGCTCAATGTGTATAAACGACTTCAATTCAATCTCATAACCTAATATAGGGATCAATTCTGCCTCGGAACCAAAGGTTTAAGGACCGCCCGATTCTGTTTCTTAGAATCACTAGGTTTTATGTGCCAAAATTGCAAAATTCCCAGAGGACAAAAACTGCTATTGAACCGATGTTTATGCCCAGAACTTGATTCGAGAATGATGTAATAATATTGGCAAATGAAAAGCTTATTTGAGAATGAGCATTAGGGCAAACAAAAAACATCACTTTAACTTGCATTTATCGAAGGTTTGAGACCTTTTGTATGCCAAAAGTGGAAACGGAACATGTATTGCCTTCTCGTGAAGAACTTGAGCTATAGGCATATTCTTTTCCACTTGAGGGAGGAAAGGTAGCTTATCGTATATATTACAAAGCTAAAAAAATCCCACCAGAAGGGCTCAATTTTATTCTACTTTCCAGCTCAAGGTGATGAGGCAGTGATGGAGAACGGGAAAAAAATATTATAAAATCTTAGGCAAATATATAGAAATCTGTTTTTAATATAATTCCTTTTTCCTTTTTTTAGCTAATGTAGATGCCGTTTATATGTAAAATTTCTTCTGCTCTTTCCTTCAAGTGAAAAAGGTCTCTATGTTATTTGATCAGTGAATAAAGTAGATTTTAATGTAAGAATCAATTCCTACTTGGCCTTGTATTAAGTCAGCTTCCTTTTGAAAAGCACAGTTCTGAACTGTTATATCCTTCTCTCCACTTGTTGTTTTGATGCTTCCGTCTCTGAATCTTCCTCTGGAAGTGAACAAGGCTTGTATAAAGACCACCTTGAAACGGTTCTGTTTCACAAACTTTTGCCTTGCATGATGAAAAGGGTACTGTATCTTACATGTTTTTCTCCTTTTTTTCTCAGAGAAAAACCATCTTCTATCCACATTGATGAAGCAATGAACTCCTTTTCCTCTCTTCTTCAAGATATCAAGAACCTAGAATCCTCATTAACCAAAAACTCCTTATCCCTTCGATGGTGTTTAGAAGCCACAAATCTCCTCAGGAAGATGCACTTTCAGTTTCTTGATATATTTCAGGAGTCTGAGGAACCCATGTTCTGGGATGGGGGGAACTATACGGATGAGTACATGGAAGATTCTTTACATATCCTGGATTTTTGTAACGTTCTGCGATCAGCCATTTCTACGATGGACAGGTACCGTTTAATAGTTGATGTTGCTGTTAAAAGATTTTCTGATGAAGGGTATTCAGGTTCTGCCATGAATATGACTGAAATTGAGAAATTAGAAAGAGAATGGCTGAAGCTATATGGTATTGAGAACTGGAAAAATGTGAATCTATACAAGACAAGAAGACCGAAAACAAAGACCAAGGATAATAGATTATGTGCAGCATATGTTGTAAGAAGAACCATGAATACTGTCTGTTTGCTCTTGTTTTGTGCAATATTCTATCCAGTTTCAATAGAACTGGATGAGGAGGTTTATACAGATTTTCCTCAACTGAAGCTATTCTCATCTTCACTGAGGAAGCTTGTTTGTTGCTTCTTCGAGGAGCGACAAGGTGTCAAGGATAACTCAAGGCCAGTTTTAGTCGAGACTAAAATGGTAGAGAGTGCAGTTGAGGAATTTAAAGTTCAGATTCTGAATGGTGGCGTGCCTCTGAATAAAGAGAAGTTGAAAAAAACCATTGATTCACTGCAGAATAGTTCCCTGGCTATGAAGGAAGGCCTCGGAATATTTGATTCTGTTGTTAATGAGCTGTTTCAAGAGGTAGTGAAAGGAAGGAATATGATTCTAGGTTTGGTTGCTTCAAGCTAGAAGAATTCTGACAATAATTTTTTTGTCCATATTTTATCTAAAACATTTATTAAAATTACATTAAAGTACAAAGAAAATAGTCGTGCCTCAGGTTTTTGGTTAGAGAATTCGCTGAAGCAAGTGTTTAAAAGTGTGGTAATAGTTATTTTTAAAAATATTTTTCATTTAGAAATGTATTAAAATAATGTATTTTTTTTATTTTTAAAAATTATTTTTTACACCAGCATATTAAAACGATCATAAAATATAAAAAAATTAATTTTAAGAGAGAAATTTTAATTTTCTTAAGATAGTTTAGAGCGCAATTCCAAACGGCGTCGAAGCCTTTTCTTGTGTTTAAGGAAAACAACCATCCTTCCTTAGCACGCTCAAAGTAATTATTATTTTTTCTTAGCACGCCCAAAGAAATGACCACATTTTTTTTTGGCACTTTCAAAGGAATGACCATCCTACCTAGGACACGTTCAAGGAGATGACCCTTATCCATTAAGTCTAGCCTAGGGAAAGAACTTTGCTACATCTGATATTTTGGACTCTAATTTCTCTATACTTTTTAGGTGTATAAAAGTCTTCTAGGGACCTACTATATTTCTATCAAATATTAATATTAATATAAATGATATTCGTACCTCATTAAATGATATTATGATAAAATTACACTTCAGACCCTTCTTTTTATAAAAAAACAAGATTCATGAACTATAAATACACCATGAAACCTTCAAATTAAATGTTTATAATTTTCATTCTTTACTGCATATATATTTTCAGAGCATCTCTTTCTAGAATATTCTTGCATTTTTTTTTAAAAAAAAAAACCTTTTTTAAGCATCGAAAAGTCCACATTTCTACTTAAAAAAAAAACTTTTGTAAATATTAATCATAAGCTACCTTTATCTACCAGCTATCAACCTTCTTGGTAGAAAAAATGGATGAGATTGCTCTGACATATATTGTTTGAGGTTTTATCATGATTTCATCAATAGACAACTCTCTTGGCTACATCGGAGGTTGATTTTGTTTCTCTGCTGCCAAAGAACAAACTCACAGGTTTAATGAAAGATCCACTCGGACATGTATTCATAAAAAAGAAGCCAAAGAGAATTTTCAGCACAAAATCCTAGAAGCTAATTGCCTCAATCTCCGAGAGGAACGATTTCTTGACTCGGGATATACCATTGACTTGATTGACTGCAATTTTGGTGCCATCAGCTAGAGTCCTTTCAAAAAACCGAGTCAAAACCTCCCTCAACAAGTTAGATTTTCGGAAGAGAATCGAGTGAGAATTTCTGGTACTTGATCTGTATAAACAGGCCGGTGAAAGATCCAATGCCAGACCCTAAAATCATCGGCACTTGCTTTTCTTGAGGAACTGTAGCTGGGACAATATTGTGATCTTCGACGAGATGTTTTGCTCCTTGACATAAACAGAGAGTTGTTAAAGAACATTTTCCTTGTCATTGTTCATCAATATTTTCCTTGTCATTGTCAAAGAATAACTTCCACGTACTGTCGGGTGAGAACATTCCATAAATTGCTGCCAACAGATCGCCAACTTCTGTCCATTTTGCTCTCCACGCATGAAACCTCGAACGCCCATCAGAGACAAATCTCCTGTGCTGATGAAGCCTCGGGAATATTAAAAACCTGATCACCTTGTTTAGAAGAAGTGGAGCAAAGCTAAGCTTTAACATAGGTTAGCTCTGGTAGGAACCATACCAATTAAAAAATTTAAATAATTAGATGAGATTTTAATAAATAATTTAAAATATAATATAATATATTTTTTTAATTGAAAGTTTTTTAAGGTGAAAAACATGTATTTTTATACAAATTCACTACTATCTTTTGTTTAATTTTATTAAATAAAATAGAAGTAATGAGATTTGAGTGAAATTCAAACTCGTAACTACTTGGTCAATAAAACTTTAATACCATGTAAAAAATCATCTTAACACAAAAACTTGAACTATTAGATAAGATATCAAGATATGATTTATATTATTTTATATTATTTATTTTACTTATTTTGATACTATATTCATAAACTTGTCAAGAATGGATGTTAGATTTGTTGATCGTCCAAGCCTCCAACATTTGCTTTCAGGATATTATTGTTTTGTTGGCATGGAATAAATTACCTTGTCCCTGCTTTTATAAAGCTTTTAAAAAGGTGGCTTGTTGGTATCTCTCGGCATTAGCTAAGCCTCGTGTTTGTGATTGTATCCAGTTATGGCCTCATCGGTTCTTTGTGCGTGTGTGTGTATTTTGAGATGATGATGTCAAAAATAAATTTTAAAAAATAAAAAAATATATTTCCAAACGAAAAACAACCACTACCATAATACCAAACAAGCTCTCCTTCATAACAAAAAGTTTGATGTCGGAAGTAAAGCATAGCATTATGAAATATAAAATGAAGCTTCAATAAATCGCAGATTAGCAATAATCCAAGCATGTTTTCAGCAACTAATAATGGATTCAGTCCTTTCCTACAAGATGTTCAAGTCTCTTGTAACCAATAAAAAACAAGATAGTGACGACAATGGAGAATCCAAGCAGTATGCATAATTCACATCTTGGGCGAGGAATGTAAAATAAGTAAATCTGAGTTTTCACACTGCAATTTCTATAAAAGAACAGTGTATATCGTACAAGCCTCCTTATACATCAAAATTTGTTACAAACAATAACCAGTTTTGATACCCAATAATGTAGGGAAAATCAAATATTTTTTCTAAATCAATGAAGGATAAAGTGAAGCTCTAGCGAATTTAATAGTACAAAAGGCACCGGGTGCATTGCTGGCCTAGAAATGAAGCAATAAATGGAGAATTGAATCGCTACAATGAAGACAAACTAGATCACAAATTTCTTTTCCACAGAGATGTATTCAATTTAAGTCAGAGAGACTGCAGTAGTATTACCTCACCCCAAAAATCTCGCCAATAAAACATTTCTTCTGCTTTGTGCTTTCCTCACATCTTAATTGCCAATTATTCAGAACAACATGATAGCCAACCATTTTACTGCAATATATTGGGGGGCAATGGGACACATACCACCGTCAGGCTCCCAATCTGAGTGTAGCAAAAATTAATGTACAGGCATGGTCATCTGGCGAAAGATAAATTCAACGTGTTTCATTCTGTTGCTTCTTGATGAAGAGTACTTCTCTTCTCATCTGATCTGTGACGAAATAACTTCGCTATGGCCCTCCTCTCGCAATCCTGTAATATTGAAAAAATCATGATAAAAAAAAGTAGTTTCTAGATTTCTTAGAATTGTAAATCATGGGGAGAAAATTAGCTTATGACTACTTGTTTTATTGGGAAAATATTTGCTGCTATTTAAGGATTTCATTCACTTTAGCAGAGATAAATCTGAGAAAAAAGATACACTTCTTCACCTTGAACATGTTAAGATAAAATGGTTTGCCAGGATTCATTCTTCTTAATTTCTGGTATGTAAAAGCGAAACTCAGCTGATCACGAGGAGTGAAACGATCGACCTCATTGAACCAGAGACAGGAAAATAAGTTTGACATTGGAGTGTGCGCTCTCACAATTAAAGACCCTTCAGGTACATCTATAGGCAGTACAAAACATCTTGTCAAAAATAAAAACAGTAAATAAAGATCAGGAGTGAATTCAACCTGAAAACTATGAGACAGAATATTACTGCTGGGAAGAAGCTTGTTCGGATCAGAGACATTGAATCTTTTCAGCCCATCGGCCTGGTAAAAAGCAAATTGCTGGTCTATGACAGTGTGATTATACTTGTTCAGTTTCTTATTTTGAACAACCTCTTCCCATACACAATGCCGATCATAGTGATTAGAAATGGCATATTCATGACCTTTTCTCCACAAAAAGTACTCAAGAACTAGAAGAGGATCAACTTGAAGACGTAATTTGCTATCCAACCAGATTGAATACCTGGAAAACGTTAATATGCAGAATATAAGACACAATTATTAGTTCACTTGGTACTTTCAATGTCACAACTGTTTAAGCAGTGGTCACCAGAATGATGAACCAAAATCTATGAGGATCCTGGACAGTTGTTTGGTGTGAACCATTCCATGTGCAAAAAATACCATAACATGCCACTGAAATAGTGTACTCAATAGTATATAAATACCAATTTAGATCTTTCAAACATGATGATTTAAATGTCATAAATGAGAATTCTAGAAGGACTATACTGCTGCTGCTGGTACCAGTGTTGGAACCATGGTTGCTAGAGGTCCCTCGATGACAATACTGGATATATTTCTAAAGCAAGAAATGAATGACCTTGTGTATCTTCTGCCTCCTGATCTTTTTGTCAGATCAGGCCACTCAATACAATTTATACGATTCATCAAAATAATAATAATAATAATAATAATAATAATAATAATAATGAACCGCGTATAATAAGGGGTCCAATACAGAAGACCACTTAAATATAAACCCCTCCATCATATTTATTAAGGCATCCATGAGAGGGGCCAGCTTAACTATATTTTGTGATCTAACGTGCAGTCAGTTTCTCACAAATTGTAACTTCTTCTTTGAAGGACACAGTATTGTACTATTCCAATTCTATTTTATTCTTCTCTCCCTTTAGGTTCAGTCATTAAATTCACTCCAGACTCCACAGCACAAACAGCAATCACAGGGCATTTAAAAATTAATTATATTACTAAACCAACAATTCAATTCTGATTCTCACCTTGCAGAAGGGAAAAGCCTGTGTGGAAGCAATTTTGGCACTTTACCCACTCTCCGCATATCATTATATGGTAGATTCTTCACCACCACAATCTTCCATAAACCTACAAAACCTGCTCTATCTGGAATGTGGCCTTCTGAAGTAAGTGTTTGAAAACTAACTTCATCCATGAACATTACAAAGCAGACATTTTTCCTTGATAAACGAGTGACCTAAAAGAAGGGTAAGAATTTATGGTCAGAATCGGGTTCCACAGCACGCATCGCAAGATAGTGATGAAATTTGGTCTCCAGAATGATAGAAAGCATCGCACAAGATGATTCAACTTTGTGAGCATCTCAGTGGAGAGGAAAAAGTGCATGGAAGATGGCATAAGAGGCTCATCAAGAGCATGATAGGAAAATAAGAGCCACAGTCCATCAAAAAGGAAAAAAAAAAGGGGGAATCTTAGTTGCATATTCATTCATGAAAGACCATGGTATGCCACACATTTCTAAGAGAAATGAAGACTGAAAGATAGAGAACTAAAAGGTAGCAAACAGTTGAACTAAGATAGGAAAACTTGAGTAACTAGATCATGGATATATAAAGCTAACAAAGCACAAGACATCAATACCCCCCCTCCTCTACTTCATATGATATTTAATTTAGACCTCGATGCCCTACGGGGACTAAATGGTGCATCCTGTCCAAAGGTTATAGAAAAGCCCCATTTTTTTATGGCCAGAAGACAGCATATAAAACATGATAATTTATATTTCCCTCGAACAAATAGTTGTTTTTTTTCCCTGCTCCCTTATCGTATACAGCATGCTATCGTGGAGGCCTTACTAGGAATTTCTCATCACAAGTCCAAAAGACTGGAGGGGGCAATTTTAATTGCCTTAGATCTCCACTCTCTAATCAGTGGATGTCTTATTCTCCAACATTTAATTGTGTTCCATTCCTCATACAAATTTTTTCATTACAATTTTCTTTTTAAAAAAATCAATGACCATACATTTAAATTTCAGAGTCAACACCTGCTTACGGTTTCAGCAGATGGCATGAAAACAGAAATACATGTATTAGCAATCACTAGTTGGTACTGAGCAAGTATATTTTTCTCTTTAAAACCAAATGAAGGGAGACCATGTATATTTGCAATCACTCAACTATATCTATGTTCAATTTACAACTCAAAATACACACAATTTTCAAAGTCATTAATCCCCAATACCAAACTTAACAAGTGATAATGCAGAAACTGATTAGGGCCAGAGCTATGCAACGAAATATTTCCATATACTTCAATTTATAAATGAAAGATCCAAGTACCATTTTATCTGCTGGTGACCTTAAACGATCTGAATTCCCAAAGATGCAAGAGATCACGGCAATATGGCATCTACTTATATAACTCGCATCATCTTCTGCCAAATCAAATCCTGTACTTGAAGATCCTTCGGAACCTTTGACAAAACCACAGTTTATTTTTTGATCATGTGCCAAAAAAGATTCTTCCCGTTCATGCAAGCTCTGATGCCCAGCAAATCTGGGCTCCCATTGCTCTTGTCCATCAGGCTTCTCCTCTATTTCAGTATACTGCAGGGAAAATCTTGCAAACTTCCGACTTTCAAAAGGCTCCACAAGCCTTGTAGTAGAGTTTAGAAGTTTCATCCCACAAGAGGAACCTGAATAATTCAAGCATGACAGACAAAATTGTTCCAATCAAAACGAACCCAAATTGTCATTCAAACAAAGACAGACAAAAAATCCATCAGACAGTCTAATCAACCAAGAGCTTGGACAGCAGGATTTCATCAAACCACCTGGCTTTAGTCAATCAAAAGGCATAGTTAAAATTTTCTTACCAGGAAAAAAAAAGCACAAGAAAAGAAATTTCCTCTACTTGAATCTGATCTCAAGCACATTTTTGGGGGTTCTTGACATTCTCTTTGGATTTTTCTCTCAATATTTAGATAAAAAAATCTGTTCAGACCATAACCTCATGACAAATTGTCTTCCAGAAAACTCTAGTCCACTTTTCCTTTTAATGACCCATTTTCATACATCTCTGGCTTGCCATTCTTTTCATCAATTTTCATAATTCTGCTTTGCTTAGTGAAACTAAGCAAATCCTGATCTAATTCCGAAATACAACTCCAGTAAATCTATTTCGAACATCACCATTCCATCTGTTTTAACCCAGGAATCAAATTTCTGTACCGAGAAAAGTGGCTTAAGCATATACCACAGACACATAAAAGAACATATATCATGCACATATATTTAAACTAGCATGTAAAAAGTCCATTTTGATGATTAATTTGTGAACACTCAAGCTAGTAAAACTAAATGTTCAGTGCAAACAAACCATTCCAAACAGACAAAAGAAAAATTTCCTGAAATTGAGCTGATCCCTATTCTGTATTACCAATTAAAGCATTATCCTTGACATACTCTATTGCCTGGCCACAGACATGCCACATGTACAAAGAAATGGACTTGTTTGCAGAATCACAAACCATGTCTCAGATAAACAATTATAACATTATATAGACAGTTGGGGAAGGCTAGCATGTAAAAAGGGGTTAAACGTTCTAGACAACACATGCAAAGAAATGAATTTATATACTAAATTTCCCCTTTATAAGGTTAGCATCGCCACCCAGAAACAAGATACATGAAGCAAAATGCACAAGGAAATATTAAAACTTCTCTTGACATCAAGGTTTCAATGTGTGACACTTATGCCTTTGCGCACAAACATAAAAAAGAAAAATATAGAAATTACCAGAAAATTTGCGGCGCTTTGATTTTTTCTTTGAATCTGACCGGGATTTACTTGTAGAATGACCACCGATGTTATGGACATTTCGAGAATCAGTGTCACCATCATCCGAATTTTGAGAATTCAAAGAACCCTTCTCTAACAAACTCATGGAATCTTCCAGATTGTCCTTGGCAATATTTTGATCCTTGGTTTCAGCATCAAGGAAATTAGATGATGCTCTATTATCTTCGATATGAACCGTTGTTTCACTGGAGCGGTCCTCCTTGTTAGGTTCAGAATCACCACCATATTCTTCCATATGACGATCATGAGAATCTATCCCATCATCATACTCATTCTCACTATCAGCTGCTCCATTCTGATCCACATCATCCTCATCATCAAGTAACAGATTTTTTATCTCATTTTCTTTTCTCAATTTTCCTGTGTTCTTCAAAGAAGCTTCGTACTCTTTTTCATACATCTTCAACTCTTTGCGCCCATCTTCATTATACAAGCCAGCTCCCTTTCTATCTTCAACACTTACCGCCTCCTCCTTGTCATTCTTCACTTTCACTGAATTATGACCCTTCTCACTAGATTCATCATCCCCGGAAAGCTTGCTGTCATTGTCAACATCATCCTCATTGTAATCTTCATCCCTTCTCCTATCATCCCTATCCCAATACCTAGAATCCCTTCCATGTCCCACCGAACCTTGCCCAAACCCAAGAACTTTAATACTATCAGTACGTGTAACATTTGCAAGAAAATCATTATTTTTTATCTCATCATCCTCAACACGATTATCATTTACATCTGCACCAAAAACATTTACTATAATTACATCCTTAACAAGATTCACTTATTCAGAATCCAAATAACAATTAAAAACCGTCAACACTCAAATAAACTTCATGTAAGTATGCACCAATAATAGTTTTCCACCTTTCAATTTTACTAATCACAGTTCAATTACTAATTTAGCAACATCAAGACTATATTAAAAAATAAATTGAGCTAAACTCAAAAACTTTTAACTACAATGTAACTACAGTAAATCAAATTCAGCTCTCAGTTTACTACAAAATATTCACTGTGCTTCCAATTTCACTTTGTCTCATTTTCTCACACTTTCTCAGCAACCATACAAACAAATTTAATGATAAAACAAAATAAAAATGATCGATGCACTAAATCTCTCTTTTGAGTAGCGCCTAGCTAACTAACTAGCTACAATATGCAATTCAATTAAAATCAGATTAAGCTCTGATTCACTCCAAAATCAATAAATAAGCTCTCCGTTCTCACTTTTTCTCATTTTTCTCACACTTTCTCAGAAGCCAAACAAAACAAAAGGTAATCAAAACAAACCTTCATTGCTACTCCTATTATCGGTGGAGAGGAAATTGTAAGCTAAAACAGTAACAATAAGGACAAGACACAAAAACACAATGACCGCACCGACCAACGATAACCCGCCCCGACTATTCTTGTCGGATCGGTAACCTAATCTTCTAATCCGACCCAACTTCTGCTGCTTCTGCGAGCTAGACGACGACGACGCACGAATCCCGATGGATACGTGATCCGACGTGCCGTTTGTGTAATGCCTGTACTGCGCCATTTTTCAAAACATTTGCAAATTACTAACAATAATAACAACAACGTTCTCTCAAATTTCTTTTGCTGTTTCTGTGTGTAGATTTAGAGAGAGAGAGAGATTTGAGGGGTATGGTTTGGTAAATTTAAGAGAAAGTGAGGGAGATTTGGGGAATTTTCGATTTATTTTGGGTGCGTGATCGATAGTGTAGTGGTGTAGATTCATGTTTGGTGCGTTTATTTGACGGGCTTTTATTTTTTTAATATTTTTGTTTGATTAAAAAAACATATATATTAACCAGCCAGGAGTAGAGTTTTTTTCCAACAAGTGAAAAGCTCAACAACGTATTTTAATATGGGTCGAAATTTTGGTGTGGTGGGCCCTGCATACAATATCCATCATGAAATGAACATACATACATACATACATACATGATAAAGGGTAATATTCCAAGGAGGGCCGGTACTCACGAAGAAAAAAAACAGTGTATATCGGGTTGACCCGTGTTTCCAAATACTCTTTAAATATTCTAATTTAGCTTTTATTAAGACTCTCACGAAGAAAATTCTCACTTTAAGAAGCATCACTATCTTCATTCCATATACTAGTATGTATAGTGTGGCTCTAGTCGATGTCCTTACTAGGGCAATGTACATGAATAATATAAGGGAACATCTCATGCAAGTTCTTGTAAGTGACCACTATTTTCTAAACAATCGTTTTAATGTTTTTGTTCGTAGATTTCATGGTATTGTTTTTCTTTGGCTTGTATGGAGATGAGTTCAAATGTTTGGTCTTTTATATCTCACATAACTCCACAATCATCTTTTTATTGAAATTCTAGAAATTGTTTGTTAATATTGTCTATGGCAAAACATATCAACAAATCAAAATTTTTTCAACAAATTGCTTGATTACCTTTTAGGTTACATGCACGTAAGAATAAACTTTTACCTCTTTTGTGAAGTAGTTAATTGCCACCAAAATAAAATAATGTGTTACTTACCTTTGGGTTGTTTGGTCTGATAATGCTCAATCCTTATATTGAAAAAGATCAAGGTGTCACCATGTCAAATAAAAGTATTAAGGTGCATTGATCTTATCATTGTATACATAATATTTGTGGTATTTTTTATGTTTTATATGTAGTTTCTTTTCATGGTCATCTAAAAATATCTTGATCGTTACCTAGCCATCATATGCTCATTTACATGAGTAAAGCATATTCCTTCATGAACTTCTCATAGGGCTTTCTTGGCTTCTTGATCATTTAAGCATTCTATCAGAGTCCTATTGAATGAACTCTTATATAGAATCTCCTCGTCTAGATAATATTTTATTACCATCCTTTTTAACATCTTGGTCTACCTTAGATGTCTTATGATGGATATTCTCGGTATTGGATAAACTGTTTAATATCATGACACAATGACTTTTCATCTAGTTTTTTTTTAACTAAACAAATATAAGATGGGGAGCTTCTAACTTCTATACATATTGGCTATACTTAGATCTCATAATTA
>Ga0307517_10008035_pt1 | contig 15213 bp, 15 predicted proteins | sample 23_EM_MG_FD_194515 | JGI IMG/M metagenome (GOLD analysis project Ga0307517, IMG submission 194515) | Populus trichocarpa ectomycorrhiza microbial communities from riparian zone in the Pacific Northwest, United States - 23_EM | ecosystem: Host-associated > Plants > Roots > Unclassified | place...
AAAACAGTTTTTTCCTTCTACCAAACGATATTATGTGTGGCTGCGGGTGAACCTCACCCGCAGCCACACTCGCAGCCACACTCTAAAACTCCTTAACATTCTCTCTCAAAAGCTTAAAGGAAAAGCTGCAGCATGAAGCTCGTCTTTCGAAGAGAGAAACCAAGATGTCAAGAGTGCTTTAATGAAGACATAAGCTAGATGTCAAGAGTACTTTAATTGAACACATAAGCTATCTGATTAGCAGTAAGAATAAACCGAGCCTCTAGATCCTCCTTGGCAATTTTTTCACGAAGAAAAGAAAAATCAATCTCAACATGGTTAGTTCATACATGAAAGAATGGATTGTGGCTTGATTAAGTTGTGCTTGTAATATCACACCAAAACAGCGGAGATCGCAATAGAGTAACCTTTAATTCTCAAAACAATGATTTCAACCATGCAAGTGCAGCTGTTGCATCATTTAGAGCTTAATTTGTGCTCTGACCCAGTAGACAAACGAGCTACAGTTCTGTCTCTTACTCGGTAGATGAACTAGCTACACTTCTTTGCTTTTCTGACTTCCAAGGTACCAAATTATCTTCCAAGAAAATTGCGTATCCTCTTATAGATTTTATACTCCATGAAAATGAAAATGTAAATGCAAACCTTGCATTGATGACTGAGTTGCAAGGGAGGCAGTCAAACCCCATGTTGTGCTGGATTTTCCAGCCTTTTCAGGGCGAGTACGGAGTGTTACAGTTCTCTAGATTGTGAGGTTCTGCTAGGAGTGGAACAGGTAAGATTCGGATCATGTCGTGTTCTCTTATGAACACGACCCGTCATTTTCGTTAAATCATTGAATTCAAATTCAAATTGAATGATCATAATTTAGTGTATAATAAAAATGGAAACAATATAATTCATTCGTTTATTTCTCTCATTCAATCCAAAACATTAATTGAACTCAAAACCAATTATGAAATTTGAAACATGATCGTTTATATTTCTTTAAGAGCACGATCCAAATCCTTTGAATCTGCTTCTCACGTTGCTGGATGTGTCTTATAAAAATGGGTTCAGAGAAATTTAACTAGCTCTGCCGCTTAATCCAATTAATATCATGAGAATTATAAAATTTTATTCCCTAAAATATTATTGTGTTGATTCTGTATGAGAATTAATTATTTTCTTTTGGGAGCAGGACTATTTTGTATGCTCATGAAAGAGCTCAGAAGTAGGAGTACCAGGATAAACATTAAATTTCCAGCTTACAGCATCATATACATGGGGATTCACGCTTCATCTCTGCCTCTGCCCCTGTTCTGATTGCTTTCTATAACCCCACCAACATAACATTAATCAACTTAAGAAGACTATGATAATTGATAAGAGATTAAATTTCTAGTTTGATTTCCATCATTAATCTCAAAAACCTAAAATATAAAATAATATGCAACCTTCAAAAATTGTTTAGAAAAAAGAAAAGAGTATAAACAGAACATTCTTTCTTAACAAAAACCGACTTCATTAGTGGACGAGACTTGCTGAAGGGAATATTGAGAATCTCTAACCCAACTAATAGAAACAAATAAAATCCGGTATCTCTTGTTCATGATAAACAGGTACAATGGGTAGATAATTTGGAGGATTCTCTGCGGAAGAAGTTGCTCTGAAATGAGAGGTCTCGTGATTTCCTTGAGAATTGATGTTCACGTCTTCCTCAAAAATCTCCCATTTGTCTGTTACTATTGTCTTCAATCTACTGTTTGGTTCTTTCTCTTCAACAATGGCAACATCTTCTTTCACCACTATTGCTTTATTATCATCCTCATCATTAACATTTTTGTAACTTTTCGCTTCAGGAACTCCGTTGATTATACGCTCAAGATCTTTGATATCTGCTTCTGGGATCTGTGTGACTTTAGGAACTTCCAATGCGTTGAAGACACCGAAGTTCCTGCAAAATTCAAAATATAGAGCAAGGTCCTCACCTTGAACTTTTGCCTTTTGAAGAATCTTAAAAGCCATGGTAGCTTCAAGTTTCCCAGCTGAATATATCCCCATGAGAACCCTTGCAATCCCTTTGCATATCCTGCCGTAAACATCGAATATTTCAATGATCACACAATCCATGGCCTCTGTAATTAGAACCTCTTTCATGTTATCTGCCATTGGCTTAATTTGGAGCAACATGTCAAGCAAAGATTGCCAGTTTCTCAACTTTACAAGCTCCTGCACCATTGGTTCTTCTGTCTGATTCTGTTGTACGTAAAACAAGGCAGATCTTTGGTCTAAAAACGAGAAATAAGAGCGAATAAAGGTGTTGAAGCCCCACATTTTTGCTTGTTTTGAGTGTCCATCAGTGAAGTTTGATAGATCAAATGGCAACCTTCCGATCCTTTGCACGGCTGGGGTCTTACAACAGAAAACACCATGCATTAGCATCAACCCCTTTATGGCCACAACCCAGCTCCTTGTCTTCTCCATCCGTGTAGTGAGAGCCCATATCAAGGGCTTCAGGCTCACCGGAGATGTGCGTATCCATGTAAAGACTCTCTGGGCATTCCTGTAATCTACGTAGCTCTCATCATGACTGGTGGCCTTGATGATTGCAGCCTCGAGATCTGAATTCCGATACCAAGTTTGCCTTGATAGGCTGATGGCTAATAAGCTGTTTTGATCTTTTAGAGCTCCGGAAGCCCTTCTCCACAGCTTCATTTCCTGTTCTATTGTCCCAGCAATCTGTGTACTGAGGGCCTTTCCCTGTTTTAGGTTGTCCCTTGTGGTTCTTCCTTTTTTTTCTTTGTGATAGGTTGGCTAGCTATTTTGGATCGACAACTGGACTTGTGGGGATGACAAATAGAATATCATTTGCCATGGCCGGCCAGCCTAAGAACCTTAGTCAAGTTTATTTTGTGATGTAATGCTGTATGTTACTTGGCTAATTGAGCTGTGGAGAGGAAATTTTGCTGGTGCTTACTGGTTTTCAGAGTTGGTATATTTGACTTTTTCCTGGTTGTTGTGTCGTTATGGCCATGCATTTTGTCACATACTCCTACGCCTTTCCAATCTGGGACAAAGAAGGTCGTGCCAACAAGGAAAGGTTACAAGACTGTGTAATTACAATTATTTTTTAAAATATTTTTTATATTTTTATATTTTTTTAAAATTATTTTTAAAATCAACTAATCAGAACATAAAAAAAATATTAATTTAAAAAAAATATATTAAAAACACGAGTTGACCAAACATATAAATATAATAGTATCTCTTTACATTTTCATGGATCTTTTTTGTTTCCTCGTTGTCCACATTCTCATGAAGGAAAGACTTGAGAGGGTTTTCGTTAATTAAAGATGAGATTTGGGCCTAAGTCGAAACGAGTGCTTGTGTGGATTAGCCCAGTGTACGTATCATTATCCTAGCTCCATATTATAGGCTTAAAGGGCCTTCCAAATCAAAGAGACTCCCACTTCAAATAAATGAAGTAGCTCAACTTGGCTTGGTGGTCAGCTACCTGATTCCCAAAACAATTTGGAGAGAGACAAATCGAAGTCTTGCACTCGTCGATCACTCCTAACTTTCATTTCTATTCTGCAATGCTGCAGTGGAATATGCCTTGACAAAGGATTGGTGCTGGTTTGTGATCTTCCTGGTTGTTATTTTCTTGGCACGTCTTATGGCATCTTGGCAGCCACAAGCAGTGAATAAGCCAATTAGCTTACACAGGAAGATGGCCAGCTGGGGATAAAAATGCAGTCCCCACCAAACCCTGTCTTTAGGTAGAGAGGAGAATACAACATGGTGTAAGGACTAAAGCATTGCATACACAACATACAGCTTGCCTGCTTTAGAACATATGATGTTTATTACGTTGGAAGAAACAAACGTCTAGTAAAAGTGTCTGAATTAAGGCAGGCCGCTATCTCGTGCTTTCCGCTCAGTTAGCTTTTCTTTTGCTTTCACGGTTCATGTAATTTCTTTCAATGAGCATCTATATCTTGGCTCAAGATATCACAGCTCATGTATGCATGTTTCACTTGCATTTCCCATCTTCTGCAAAACCAAGAAAAGCCAAAAAAAAGAGGGGTAGATTGTGATATTTTCAACCAAAACTGCCACTGTTCTTCAAAAGCAAGAAAGTGAAAAAAAGCTCTGTCTCTCGCTCATTGATAGGGGGGGAGAGAGAGAGACAAAGATATAGTCATATAGGGACCCAATAAAGGAGGTAAAAGAGGCGAATAAACAAGTAACAAAATCTAGAAAAGTAGGAAATGGTGGGAATCTTTCTTCGTCTTTCACTGTGTATGAGATCCCACATTGCCAATGTCACCCCTCTCCCCTCGGTACTCCTTTTCATGCTCTTTTTCTTTTTCTTTCTTTCATTTATCTTTACATTCTCGCTCCAAAAACAAACATACACACAAAGCTAGATTTTTTGTGCCTCTGGCATGAGTATATGAACGCTTCTCTATGGGTTTGTCATGTGGAGAGGATGATTTTGTAAGTATCTTGATCTCTCCTTTTTTTCTTGCATAACAAATTGAGTAACTGGCAGTTAGTTTCATCACTTATAAGCCATTCTTATGCTTAATACTTCTCTTGATATCTCTACTTTATTAGCACGCATATATAGCTATGTCATCAATATGCTCATCAAAGTCAGTTCATTTTTCATTTTCTTAGGAAAAGAATGGAAGTCATGAAGTTCCGTTAATAGTTGACAGCAGAGAGACTAGAGTCAGTGGTGGCTATATGGATTTACAACATCGTCATCATGCAGTTGAGTACGAGGTCGAATTCTGGCCAGTTGAACACCCAATGGAACCACAGGATGAAGATCGTCCTGTCAAATGTCCAATGCCAACCTCTTCTGTTATCAAGGTAAGAATATGTCCACTTTCTTGTCCTGTTACAAGAAAACACTCGTGTAGATGAATGCATTCTGACATAATAAATATCTGCTACACCTTTAAGAATGGAAGGGCGCATGAGGAGAGATTAGAGAAGAGAGCGGACGATCTACTACTACCTGCGGTAATGAACAAACAAGGCATTGTTGTGGTGGCTGCAGAGCCCCAAGTCCGAGCAGTGCGTAAAAGGCACCATACACTTACCCGTCAGGACCACCGTGTAATAGCACCTGATCTAACAAGGATGGCTTCAATTCCTGCTCTGCCAACTCAGAACGTCACCATTTTTCAAATGCTTCAAGAACTCGACAAGTTCGATCAGTATTAAAAAGGTATAAAGAATAAATTAGGAAACCCACATTTCCGCTCCATCTAGCTTTAATAGCTTCTTTTCAATCCATTGCGGAGCGGTCAATGAATTCTTCGTGATTTTGTATTTCGGGCCGATAGGGAAAGAAATATCAAAGATATGCGGTATAAGAAGCACTCTTATTGTACTATGATTTTGATTTTTTATATATTTCTGTAGAATGTGTCTTCCATCCTAATTGTAGGTTTCCTTTATCATTTCTTGTTCAGATTTGGATGGATAATTAGCATGACACTCTGCAATACCATTTGTCCTTCTAATGTGTCATCACGAGAGAGAGAGAGAGAGAGAGAGAGAGGCACCATTTTTTGCATTGAACAGATGTTCCACGCCACATGACCGGATCCATTCATGACTTAACTAGCTTCTTGTGAATCCTTCCATATTCCTCAACCGGGTAAAGGATCTAATTGTAAATTTGCCTCCTCAGTCTTGAAGAATTCTCTGGAGTTGTACGAGGAATAAAACTCGACTTCCAAAGATCATGAGACTGGATGCTGTCTGTTAGCATAGTAGCCTGAGATTTAGAATCTAAGAACATCTATTACGATGTTGTTCAAGTTATCAGTCTATTGGGTACCTTTGCGGTGGACCTAAAAAATCACTACCAATGATAGTTTAGCGATGGTGATATCATCACCTTCAGCTTTATTTATTTGTTTGATCTTTCTTTTAAAGGGAAAATGATCTGATAGTGGAGTCAATTTGTCAAACAGCTGCAATCTATGATGGAACGTTGAGAATTGGAAGGAAAGACTTGAGAATATATTAAACAAACAGATAATCATGAATTCTTCAGCTAGCAACACCGAATAATTAAGGACATTGAAAAAGCTGTCAGTAGTTGATTTTTGACACATTATGAATGCCTGGCTGAATGCTGAATGGAATGGAATGGAATGGAATTTGCACCATTTTCAAACCAGGCCGCTTAGTAATCATGCGATCTCGCACACAGACACGAGAAATAAAGGCACAAAAAGGAAGACAAAAGAAATCGTTATATGCAGGACATATTCCCTTTAATCATTAATGGCATGCTGTGAACATTCTACCGCAATCATTATTTCTGCCAGTGTCCCACATTTTACCACAAAGTCTACAATCAACGATGCACTCGCCTCAGCTCAGAGGGAAGGATACATTCCATTTTGAGAGAAACATCATGTGATCTCATTTATGCCGTGATAAAGCTGAAGATAGGCAAAGCTAGAACCTTATCCAGCAAAATTGTGAGGATAACACAAGACAAATAATCATTTTACCCAAATCTTGAAATTTTTTTGAATAAATATATCCAAGTGGCATATGATTGATCTCCAGCAATCTCTACTCTGAGATACAAAAGTACACCATTGACATCTCTTTCCCTGAGTCCCTGAAAGCTTTCAGGGAATGGGTAAATGATTTGACCCTGATATGTGAACTGGTGGGGTATGTTTTTTCTTATCCGGCAAATTTTTTTTCCAGCTTTGAAAAGGTATAATAATACAAATCCCTTTCAACTTGCTAATTCATGCCCCCCTTGACCACAACTCGAAATCTGGAAGAAAAACCAGTCAATTTTTATCCCAGATGCCTTAAGTAACGCCCAACTAGTGTGTCCAAGGAGGGTCCAGAGCTATAGATTTCCACAGAGGTGAAACTCACAAAAAATGAGATAACAACTAATTTTAAGTGTTAAGAAAACATCTAATCTTTTCCTCGTACTTTTGCAGTTAAGTTGGGCTAGAATTACAGTTATAAAACGAATGTTCATTCCACAAGTGAGATGCACAGGGCAACAGCCATCCCCAGCACTAGCGAGGTTATGTGAACTGCTGAACTTCTCAGCGTTGTCTTGCTATTGTTCATTTCTGCCAGGACCCCAGCAACAGCAATGTACACAAATCCGCCTGCAGTGAATCCCTATAGAAAGCAGAAACCCTTTAAGTACACCTGAAGTTATATTGCAGCAAAAAGAGGTATGCATAACCCATCAACGGAACTTAACCTCAATCAAAGATGACTGTCCTGGGTCTTGTCCCCAGAGCAAAGCCTGGAACAAAAGCAGTCATTTTCAGTTAACTTTTTTTTCCCGATATTCAAATTTATAAAGGATTAGCATTGACCTTGAAGACAGTACTCACCAACGCAGTTCCTGCTAATGCCACTAATGCTGAGAGGAAGTTGAAAAAAAGGGCTTTAGGTGCACTGAAACCAGATCTTACCAGAATACCAAAATCTCCTATCTGGCAGAAAAGGACACAGACCATTTCCGTAAGAATATTATCCTAAAAATGCAAGTAAAATAACGGGAGACAATTCACTGGCCCATGTACAACATAAAATTAAGTTTGTGCCACGCTTCTTCAAACTTAAAATAGAAACATAGTTGCATGGGTAGAGCCAATAGCATAGAAGCTAGAAGAGACTCACAATTTCCAGTGACTATAACATGTATACCTCATCCATAATCAATTTGAAACATGAAAACATATTAAAATTGAATTCATCCATTTTGGGGATTCAGCCTTCGCATGCACAAATGACCTACATACCTTCACCTTTACCTACCTTGGCCAGTGTGTGTATGTGTGCGGGTGTGTTAACAAGAGAGAGAGAGAGATAGATTGACTAGGAAAGATATTCAACAGATAAATAAGCTTAACTAGAGAAGCAGAGGACTACAATTTCCCTGATAAACATGGCCGAACCAAAATTTAACTCATCAAGAATTGAGAGGTAAAAATAATATTCAGACAATGGATCACTTTCCATAATCATACTTGTGCAATTGAACCTCATTATCCGCTACATTCAACAAACGATGATTGGGAAAATTAGAACTATGGCATTCTTAAAATGCTTTCGAATAAATATGTTCAATGTGTTATGTGGCTTTCCAGAACCATAGCCTCCACATATTACAATGTGTTTAGCACACCATCTCATGGCTTCCATCCAAGCATCATAATTTAAACAAGGACCCAAAGGCCAACCCGTAATGGGACAAGTTTAGACCTTTAGGGCCACGAGGAACCTTGTCTTCTATTATCACAGATCAAGATTTGATATTAAATTACAAAGATAAAAAAAGGGATACCACAGGATGGAACAAGCAGAAGTCATTAGAAGCTATGTGAAGAGGTTGGTGATCATTCCAAATATCTGATTCGGGTAAGGATTAGCATGAATCCTACCTGCCAGTTTCCCCCACCATTTTCTTTTAGGATCAGTGCAATTTGAGGGGGGAAATCGCATTTGTGCATCTTCCTTTGGCAAAAATTAAAAACAAAAGGAAAAGGAAAGAAAGAGCAGCAAAACTCAAAATAGAGGATGGATTGACTTTAGACATGGAGTAGAAACACAGAGCAAAATAACATCTTCCTGGTTCTTTAAAGAAAGAAAGAAAGAAAGACAACTAGTACAAGCCTGAAAAACAGAAAAACTTATGATTTCAAATTATAAGAAAAGAATAGTTGGAAAGCTAAATACATTAGTGAGAAAAAAAGAGAACTCGTACCTCTTGAGGAAGCTCATGTGCAAGCAAAAAAAGAGTTCTAGACCATCCACCAACAGATCCATAAAGCAAAAATGCACTTCCAAGAGCCATTCCATCTGTAAAATTGTGCTGCGAAATTGATGCATATTATTTCTAAGCACATAAAAGACCTCCCTTAAGAAAAGCCATGCGAGTAAAAAAAGTCACTTTTTTCTCTCTGAAATAATTTAAACAAATAAGCAGTTTCCCCTCAAGGCCAAGCCTCAAACAAAAACAAAAAAGGAACGCATACTTACAACACCATCAGAGATGAGATTAAGATAACCAAACACCAGATTTGAAGGTGACAGAGTATGTTCGTTTTCATTCAATGATCTAATATTATTCGCAGAGCCATCTGCAGCATCAACATCTGATTTATCATCCTTGCCCTCCTGCACGGTCTTTCTCTGCAGAATACAAGAACATCATCAGATTTGATGTTCATTTCAACAATCAAACAGAAAATTTATGCACAACACATGACTAGTGACCAATTTTCTAAGATTGCATCATAAAATAACATCAAGGAAAATTAAAAAAAAAAACTGGCATCAATTGTTACTAGAATTCTAAGCACCACATGACCACAAAAACAATCCTGTCTCATTTGTCCATCCTGTAAGCATTTGTACTTTCGCCAATCTCTTTTCCCTGGAAGAATTTCCTGAACCTCTACCAACTCAACTATTGGGTCCAAATTAGGACCACACAGTGGCTATTAACTCTGTCAGAAATCAGGGGAGATCAATGATTAACTGCAAATGCAGAAATAAAAACGGTATGCAATTTCCCAGGATTACCTTCCGAAGTAGAGATTCACTTTGAGTAAAATTAGTATCATTTGAAGAATCATCCAAAACTTCATCAGACCCTTTCCCATCACCTTCCTTGGAAGATTTTGACTGTGTCTTATCATGAGCATCACCGTCATCTTTCAGTTTCTTGCTGCTGTTGTGATTGTGATGGTGATGGCCATGATTCCAAGCATTAGCTCCAGTAGAATTGTCTTCAACATACCTCACCACCTTCTCTACAAGCAGAAAGAGTACAATACCAGCTGCGATAACCAATACACCACAATAAGAATTCAAGGTACTGTAACCCAATCGTAAACATGATAATAAGAATAAAAATAAAAAAATAAAACCAACAACCATGGAGGTGATCAATGAGTTTGCAAATTTTCATGATGCAAACAACACAGGACTTCAACAAGACATTAGATAGCATAGGCTATCTCACAAAGTTTTCTGTTTTCTGACCAGAGATTATAATAAAAGAACTGGTTTTCATCAATACAAGATAACACATCACAAATTTTAATAAACATTTTGAAGAGAAAGAAGCTGACTTGAGGAGGATTCTTATGAGAGAATCAGAATCTCATCTAACCTATAACAGTAATCACCTTGTTTATTCCACTCCACATGCATGTTTAAAGAGTGGTTGATCTCTCTCAGGAGTAATAGCATTTTTAGCACATATAAAATCAGTCGCAAAACAATATTCAAACACAAGTTCAGATCCTTTTGCAGTTAACTCACAAGAATAGAAGTAAATATGGTCCCCAAGAGGAGTGATGAGCATAGCTTGGGTATCCCCTGTACATCTAGATGATGGCTCTATCACCTCCTGTTTACCGAACCAGAGCTTATTTCTCCAACAACTTTATAAGGGGGGTTCTCTTGCATGCCTTTTACATGCTGAAGTAATAAATAAAATGCATACACTACAGTGCTATAGTGATATCCTACAAGAAAACATATACTTTTATCATTATTATGTACCATTTCCCAACACTCCTTGATGGAAGAAACAAAGACCCGCATGCAATTTCATGCATGTCCACATGCATGTGAAAGTGCTTGTGTCTGTTTGTCTATGCTTTCAAACAGAAAGAATAAAGATATCAGTGCAAAGGCATTGCGTGATGCATTTTATTACTTACCCAAAACAGATATTCCAACAGAAAGATCTTTCAAAGAATGTGAATGTGCATGGCCACGCTCATCTCCAGCATGAGCATGATGAAAATTGTCTGCATGGTGATCATCAGAGTGGGTGTGTTCGCCACCTGCAAGACATGGTTTATTAATTCATCACAGAACTAACAAAATAACTCCTGGAATCTGAAAAATGCTGCAATGAAATGCCAATTGACTTGTGTAAGGCTAAAAAACTTCGAATGTGATTTGGAAGCTGTACCGCCAATACTCGCTCTTGTCCTATACTTTTAAGTGCCTGTCCGCAATCCAATATTTCTGAGAAATAGTACTTAAAGCATTCACGTGCACTAAAACCAGTGCATGGAGCAGAGGGAGTACCCATCTACTGTTGCCAATTCAACAAGAAAAAGGAAATATCGTTGCCAATTAAGAAAAGAAAAGATTGAATAAAAATATGGAGCAGAGGGAGTACCTATCTACTTTTGCCAATTCAACAAGAAAAAAGAAAGATCTGGCTCTATAATAACAACAATCTGAAATGCGGTGCAGGAGCTTTAAATTATTTATTTTATTTCTGCTCTGGGATTTTTGTTTTAGCAAGAATTCACGTGACTAGCATGTGAAAATATTTGGATAGCTGGGATTAGAAGGTTAGTTTAGGAGTTCAATGTAGGCTTGATATTAGAGGTTTTATTATAAACCCGGTATAAATAATCTGTAAATCAGATTTGCAGCAATTGTATCATTAATTTTCATCAATAAACTTCAGAAACTAGAGGTTTTCTTAAAACCTAAGCTATAACACTTGGTCCCAACTTCTGTCCTACTTGTTTCTAGCCTTAATTCTGCTGCTATATAGCTGTTTTTCTTCCCACCCTACATCAAATGGTCACATGTTAGACTTATGACTCCTGGCTAAAAAAATAAAATCTCCAGTGTCAAAATGAACTGGAGACGACCTTCCAGTGTAATTTTTTATCACGTAGTTACCTCACATAAGATTAAAAATTGAGTAAATTGTGTGTAAATTAAATGACATTTATAGCTCGAGAGAATGAATTCAGGTGTACAGCTCCGTAATCCACAGACCCAAATCAAGACATGATATGTTCACTCACTGATAAAATGGAAACATAAGGTTCAGTAGAAAATAATCTGGGTACTGTAGTTATAAGCAAGACAGAGGACTGCTAGGCCAGCTCCACTGAGTTACTTCCAAATTGTTTTTTTCATCTCTAGGTACTTTAAAGGTAACAAAACTAAAATATATATTGAACACTCAAGTAAAAAGAATTCTGAAGGTCACATCACTTCAACGTGACTTCTCATGATCAAATCTTTGAAGTAGGCTCCTGAAAACAAATAAAGCTAGCTGCATAGCAATGTAATCCTCCTTGCCTGATTTGATGGACTAAGGTGATTTAAAGATATACTATTATAGGTGGCAAACTAAGCACCGTAAAGTAAGACTTGTACTCTCAGTAGCCACTGGATTCCAAAGAGGGTCAAGTAAGCGGCCACCAAATCATTTCTGCAAAGATACTCTAGATCAGGATGCCTCAGGCAATACAACCACACCATAAGAAAATATGGGAAATATAAAGCCAGGGTTTGTTTTTTAGGCAGCAGAAATGACACGGAATTCCCATGATGATATGAAAAAAGAAGTGGTCTGGGATCTTTACAGTGTTCCAAGTCATCAGTTATAAGTTCATGACTTCCAAGATGCAAGACAAAGTAAAGAAAGGACAGCAGACAATCATGATCATACCAAATGCATGTGGTAATTGATGAAGAAATGCATCCCCTAACATAGCTCCTGCCTGCAAAAATAGTAAAGTTGATCAAAATGAGTCAAACTAATAGCACTCGAAGAAAGAAATGCATCCATTAACATAAAAATGCATAAACAATTCAATTTTAAACGTTGTAACAAATGACCAAGAGATACTTAAAGAAGGATATACAAATGAGCAGATCTTCAAAGGATACCACATGTAAATTTACTTTAGTGATGTTTTACTTTTGAAAGCTGCACTAAAAGCAATTCATAAAATGGCACTCAGCAAAAAGTTTCTCATGTCACACAAAAGCAGCAGTAAAACTAATTCTTATGTAACAAAAAACTTGAAATGGCATCTTCTCTGCTGATTCCTGTAACATTACTATCATTTCCCAACCAAAGGCCCCATCCCTCCACCGGCAACAAATGGATTTGCTATTATACATAAATAAATAAAAAATTGATTTGCATTAGAGTTAAATAAACCATCCATAAAAATAGCCCTTCATGAACAAACTAGTATCAATGATGAGAACAAAGAATAAATAGGAGAACAAGTGAAGATAACAATGAAAATAGATTAGAACCAAGCATCAAAGATAACCAACCATCGAAAAATATATAAATAAAAACAACTAGCATGATTACCACTAAAACAAAGTCAATGATGGAAGCAAATGACAAGTAGCAGCGATAGAAGGGAACAAAATAGCAGATCAACACCATCCAAGCACTCAACGGAAAATATGCACATAATCTATAGACACCAATTCAAGTAAATTTAATAACATGGTTGAAGAATCTCACCCCAAATAAAGCCAACGAATCCACAATTGCCTTGGATGGTTTTCCTTTTACTGCAATAAACAACAGATTTAGTTTCATTCATCAAAATACACTTCTAATAAAGTATAAGGCGTCATTTCTTTTAAAGACGAGAACTGAAGTAAAGAAATAGGTACATCAGTATGAATTGACAATGAAATTACTCACTAAATATGACTGGCAAGAAAATCAGGCAGATAAGGGAAGCCAAGCTCACCAAAAGTGAGCAGCCCAACGCATGTATCCAAAGACCTGGAAAGAGAGAGAGAGAGAGACCTTAGAAACATCCATGCTTTATATTGGACATAGAAAAAAGAGTCAATGTTTAAATTTATTTTCCTTTTATTGCATTTTCTCAGCTGCCAGACAGCAACGACACTCGCACAATTTCACTAAGCAGCAAAAAAAGTAAAGAAAAAATACCTAAACCAGAGAGTTCCAAACCGCGGTGGTGGTCATGGTCATGGTCATGGTTGCCAAACCCGTAGAGTTTCATATCCTCCTCCTCGGCCAATTCCTCCGGCAGCTTCGATTCAATCACTCCAGGATTATGCTCATGGTGGTGGTGGTGTTGGTGTCCGTGAGCGCAATCATGGTGGTGATGGTGTCCATGGGAATGTTGATGCACTGGCGATGCACAGAATTCATTGCCAAAACATAGATCCGAGCAAGATACGAGCAATAAGAACAAAGCTAACAGAATCCGTTTCCGTTTCGGCTCCATTTTGGCAAAGGACAAGAAAGAAGGAAATCAAAGTGAGAGAGTGGTTGACTATAATTTAAAAAAAGGAAAGGAAAGGAAAGAATGGCGGTGTGCTGGATTTGTTTCGGTTCGGGGGGTTTTAAGAAGGGCGGCGTTTGCAGGTGCCTTCAATGGTGATGAAACAGACGATACAAAAGAAAAGCACGATTATGCCGATTATGATTCCGAATGTTACTACATCCATTCTCTCTCTCTTTATTCGACCATTACTCTGATTATTTTCTTTTTCTTTTTAGTTTTAGTTTTGTTTTCTTGGAATTATAAAGATTAAAACGGAGCTGACGCTGGCAGTGGCAGTGGCAGTGGCAGTGGCAGCCAAAAGGAGCCTTACTCGCGTGGGTTTTCACTATGCTCTACTTTTCGAGCAAAATTTTATGTTTTTTTAATGTAGTATTTAATGGTTTTTTGGTAATATAGTTTTAATTGATAATTAATTAATTTTAATTTTTTATGAAAATATAAGATTAAAAGAACAAGAACCAAAATAAAAAATGTGTCAAATATAAATGATATGTTATAAGTTTTATAAAAAATACATTTTGGTTCTTAAACTTTAAAAATCACGCAAAATTATACAATTATAGTACTTCAATATTTTTCAAATTCAATTTTGATATAAAATTTTATTTTTGTTATTTTTTAATCTCTAGCCGAAAGATGAGAGAGAGAGGTCGTCGGATTATAGCGGTAAAAAAAAAGTATCGTTGATATCGATTTAGGCTACCAAAACAGATCATATTTGTATCAAATAGTTCGATTTGATTAGGGGAGTTAATATTAAGTGTTTTTTTTTTAACTTTTAAAGCTCATGAAAAAAACATATCTAAGCTCATGTTGATTTTTGGATTCGGGTTGATTTTAGTTTTTTTTATGTTTGTTGAGGCAATATATAGGTTTATTACGATTCTGACGGTATTTTATAAGTGTTATGGGTCAAAAATGGGTTGAAAACAAGGTTTTTGGTAAAAATTACTTAAGTCCCGATTTTAATATGGGTAAATTAAACGACGCGTCGCCTGAGTTTTTTTCAAAAAAATTAGGGTGGATGAACCCATTTGCAAACAAAAAAAAATTAAAGGCCCAATTGTGTGGGCCCTGACAAAATGGG
>Ga0307517_10008038_pt1 | contig 15212 bp, 9 predicted proteins | sample 23_EM_MG_FD_194515 | JGI IMG/M metagenome (GOLD analysis project Ga0307517, IMG submission 194515) | Populus trichocarpa ectomycorrhiza microbial communities from riparian zone in the Pacific Northwest, United States - 23_EM | ecosystem: Host-associated > Plants > Roots > Unclassified | place...
TATATATATATATATATAGCCTGGCTATGGCTACAAGACAGTGACCCTGACGATGGCTCTCACATAATGCTGGGTCTAAAAATCAGAATCATCCTCCCTTTATAGAAAATATGACTTCCTCTTTCTAAAAAGTTGAGTGTACGAACCTACGAGAAAAAGGGTTTAATGACAACTCAAGTCAGACATTTTTCAACTTTCAGGCTGCTATCCGATTAGATTTGAAGAAGAAAGATTATACTCGAGCCGAATGGAAAGATCAACATAAATCCTTCATTTCAAACAAATAAAAAGTAAAAGACATACACCACAGGAATGGATTTAAAGAGTTAGAGATGAATACCCACTAGAGCTTTTCGATTTTTGATATCGCCTGCTTTTCAGCTTCTAATCACCTAATTATACTTAACTGCTTTTTAAACTATTTTTAAAATTGCTTTTCACATTAAAAATCATCAAAATAATATATTTTTTTATTTTTAAATAATTTTAATCATAATTATTAAATATGACTCGAGAATTAACCCGACCAAAAAACTAGATTTCAGATCACATGGGTTGACCCGGGTTAATTTAGAAAAAAATATATATGTTTAAGGTTTTAACATTCTACATAGAAAAGTTTTGAAACAATACATATTGATGTAGGCTATAAAAAAATACAAGGCATGAAATTAATATAATCATCTCATATAAAAAAAATTTAAAAACAATTCATGTAGATATAAACTATATATAAAAAAAATATATATATATATATAAGATATAAAATATAGTATAATTATCTCATATCAAAATATTAAAAAACAAGTTATGTTAATGTAAATTATATATAATTATTCCATGTTAAAAAATTAAAAAATAATTTATGTAAATTTAAACTATAAAAAAAATATAAAGCTAAATATTCATAAACTAATTTTATAATTTCTAAGTCTATTAAAAAAATTATAAATATTAAGAAATAAAATAACCAGACTCACCCAACTCACACTGATCACCCAGGTTTTAAGTTAACTGCCAAGTTTTACCAGACCAATTGTATCTTTTAAGTTTTTGTGGTTTAAGCCCTGGCCAAGCTAGGTTTTAATTTCCGTAACTATTATTTTAATATGTAATATAATTGAAAAAAATTTAAAAAATATTATTTTAATATATATATTCAATTAAAAATCACTTTTAAATAGAACGCATAGCAATCTCTACATCGCGGCCAGAATGTGCAACAGACTCCATCTTTATTATTTCTATCAGTTGGAACTGGGTGTGTTTGAAGAATACAATTTTCCTGCCAAAGCTATTCCCGATATCAAAATCTCAACTGAACAGCGGCATGGTACAAAATTACAAAGTGAAGAAAAGAAATATTGTTTACAGTTTTAATCACAACATACTACAAACAACTCACAGCCACAACCCGTAATCAATAACAAACCACACAATCTCCAATACCTACCGTGGCTGCATTTCTAATCTTCAACATTTATCGTAACACAGCCGTCTCTGCGCATTGGATGATTTTACTTCCACAAGTGCACTTCCCAGATCTCCTCTTCCTCTTCTCATATGGTAAAGGCAATCCAACTCATTATAGCAAATCTAGAAGAGGGGGTTGTTCAGATTGTGGCTTTGCATGGCTGGATCTCAAGGTTGATGTGCCACCCCTCCCTCTTCCTCTTCCTCTTCCTCTGCCCACGGCACTTGATGGGGGTGGAGCAAGTTTTATTGCAGTCTGCTCATTCTTGCTGGAACCAAATATGGATCCGAGATCTGTTGGCTTTGTGTGGTTATAAGAACCCAGAGTTGATGTATTCTGGTTCTGTTTCAAGAAACCAATAGAGCTTTGGGGATTAGGACCACTATTCAAACTACTACCAGAATTCACAGCAGAGGTGCCTTGATTTGGTTTCAATGGATCCAATGAACTTTGGTTGTTGAAGGCCCAGCTGATATTTCCTTTGTTCTGGAAATTCATAATGTCGGGTGTGTTTGTGATCAAATTCGAACTGTAACTATTTGGCTGCAGTCCTGTTGTGCCATTGTTAGAAGCCCCAGAACCACTAGAAGTGCCACTTGGTCTTGGAGGCCAATCAGCAAAAGGATCTATTTCATTAAAACTTGAAGTGGATGTTGCTCCTGCGTCCATTTGCTTGTTTCCAATATCTAACTGAGTTACAGTTGAAGATGCCCGTGGAGGCCATTCTATATCGATTGGAGGGCATGATACAGCTGTTTGCCTACTGGAAACTGCAGATGTCATGGGAGATTCTGATTGCAAAAATGTTAATTGAACTGGCTGATTAGCAGAAATAGATGGAGTAGGTGATGAGTTGCTTGCTAAAGCCCGATGTGCAGTGGCAGATCCTTTTGAGACAGGACCCCAATCCTCATCCCATGAGGCGCTACCCTTTGCTGCTGGTGCAACAGTACCACTTGTTTTGCTTGAGGCTTGAGGCTGAATCCCATTGGGAAAAGATGATGACTTCACCTCTGGAATTCCAGAATCTGTTACTGTAACTCCTCTTTTTTCTTCTATCATCCTATGATAAAAACCCCAAGTTTCATATATATATATATATATATAAAGGTAAATTCATTAGCATGTTCGTGCAGAAAACATTAATAGATAAATTACTTAGGAAAAGAGAATTCAGATGATGAAAGAACAGTGGTTTTATTCTTTGGATAAGTAGAGAAGGGTTTAGTGGTCTGTGGGGGTAACAAAATGCTGAATACCTGAGGATATCCTTCACAAAGAGCATATACTTAGCAAACTGCTGAACATTCAATTGCTGAGCAGTGAGCAGAGGTGTGAGAAGTGGAAGAACATGCTCCGTAACAAATTCTACTCCATGCTGACAAGATTTAACCAGGAAAATGAGATATAATTTCTATACATACCACCTGCAGATGAACACTAATATAGCTGCAAAAGATAGTCAACTACCAGAACCATTACCTGCTTGAGAATTGAGTTTGCAACACCAAGGGTACACATAAGGGTTGGAGGAGTACGATCAACTGCCGTACAACGTTGAATTGTTTGCAAGATATCTAAAATAGCATGTTTATCGAGTGTGCTAACAAGATCTCCAAAGCATAGCAGAGCATTGACTCTTACCTGCCAATATAAACATACAGTTAGTTTCAGATTATATACCCCCAAGGCCCAAAGGATCACCTATTGAAACAGAGAACAGTTAAAAACCTACTTTAATTACTGAATAGACTTTCAAATACTAGAAGAATGTGGTGATATGACCTCACACTGAGGATTGTCTACTAGACGCATATAATTAACCTATGCTCTAGTAAATTCTTGCTGGGAAACTCCACAAAAGATTAACTAAATTCAACTCTATTAATCTAATATGAATTGACTTGTAAACACAAAAACATACATACCGCAGCAACAGTTGTTTTGAGAGCTAATCCATGAACACGAGGCAAAATTGCTTGTTTCACCAGCTGAAAATAATTAAAATGAGTATATATTAAGACACTGTATGTAAGAACTTCAGCACCTCTCCAGTAAGGCATGCCATTAAAAAGTTACCAACCACTGTTAAGTAGCATTTTGCAAATGTTTCTACCCCGTCATGCAGCAAGTTATTAACAAACACACACACACACACAATATATATATATATATATATAAGCAACTAGGGTAAATTTATGAGTTGTGGACTTGCTTCTATTTATATAACCTCCATGGTCCACGCGACTGGAATATTTAGGTAACAAGGAACTTTGATTATTCACAATGCCATGCTACCACAACATTGAGATTAATTAAAGAATTCAATTCCCCATGGGGGGAAAGGATTAATGGTTAGGAACTATTTGGGAGTTGGCATAAACTGGTGTTTTAATAAATAAAGAAATATCATATTAAATTAATGAAGCGAAATAAAGCCACAGCTTAAGCTTTTGGAGAAAATAAGCTATCCACAAGATTTCTTAAAAATTATCAGTTCCATGTGTTGAACTTGCCATGAGGCTGGTTCAAGGCATGCATGTGAGAGTAATAAAATATACACCTTTCTCTAATAGAGTAAGCAAGATGTTCAAAAAAAATAAAGTGAACCACTCCCTCTTATTAGACTGCCTGCCAGACTCTCCCATTTCCCCCTAATTTGCACCGAGGAACTTCTTTATCAGATAAACCAACCAGTTGTCAATGAAACTTATTATTAACATTCTGTGTTTAACCTAAAGAAGAAGAAAACCTTCCAGGGCATCCTGACCAAACTACAATATCTAGAATTAATTAACAGACAAAACACAAAAACCACACTTATTATAGCAGACAAGACAGATGCACACACATACTAATAGAGATTCCATGTTTAGCACGCCACACACACACACACGTGTCACAAAAGAGAGAGAGAGAGAGGTGATAAGAAGCATGGGGTTCTTCCATAATCTATTTGCACGAGGGTATTATGTAAGCTAAACAAGGATGCAAGTCATTAATATCAGCAGTGGATAAAATTCTATCTTTCAGTGTGGAGCTCAAAATATAACCATTAGTCAAACCTAGAGAAAGCACATAACAGATCCAACTTCATAATCATCATCTTTGATAACATGAGCCATTCCAAACTATACCAGCTTATACAACTCAATTAACCTGTCATATCAGCTAAAGAGGCAAAAATCCACATTCAGCTTTGTTCTAGCAGTCCATCCATATCAGTTTGAATTTTTTTATTTGTTGAACTCTATAACAACTATCAGTTGTTTTGTACAAATTTTTTCTCCATTTCAATCCTTAACAATATTTCTTATAGGTGAACCACTGTTAGTAGCCTCAAGCAACTTATAAATTTGTCCTACTAAACTAAGAGTGTTGACAACATATGATTTAAGTTGGTTTTTGATGTTTGACCCAGAGAAAAATTGCAATCACTTGAAAATTGTTTGGTTGGACTTCTTTTTTACTTAAATCCTTGAAATAGTCTTTGATTAAAGTGAAATTTTGCTTTATTCAAAAGTCAAAACTATCTTTCAATTATTCATTTTGATTTGATGGTTTACAGAATTTAGAAAATACAGAGAAAGAGTGGCTTGATGAATTCTATAACATTGTCACCAAACGTTCTATTCAATTTAAGTATTTTTCTTAAAATGCAAATTTAAAGCAACTTTTCTATGGTTATGGCTGGAAACAATCTATAACTGATGTCAAAACACTTTAAATTACTAAGAGAGAGAGAGAAGGAAGGAAAAATAGAGTTTCTCAATAACATTGTGGTGATCCTCAATCACAATTACCAGTAACAACAATGATAGCTATTGGAAACAAGAACAAAATGATACAGAAGAACTCCTCACAAATTGAATATGGGCTTAATGAATTGCAGAGTTTAAATGGCCAACAAAAATTTAGATGTTCATGAATTTATTATATTTCACATGCTCTCCTAGTTGGACCTACCCTCCTCAACCTGCATGTGTTTTGGGTTATAACAGTCTAATACATCAAGTAATTTGGTATCAGAAAACTTCTACCAATAAAACGAACAAAATTTATGTTTTCCTAGGAAAGGATGGCATACATTATATTAAGCAAGAAAGGCATACTTGAAAGAGAACATATGTGTGAAGTGAAAACAACTCCAAAGTAAAAGAATGGTTACAGGAAAAAGAATAAAAAATAAAAGACTCCATAAGAATGATTATCAAATGAAAATGAAAGTATATAAATGCCACATATGGTGTGTGTGGGTGTGCACATTCATAATTTCATACAGATGGCAGTCACCTGAACATCTAGTTGCTTGGCAAGAAAGGATGATTTTCTCAAAACTTCCTCTTGAATGCGCGGATCCGTATCATCATAAGCTCGAACGAGCAAGGGCAGAACATGGGATATTAAGTTATCCTGACTAGTCTACAATAATTGCATAACAAACAATATTAGTATCAAATATTTTATTGAAATAAGCAAGGTATTTTAACAATGGCTCTCAATGTCATGTGTTTAAAAAACCAAAAACCAAAAAGGCTATAAGGAATGGGCTAAGGCCATAAAGGGAGAAGGAAACTCAATACTCTGATTGAAGTTTCTATCAAGAAATTTTAGCACCATGCCTAACTAAAATTCAGATGCTTCTCAAAACGATTTTGGTGTTTTTCATTTATAAAAAAATAAAATAAAAGATAAAAGCATCAACAAGTGAGTGTTTTATAAAGGTTTCAATTAAAGTTTCCAACCCCATGAATGAGAATTACATATACATTTCTTAACTAGCTAGTTGAGAGGATCAAATTTTTTAGGTACCTAGTGTTCTAGGTACTGCTAACCCCTTTCAACTAAGAAAAAGTACGACACTGAAAATAAGTGGCTAAAGAGTAACAGAACTTAGAACAATAATTTGTTGAGACTTGTTCAACAAGAAGCTTTTCATCATTCAAATAAATCTGCTCCTTTTTCCATTGAGAGATACCCATGTGCTGCCCCACCTGCACTTTGGACTTGAACCTGAGACCATAACCCCACAATCCCCTTGCATTTTGCAAGGAGATAACCACAAGAACAGGAAGTTTTTGCTTAATGATTTTCTTACTAGATAAAAGAAACTAATTGGACAGGAAAAAAATATGAATAAATCCTTCCAATAAATATCATATGACCAACTAATAAATCCTTCCAAAACAAACCTCTAAAGTCATATGAGCAGGTCTAATGAACTAAATACTATTCTTGGGCACTCCGCGCAATTACTAGGTGAACATGAAGATGATTATAAACCTTTCAATTTGGCAATTTTTTCATTTTCCTGAACCCAATAAAATATAGATAAAATCAAAATACTTTGAGCACTAGAAGCAACTTAACACCATATGCAACACATCCTTCAATCCACCATGCACAAGAACAGCACATATAGTTACCTTGTTGATAACAAGTTCAGCATGCTTCACAAGCAGCAGTAGTGTCTCGCCTGCAGCAGTACTGAGGACAGGAATGAGAGCTGGAAGTGTTGATAGCTCAAAGTCAATTTTATCCTACAATAGATATTAAGAAATCAAATTGCTTTTCCAGCTTGTAAGACATTAGTGAATCTTAATAATAACTGGAAGATAAAAATATATATATATATATATATATATTGTATGAAGAACAATCCCTTGTTTTACTTCCATATCAGAGAGAATGGATGACTGGAAATTAATATTGTCTGGAAAGCTAATGAAACTTGCCAAAGTAAAAATTTAAATTAGCATAACATTCTCAACAAAGAAACTAATATAAAAGTTATTTCAGACTCAGCCATTCAAGCAAATGCCATATCAACATGACAAAAAAATTCCAGTACAAGATTTACACAACCTCTACTTCAGATGTATTTGTACTTTGTAAAGCATAAAAAGCTAAAGAAGGTGAGGAGGACAGGAGGAGAGAGAGCTATTACCTCTACCAAAATAACACCAATTAGAATATTTTTCTCAGAACCAACAGAAGTAACAATGGAACATCATTTACAATTAGAAATGTAGGCATTATATCTCTTTATACTAGTAGGCAGTATGCCTCTATCAATGTGCACACAATATTGCCACCTAAGACTGTAATTTGGCCATCAAATGTTTGTCTATACCATCACCAAACCATCTTGCCCCAAACCATTACCACCACCTCCCTACTTTAGGGATTATGAGCAGTACCTGGGACTCTGCAATGGTGAGAACCATGGGGAGAATCATTGGTTGCATGACCATATTCCTAAGTTCAGCACATAAGGGTGGAAGAACCTGCATGAAAATCTTTTTTAGTGAACTTGACCTCTTGTTGTGACAAAAGAAATACCAGAATGAAATAAAAGATCGAAGTAAAGCATAAATCCAGCATCCTAAAATTAGCATTGCTCAACCACGTGATTGAAAACATGGATGTTTATACGCATGCAGGTAAAAACAAAGCAATGTTCATATAAAAATCTGTGAGTGGTTAAAATTTTCAATGGGCTTCCTTGAGTACAAAAGTAATGTTTATACTGAACATATAACCTCAAAAATATAGCTATATAACCCAACTAGAAAATTGAACAAGAGATAATATGAGTAGATAACAAAAACTATAACCTTATATCGCAGCACACGGGTGTCAAAGTCTTTCCACATATCTGATAATGCTTTTAAGAACTCAGACTTCTGCATGTTATCTCTTTCCTGTAAGAAATAGGATCAGTCAGAGAAGTATATAATTTCCACACATGTTCTCAATGAAATTTAATTATTCTCAAGCTTGGCATCCCCAAGGAAAAATTTATCCCAGAATAAGTGCTACTCAAGAAAAAATTTTAATGCATACAAGCATGTGGTCTAGGAAGCGAAGAGCACGCAGCCTCGTGTCATTCCGGAAAAAAGGAGAACCTGCAACAAGAGAACATAGATCTTAAGAACAATATGAAATAAGCAAGAAAAATTAAGAAAGGTAAACTCTTTCTTTACAAAAAACTTCTAATAACTGACACAAACTGCAATGTTATCATGTTGCAGGGGTTGAGACAGCCACTCAAAAATGGTTAACATTCCATCCAGTCCATTGGATAAAAAAAAAATTATACTCAACACTATATATTGTTAATTCTAATGCAGAGAATTCCCCATGTTCCGTTAAAACTTGAAAGATTTACAAGAAAGTGGAAAGTGGAATGATATAGAATGAGAAAACAAGAAATGGCAGCAGAAAATTGATATGGATGATCGACAAGTGCCTTGGACTTTTAAAAAAGGCAAGCGCATACCAGAATTATATAAATAGTAATCACCATATCATTCAATTTAACTATGTGGACAAAAACAATCCATCCATGAGCATCTAAGTGGAATTGTATTTATATGACATATCTTAACTAATTCAAAGATTTGCTGAATCGAACATATAGGTTTGAGAGGATTTAAATCCTTAATACTTTTGTTATGGGTTCTCATGAAAATTTACTAACAGAAAGGAACAGCAGACTACATTAAACTACACTCCACATCTCTCCAACTTTCTGTTTCTTTCGTACACATCAATTTGTTCTAGCATGTTATTACATTCCCCACCAAAGCTTGAACATTAATGTGTGAAAAGAGATACTCTATATATAGACAGATAGATATGCATATACACAAATGACAGAATCCTAAAGGCTCATGTTTTACCTGTAAAATCCATAGCTGTTGGCCTGAAAGATTCATTTGCAGAGAGCATCTTCTGCAGGTCAGGAACTAATTCTGGTGGAATAGAGGAGAAAGCTGCACTGGATAAGTAATTCAAGGTATTCATGTACTGCAGAAAAGGAAACAAAAATAATTAAAATCCATTATCTTTGCTTGTGACAGAGTTGATAAAATATAATCTGAAACTGAAATGGGGTCCAATAGCACAAAAATAATGTGGATGATGACGTTAAAAACAGTTTATGACTGTCCGATGCTCCAGTCCTAAAGACTAATTGAAATCTTCCTGTTCTCAAACCTGTGTTCTGTGTCACCTTTGTTACAACAATATGGAATAGAACAAATTAAGAACAAATCCAAAAGGACTGAAGAGAGATTGGAGAGCATTGATATTCTAGTTTTCTTCTTTGTTTTGGTTCCAGGTTCTCATGTTTTGCAGGAAAAAAATCTTATCTTCCAGTTAGCTATGCCTCCATTTTCTCTTAATAGAAACCCACAAAGTGCCTGACCATGAAGTGCTTTGCATCCTAATTGTTTTCCCAAATCATATCCCACCAGAGAAAACAAACATATGCTTCCCAAGACATTCTAAAATAAAATAAAAAAATGTAATGGACATTCTCCATAGAACATCCCTTATAAGAGTTAATTTCACAAGAAGAGAAAAATAAAAGAACCCACACCCCGCCAGGAAAAAAAAAATGATAAATGCGAAGGTAGAAGTGTTATTGTTAAAGGTGACAGTCATTAACAAGGACTTGGGCAACATGACACCTAATACGCCTATTTCCTCACTAGGACAAGCTTTGCTTTCATTAGGTCCCATATCAGTTGTTTCCATGCTTTCCAACCTTGGAAAAGAAATCAGAACATTTTTAAGCTGCATGTTCAAATTGCACTTCAATGACTTCAACTCAAAAGGGGACAACTTCAGGACAAAAAGAAACTGCATAAGGGGACTAATGCAGGCTTTTTTATACTGATGTAGCTTAGTTTACAGGATCATAGAAGGATGTATGTGTGTTTCTAATGCCTTAGATATCACAAGACAAACCAACCAAGGGGCAGCTTAGTTTACAGGATCATAGAAGGATGTATGTGTGTTTCTAATGCCTTAGATATCACAAGACAAAGCAACCAAGGGGTCGCAGTATCAATGGTTCAACTGGCTAGTTCGGTGGAAATGCATATCAATGACCAATTTGTTACAGGCACTGTTACATTCTTTTAAGAAATAATAAAATCCAATGCACTTGCTAAGGTCATATAGAGTCCATTGATCAAGCAATAAGTTGGAGGGGAACTCTCCTTTAGATTAGATAAGCATAAAACTTAAAACGTTTTTCTTTGTTTCTAGAGAAAATAGAAGCACATTTAGATACATTCAATGTCAATAACTCGGAGAAAGTAAAATATTTAAATTACCATCTTCACATTGTTGTGGCAGTCAAACAAAGGCTTGTGAGCAATCAGTTGGTAGGCAAGGCATCCAAAACTAAAAATATCAGAAGAGCATCCAGCTGAAGGTGCTTTGCTCCTAACTAGTTCAGGTGCAATGTAATTCAGCGATGGCTGAAGGGGCAGCATAGAGTCCTCATCATCATATTCCTGGAAATCCAGGTAAAACATGAAATAACAGGTAAATCTCCGCTTAAAGTATGTTTTCTGATACTCCACAAGGAAACTGAATAAAGAACTTCAGAAAAGGGGCATATGGGAAACAGGTTCTTTGCCTTTGATGATGAGCAGTGGTTGGCCCCTGGTGAGGATAGAGGATTTCTGCTCACATTTTTCGTGGGTATTAGGGAAGAAGGATCTCGATATGATATGAAAATGGGCTATTTTTGAAGTGATCTGGGACACTTGGATGGAGGGGCAAAAGGCAAGAACTTTAACAATTCATCCCTCTAAAAGCAGTTGCTGTGGAACTTGTCTTTCTTTTTACACTGCTTCAAGGGAGTTTAGAGAAGTGGCTTTACCTTTTAAGTTGCCACCAGTAACCATTATTTAAGAGCCAATATGGTGGGATATGAAAGAGGAAAGAGGTGCGATTTGTAGGCTGGTCATAGTAATCAATAAGTAGACCATGTGAAGTACATAGGATGGAGATAGGGCCAGCTGTATGGATAAAATGTTCATAAAATAACCATGGTTGGAAAAGGATGGTGTCTAAATGAGTGATAATAGAGGAAATGGCACGACAAGGAATAAGCCTATTTGAAAAACACGAAGTTGAAAATTGAGGATAGGTCAATCTAAGATGGCTGTGTCATGTGCAAAACACCTTTAAATAGGTGGCCAAAATGATTTAGAGGAAAACCTAAATTGTCTTTATTTGGGGAAGGGCAAGCAGGAGCAAAATAAAAATAATTCTTGCAACATAACCTAACGAAAAATTCAACATACAGCATAATGAAAGGCCTGGGAACTAGCCAAATCGCCTGAAGCCTGATCTGTTGTTATTGCGAAACCAAATCCACCAAGCTTCCACGCTCCACTTGAAGTAATTAGAATATTCTGCAAGTTATAAATCTATTGTTAGATACATTAACCCCTAATCACAAGGATTAGTGACAGGTTCAATTAAGATAGTCAAAAATGTATTTGTTATCTTGATTGTGAAATTGAAAACTTACGGTTGGGTGTTCATAAAAACAAGAGCTTTCAATTTCCAGACAACAATTTCCAAGTTGAGAAGATATTTCAAGAAATTCCCAAGTTTTTTTTATCATACCAAGAGAAGTTTGAGAAAAGTAAAGGGATTACACAAAACGTATTATCATACTGAAGTCATGTTACATGGCCCATCCCTTCAAAAAAAAACTTTATGTTTACATGGACTATCACTTTAAAAAACCTTTATGTGATGGGGAGGGGGAGGAGAAGGGGGCCAGCAAAATGAGAAGTTACCTCAGGAGATATAGCCCTGTGAATGAGATGTGCATTGTTATGGAGGAAGTCCAAGGATTCTGCAATTTGTAGCAAGCCATGCTTCACCTCTAACAAGCCCATTTCCTACAAAACAAAAACTTTCGTAATGCAATGCTTACCACCTATATTGATAGGAACAGTAGAATGATGAGTTAGAGCCCAAAAGCATGCGCTGCTCATAGGATGATAACGAGATCTTTGAATGTATAAAGAGCCCAAAAGCAAGCACTGCTCATAAGATGATAACAAGATCTTTGAATATATAAATTCCATTGGTCTAAACAAGATGAAGATATAGGCTGATGTACCATAAGAAATTATTTTCCCACCAAAGTCTTTTCCTTTGGAACCATACCAACTTGGAAGAGTCTAACAGTTTAAGTCATTGAAACTTTTGAAATGGTAAGGAAGAAGAGATGATGCCCCAGCAATTGTACCTAGAGAGACTTCCAAACTTTATAGAGTCTAGTTTGATTTCCTTCATGATGAGGCTAGCATTTTACTGAAGGAGTTCCTAGATTTCATGGTAACATCTCATAATGCATTTCTACCATGTCATAGCGGACAAGCTTTTAATGAGATTTAACTGTCCTTTCTCCACTATCCACTTCTCTTAACACTTGCTTTTAATATTTTAGTGAATTCCATGACTAATTCATTTCAGCTTTAAAGTTCTAATCACAATACAAAGCTATTGCACAAACCATTCAAAGTCATTAATATTATTTTCCAAGTAACCTACATCAATTGCATCCCAGCCTGTAGTAAGTCAAAAGGGAGTGGAGGCACTTAAAATCATATTCGAGAGGTATTCTTTAACTGTTTTGGTAGCAAAAATGCAAATTAACCTTACAAATGCCTTCATGTGCAACCTTAAACTTCATCTTCTATCCGAAAGGTAATGCAATCAATCCTATTAGGGATACCCACAACCTAAGCCTATTTCTAATCACTCCACTATGCACATTATTTTTAACAAAATGGAGTTCCAATTAACAAAAATAAACAATTCATTATCAAAGCTCACCATTCCCTTGAGCTCCTTAGGCACTTTCCCCACATTCTCCAAATTCCCAATCGCATTCGCCACCGACGCGAAAAGCGGTTCCGTCACCATCGCCATCGCATTCTTATTCTCATCCAAAGCCTGCACAACATGAACCACTCCCGGATGCCTAATCCTAACCAACCTCGCAGCATCCGCTCGAATCACGTCCAAGAACGTATCCTCCGCCACCTTCGTTAAACCCGCACGCGCTCGTGCTTCCGACAACGCCTTCTTATCCAGAACCCACACGCAAACCGTCGGGTACTGGTGTGTGCGCGTTGACTCACGCGCTGCCTTGGCAGAATAGAGCTTCCAAGCGAGACCGGGTCCAGCTGAGCCGATCTGGTGAAGGAGATCGTAGTCTTGCAAGGGTTTGGGACCGGTTACTTCTTGGACGGTGGTTTGTACGGTTTTTTCAATGACCGCTGCCGTTTTGGCTAGCGCCTGTGTAAATGTTTTCATGTTGAGAGACATTTTGTTTTCGTGAATTGACTAGTTTTTCTAATCAATCAATCAAATTTTATTATACACGCAGTTTTTATCTGTGGATTTTTCAACATCCGGTTGTGTTTTTGGATTTGTCGGTGGAGGGAGAGGAGACGTGGTAGTGGTGGTGGTGGTGGTGGTGGTGGTGAAGTCAGGTGGTGGTTTAGGTCTCCAAGAAAAATGTTTTGATTGTTTTCTCTTTGTATTTTTGACCTCTTTATATATATTTTTTTTCCTTGGTTAATTAGCTGTTTTTCGTGCTTTTATTAATTTGAATAATTGAATTATTTCGAATTAGTTGGATTCATTCTCATATCTGTCTTGTGTGTTTCTTAATTATTTATTTTTATTATTTTTTTCACTCTCAAAAGTCAAAACTGTAAACAAAATGACTTGGATAAGGAATTGTTTGGATACACTGTTGAAGCTGCATTGTTTAAAAAATTAAATTTTTTATTTAAAATTCGTTTATTTTGTTTTTTTGTTTTGATATGTTATTATTAAAAATAATTTTTAAATAAAAAAATATTATTTTAATATATTTTTAAATAAAAAACATTTTAAAATATAACTACTATATTATTCTCAAACTAAATCGAAATTTCTTTTTATTTTTTATATTTTATATTTTTCCCCTGTTTAAGTGATATCTAGTTATAATTTTTTTTCTACAGAATTTTTGTGCGTGAGACTTGTATTTTTACAGAATCTGTTAACTATTTAACGAAATTCTAAAATGCATAGGTATTAGTCTATTAGCTGCACTCCATCGTAGATTACATAAATGTTTTAAAATGTAAAAAATACTAAATGTGCAAAACAAATTTTTGATTATGTTATTATTAAACCTGATTTAATGGGTCAATTTTAAAATCTCACAATCTAGTTTTTTACCTAACTCGAATTTCAAACTAAATCGTGTAGAAGTTAGCTTGAATTATAAAAACATGGCTTACGTTTTAACAAAGCTTCAAGATGATAACTTCTTTTACAAAAACTATTAAGACAATGACATATTAGATTGATTTTAGTCTCCAAGTAAATTGTGTCATGAACTCCATTGAGTTTAATAATTTTTTTTATAAAATATTTTTTTAATTATATAATAAAAATATATGGTCACAAAATTGAGCATCATCTTAAAAATAAAAACTTATTTGAGACGGTGATAATCATAAAGAAAGCAAAAAAGAAATAAAGCATGTATTTTATCTCATAACTAATCCAATATTAAATGATAAAATCAAGAAAAACTATTAAAAACAATTAATAGATCAAAAACCATAAAATCATATCTAGTAAATGGATGAACTCGTCAAACTTATGAACTGGTTAACCATAAACCAAAAAAAAACTTTTCGAGCTCAGATATGATTTTTTTTAGGTGTTTCCATGTAAAAAAAAATATTTAATCTTAACCCTCTCATATGAAACTATTTGACACAAAAAAAAACGACCGTTTTGGTGGTTGGATTCCTCACCAACAGACAGTTTTTCTGTCTAAGCCAGAATCTGGTGACCTCCTATCTCTCCTCCAATAAAAAAAACTGAAAATCAGTAAAATAAAGTT
>Ga0307517_10008040_pt1 | contig 15210 bp, 15 predicted proteins | sample 23_EM_MG_FD_194515 | JGI IMG/M metagenome (GOLD analysis project Ga0307517, IMG submission 194515) | Populus trichocarpa ectomycorrhiza microbial communities from riparian zone in the Pacific Northwest, United States - 23_EM | ecosystem: Host-associated > Plants > Roots > Unclassified | place...
GGGGAAGGCTGCGACGATACGCTTCCTGGATGCGCGGATTGCGCCTCGAAATGTCGGACGATGTTACCGACGACGCCCTCTCCCATCTTTCGCACAATTCACCCGACGGGGTGTTGTTCCCAAAGTTGGAATGGTTGGACTGGTCAATCACCCTCTCGTCTGTTGCTCGCTTACACTGCTTTCGACTTTTCCTCTCTCCCCATTTGAAACATGTCAACCTCCATGACTCTTTCACAAGTTGGGTCCCGTTTCTACAGGACCTAGGACCCGTCGCAGAGGTCATCTCGTGTTTACCCGCTTCCCTTGAACATCTGTTCCTGATGTTTGGTCTGCGGACTAGAGATCCTCTCGAGAGTGCGATATCTTCCCTCGTTTTGCGATGCGGGCCACCGCTTAGAAGTTTCGACTGCAGTATACCTTTATCGGAGGCGGCCCTTCACCACCTCATACAACTCCCAAACCTACGCTCCTGGGTAGCTTTCGGTGAACCGCCTCGAACGATTCCACCCCTCGCTTTCCCGTCCCTCGAAGAACTCCGTCTCAGACCAGAGGCCTTGTCGTGGCTCCATCCTCTCACGGCGCGCGTGGACGATACTCTTCGGGATGACCCCAAGTCAACAGCAGTGGTAATGAAGACAAACATCAAAGAAACCTTGAAACTCCTCCGTTGTCCCAAGAACACCCCTGTTGATCCGACATTATTATCTTCCATACTATCGTTCCGCAATTTGGTCGCGTTGTACGTGGAGAACGATCCTTGCGACATGGGTGACATCTGTACCTTTGACCTGACGGACTACGATGTGGAGAACCTTGCCAATACGTTGCCCTCCCTAGCCACAGTAAAACTCGGCGAAGTGTGTGACTTTAATTCTTGCCGCACCACTGTCGCCTCCCTCTTGTCGATATCCACCCGTTGCCTGGCACTCACGGTCCTGGAGATCCACTTCAACACGCGAACCATCGCCGGGGATATACGAAGCCTGCTTGACGGAGGCTCTGGATGCGACAAACCGAGGTGCGGGCTCGAGATATTGTGGGTTGGGCACTTGCCACTCCGAGTACCCGAGGAGGATATTGGAACCGTCGCAATGGGGTTCGCTGACATTTTCCCGCGTTTGAAGCACTTTCCGGGTTGGGATGACATCTGGGATACAAGTTGGGAAAGTGTGGCATCCGAACTACGAGCTCGAGATTGATAGGTTTACCCGACAACTTGCCTCCATTTCTTCCGCTCCACCCAGATGTACACCTGTCTTTGCATCACGTAGTTACGGACTGAGATTCACACGTTCCCTCTGTAACTAATTCTCGTATTAAAATTAGAACCGGTAATGATTGATATCGAGTGTGCCGTTGAGGGTGTGTTAAAGGAGCGGTGCCGGGCGCTGGATGAAATTTGCCGCCCTAACCTGGCAATTGCCGGTTCCCCTTGGCAGAGACAATCGGAACGATTCTATCTCCGACGCCAGCCTCCAGTCCACACACCTCTCCTTCCCTCTGTTTATCATGCCACACGCGGTCTTTGGGATTGACGAACTGCTGAGGTTGGTCATCGACGAAATAGTCGAAACCAGTCCATCAACAGCCGTTTCGTTCGCTCTCACTTGCCGGTCCTTCGAGGAGCCAACGCTCCGTTCGCTTTGGAAACTGCAAGACTCGCTAATCACCCTTGTGAAGGTGTTGCCAGATCACACCTGGGTCAGATGGGACACTCTCGTAAGTGGTCGCGACTTTCCTGTGTACTGTGTCCGACACCGATCCACCCAGGCGATCGAGTACGATCCTTCAGCGAAGGATTGGCTCAGGCTACAACGATACGCTTCTTGGATGCGTGAATTGAGCCTCGCTTGCGACTGGTATACGACCGCTGGTACACTTCGCCGACTTTCGAGCCATTCACCCGACGGGATATTATGCCCCAAGCTGGAACGATTAGACTGGGACATCGGTCAAATGGATTCTGTCTTGCCCTTCTTCCACCTTTTCCTCTCCCGTCACTTGAAAGAAGTCACCCTCCACACCTCTGTCTACCTGTCCCACGCTCCGTCGGGTTTGTCGGCAGCTCTTGTCCAGATTATCCCGTTCTTGTCAACTTCTCTTGAAGCTGTACACTTCAAGTGTCATCATGCGAAGGACAAACCTCTTACGGATGCAATATCATCCTTCATTTGTCGATGCGGGTCACCGTTGAGAAGCCTTGGAACCTGGCTGCCTCTGTCAGAGGTGGCTACCCGACACATCGTGCAGCTTCCCAATCTACGCTCCTGGGCTGTCGCCCATGGACCTCCTCAGACCGTCCCAACATCCATTTTCCCGTCCCTCGAACAGCTTCAAATCAACGAACCAGCGGCCATGCCGTGGCTCCACCTTCTCGCGTCGCATAAAAAGGGTGTTCTTCAGAACGGTTCCGCATCAGCAACATCGTATGCAAACATCAGAGAACGCCTGAAATCCATTAGCTTCCCCGGAAGCACCATCGTCGATCCAACCCTATTGTCTTCCATAGTAACTTTCCGGAATCTGGTTGCGTTGTGCGTAGGGGGCTATTGTCCTGACGAAGGTTGCGTCCTCCGCCTGACGGACGACGACATGGAGAACCTTGCAGCTGCCCTGCCTCGCTTGGAGACTCTGAAGCTCGGAGAACCTTGTTATTTCAATTCCTGCAGCAACACTGTCGCCTCCCTTCTATCGATATCCATCTATTGTTTGGACCTCACAATCCTGGAAACTCACTTCAATACTGGAACGATTACCAGTGATATGCAACGCCTGCTCGATAGAGGCGCTGGACGCGACAAAGCCAAGTGCAAGCTCTCGGAATTGATAACTGGATACTTTCCGAACGAACTGCCCGGGGAGGACATTGAAACTGTCATGATGGGGTTCAAGGCTATTTTTCCACACCTAGAAATCGCGGGTTCCGATGGTCGTTCGTTCAAGGTGGAGTGTGGACCACGGGATTGATAGAAGAACACATGGCGTCGAGATCACCACATATTTCCTTGGATTCTTGCGCGTTGTACTGCACGATACTGTTGGCTTAGCGTATGTTGCGTGCAGAATATTTTTATATAAACCTCCTTTTTGCGAAAAACTCTTTCCCCCAATATCTCCAGCTCCGGAACCAGTGTAGAACGGGGTGTTTCGCCACGGCGGTCCCAAGGACCCGCGGCATGTGCCACTCCACGGGTGCCACGTCCCTCGTGTGGTTCTACACAAACCACCACCAATCATGACAGAACTCCCCATCGCTTTGTCGGACTGGCGAACTGACGGGGTTGATCGTTAGCCGTCGGAGTGACCGTACTCGTCGAGCCGGCCGCGAGAACACGGGTGGTAATCCGTGTAGCTAGCCCTTCGGGCTTGAAGCTTGAAGACGCGAACCGCCGTAATAGTAGTACCGTAGGGAGGAAGGAGATAAAATTCGGCGTAGCGGGTGGTTACTGAACTTGTATGGAGGTCGTGTCACAGGGATATCCTCGACGAGAAGTGTTAGGTGACGAATTCATCAAGACTCTTGCCGCCCGCCATCCGGGGTATATGCGTAGGGTAGGCGTATGGTAGTTGGGGATGTGAATTATGAAATGCAGGCTCTAGCTACGACTTGGTCAAACATAGTCGAGCGGGCCCTCAGTCCCTCCTGCCACCGTCCGCCAACACCCCCTCTCACACTTGCCAATTGCCCACCAGGCAATACACCAGGCACGTACCGTTTTAGCAGGTTGGCAGCCAACTGCCCCCAACGCCAAGTGGGAGACGCGTGAGGTCACATGTGACCGTCACGTCACGATCGCGTTTCTCGCCTGCACAGACTCCCCGTCCGCACACTGATACACAGTACATCATATTTTGGAGATGTCAAGTCCCAGTAAGTGCGACTCTCTGCCTCGCACCCAAACACTATCGGAGTGGTGACTCTGGGATCTTTCAGTTCAGGTGTCGTCGTACATGTCCGGCCTGCCCGTATGGTTTGGGGGGGATGTGTCGGGAGAATGTGGTGATCGAAGCACGTCGAAGCGAAAGCTTCCGTCTTTCTTGCAAGAACAAGTCCAGTCCAGACACGTCTCATTCTGAACCTTCATCCGGTGCGTACCCTGCCCGCACCCGAGAGCGATGAGGAACATTAACACGAGGTTCTCATTAGCTGACGCACCGGGGTGACGAACGGAGATGTCAGCTTCCAGTTTGAACGCGATTAACGCCAAACTAGAGCGCACTCTCCACCACTTGATTCACCTTCGCCGGTGGCGGAACTTCCTCGCCTCTCCACTCCTCCGCCTTCCCACCGAACTCATCCTCGAGATCTTCGCGCATACGGCCAAGCCCCATGATATGGTCCGGTTCTGGACGCTCTCCGCTACGATCTGCCATCGGCTTCGCAAGATGTTAATATGTTCCTCCTTGCCGTGGAGAGTTGTCGATTTCGATCCCCCTCGTTTGACCAAACTGTTCCTCGAGCGATGTGAATTCAACCCTCACGCAATCTTCGCAAGGAATTACCTATGGTCCCCCAGTGTGGAAGCCGAGAGATTAGTGCTGTGGGGAGAGCTGGAAGGCCGAATGTTTAATAACCTTCGCTTCCTTATCTTTGTGGGTTCGAGGCACGAGTTCGATTGTCAAGTCGTCGACCTCCTTCGAAGGGCGCCCAATTTATCGAGTCTCGAGGTCAATGTCAACTCTCACTCTGACTGGGTCCTTGAATGCTCCCTCAACGATTACTTGCCCCACCTCACTATGCTTCGAATCAACAAAGTTCGGATCAGCTGGACCTCTCCCCTACCTCGAAACTTGACCAACCTTATCCTGGATTTTACGGGCGTGCACACACCGCACGAGTTCACGCCGATACAAACGTTCCTCGTCGCGCTAGAGAATTGCCCGGACCTCGAAGATTTAAAACTTATCTCCGCTGGACCCGAAATGCCAGACGGTGACCAAGACAACTGTGAGGTTGTGGTCCGACTGGGCAGACTCAAGGGCCTCACCCTTCGTTTCGAAGATCCCAAGATGGTGGGGTATATCCTCTCGCACATTTGGTTTCCAGAACCCGCGAAGATACAAGTCTCCAGTTCTTGCTGCGACGGCTTATGCGCAGCCCTACCTCAAGTCCTTCCACCGCCCCGCATGGAAACCTTCCAGTACCTGCGAAAGACGAAAACCATCACCATCAACTTGGACACAGAGTCATACAACCTGACCACCGATAACTTTCACATCGTTCTGCGTCCCCCGGACGACGAGGATATGACACATCAATCCAACCTGGAGACTTCACCTCAGTTCGCATCCAAGGTTATCGAGATCACCGGAAGTGATACTGTCACTGCCTTGCACGTACTGTCCGACCTACCCTTTGACATACCCCAGGAAATGTGGGAGAAGTTATTGCACGGGTTCCCTCGCCTCGAAGTCATCTCGTACTCTCCTTTCTTCATTGGGCCGCGTCGCGATTACGTGGACCCATTCTGCTTGACCTTCTCTGAGCCATTCGAGGGGAAACCTGTTTGCCCTCAGCTGTGGGATCTGAGGATACCTTGGGCATTCGCTCACGGTCCTTCAGCCGTAACTCTGAAACGAGCGCTACTCGAGCGCGATGCGTACGGCAAACGGTTGAAACGGATATCACTTAGTCATCGGTTTGGGGAAAACGGGATACTCGCCTTAGAACCCCTTAGAGATGTCGTCGACGAGGTCTCTGGGTTCCGGGATCTCAGCACGTGCACCCCACCACCTGTAAGTCGTTTCTCAGGGCAAGTTATAGCCGTACGGTCCCGAAGAACTGATTTTTTCTTTCCGCCTCACGACAGTACCGCTACCTATTCTTCAGGAGTTCTTTCTTCCCCAATTAAATCACCCAAGTATGATGCTTCTTCGGATGCTCGACAATATAATCTCCAGCGAAAGAGCATTTGACTCTAAGCAAATCCTATAGTGTTCCTAAGGACAGCCATTTATTATTACAAGTTTAATCCGACAATTATGAGGTTGGAAAAGGCGGAAACGAGTAGAGTGTCGAAAGTAAACCCCAAGATTCATCGAAAGGTGTAATTGATCTAAGCTAAAAGGGCACCAATGATGACAAGTCCAGCAACGAAACCGGTCTGGACGGTGATGTCCACAGCACTAACAATGCGACCGCCATTGGAGCCGTTCCCATTGATACCGGTTCCGGTGGGGGAAGGCGAGGTACCGCTGAGATGGATGGGTCAGTTGGGGAGTTCAAATTTGCATCACAAAACTCACGTAGAAGTATGGGAAGGTGTCGACAAAACGGAAGAGGAGTTGCCGGTTGGGAGCTCGCTGATGTTGAACAGCCCGGAGTGGGTGAGGACGTCAATTCCAGTGGGGCCTGGCCGAACCAAATTGATCTGGAAACCACTGCCAATGGGCCAGCCGGTTGAAGGACTGGGCACGAGGGTAGAATTATCGGCGGTTTGGACGTTCTCCTTCAAAATGACGCTGAAGTTCGGGGACATTTGCTGTCGGGAGCAGAGGACGAGTTCGCAGATGGTGGGGATAGTGGGTCAGTGCGAATCTGGGTTAGGCAGGAGTACGATCGAGACGAACCGTGTTAGCCAAGGCAAGCGTGAAGTTGGCGGGATCACCGGGGCTGGAAATCCAAGCGACGTTCTGAGTCCCCACACTAGCATCCCAGAGCGTGTTTGCGGCAGGCACGGTGATGGTTGCGGCCAAGGTGGTTGCGGCAAAGAAGAGGGCTGCAGGGAGGGTGGAGAAGGCACGCATGATTTTGGTTGGGAAGGGGGGGGAAGACGAGGAGAAATCGAGGACGAGGGTGGTTTGTTCAAGGTTTTATCGGTGCCCTTCGTCTGCGCTGATCTGGTCCGCTCGAAAACTTACAGGAGGCCTTAACCTGGTATTCGGCTACATGGGCGGCCGCATCGCTGGTGAGGACCGCATTATCTGCACATTCAGAGGGACCGGAAAGGTTAGAGGCATCTATTTTTGAAAGAGGCGTTGTCCACGAGGGGAGAAAGACGCCAGGGCGCGTTCTGCACGAGGGGGAGATGGTTTGAGGATGCCGGTGATCATGGGGGGGAGTAACTGGGATGGGCGGGTCGATCATCAGAAAGTGCGCTCTCCGGCGTTTTCAAATTCCCTACTGCCGGTCACAGGCGCTGCCGGAAGCAAAGCAATATCGAGACCGCTGACCCTCAGGGGTGCGCGCTGCACAAACTACAGCCTGTCGACATTTCCCCCACGCTTCGATCCGTTCCCCCACACTACCCTAACCCTCAACCATCAGGATTCCGACGTAGTCGGCGATTGATATGAACGGGGTGGCACAGGGTGATATGTCAAAACCATGGGGCGAATCCAGAGCGATCTAGAGGACTTACGTATCTAGAGATGCGGAGAGAGGGGTCGATGGCGACAATCGTAGCGACGACATCCGTAGATATGTCTGTGAGTCTGCGTAATGCCGTACCCGTGTCCGTTTCCAGATCCTTATTACCCACCAGGAGAGGTTGTGGGCACCCGAACGGGGCGCGGAATGGTCGTAACAGGCCGGCGGGCGCGAACTTAGACACGGCCGGAGTTCTGATCCGAGCGGTAAAAAAAGCTTTAGTGCGGTACCGGGACAACACATCATCGGACAAACGTACAGGCCACTGGAAGCGAAAGGACGCAACAGCAGCACCTCATCCAACTCCATGAACCGGGGCATAAGGAGACGATTTGTGAGGTACGCATAAGTAAAACAGATATAACATGCAGGGGCACAGAGAGATACACCACGAAACGTAGGTCAAGTGTATCGATGGGGTGAGACAACATATATGGAACGACATGTATGAGTAGAGATCAAAAAAGAGAGGGTATAGTGGTGGTATTGGAGGACATCGTGGTAGACGGGGTAAAGGGATGGGGAGCCAGTGATTCGTGGTGGGATATGTCTGAATAACTCGAAGTAGTCGTCAATTCCACCATTTTTCCCCCTGAACCTAAAGAAGGAAGGAGTCAACATGTGGAAGAGGTGGCACTACCCGTAGGAGCCCACCGTTGAAACCCGATTTACCAGACTGTTCATTTCCACTCTGGCATCAATTCAGAGAGGAATTGATCCTCCCAAGGAGCCGTCTACAGTCCTCCACGTCCCTCGTAGCCCCGAGTTTCTCATAAGCATCGGCGGCGCGCAGAACCTCAGATTTTGCCTCATCAAACTTACGTTGTCGATACCAAAATCTTGCCTGCAGCTCCATCACGCGAGCCCGATTGTATGGGTTATTGATTGCAAGTGATTTGGCGTTCTCGAGGCGAGCGTTTGCGTCGTTAGGCCTGTTTTGGTTGAGGAACAGCCACGCCAGGGAGTAGTGGATCCAAAACAGCTGACCGCGCCAACCGAAAGAGGATGCGATTCCGAGGGCCGTCTCGAAATGGTGAATGGCCTTCTCTGCCTCGTGCTTGTCACGATAAATAATGCCAAGAATACGGTGAGACTTGCAGGCCAGAAGTTGGTCGCCATTCTCTGGGAGAAGATCAATTGCGCGGGACACGGCTGTTTCTGCTGCATCAAGCCGGCCGACGCCCTGCAGTGACCAGGCAAGGCTTTGCAGGCTCTCCGCTTGTCCCAACGTATCATCGAGCCGTTCGTAAACTTCCAACGCTTCTTTCGCCTGTCGTATCCCCTCCTCGTAGAGGCCAAGCATCCGGTTGGTATCGGATAGGCGCACCATTGTTAAGGCGGCTTGGCGCTCGTCCCCCCTCTCTCTCCAGATCTTCAAGGTGTGAGAAAGGAGCCGCTTGCGCTCCTTATCGTTTCCAACCGCGTCAAGCAACTGCGAGAGTCGGTACAAACACTGTGGCTTGGAAGGATGGCCATCCGAAAGTCCTTCAATCTTTGACCCCAGCATAATAAGCCGTGGTTTGTGCCGAAAGAGATGCTCCAGAAAATGGGCGCAGGCGTCCCATATATCACCAGATTCCGCGTCGACGGATGTGAAGATATTGAACAGGTGTTCGACATTTGTATCCTCTGAGGTGATCCACCGTGCTTCCTTGTAGCCGGGCTTGTCAGGATAAATATCAACTGACAGTCGGCGGAAATAAGAATCCTTGGCTGTGCAGAGAAGTGGAGACAATGTTGGATCCTGGGGACAAAAATAATCCCGCAGTGGCGCGAGCATCGTGATAAATCCATCGCTTCGGTATGTCAGGGAAAGAACACAGAATGTGTCGAAGATGTTTGTGATGTTGGGGATGGTGGGAAACAACCAACCGAGATTGTTCTCGTCGACACCTTTAGGGAAGAAGGCAGCAACTCCGAGGAGTGCTCGCGCGTCGGGGCCGAGTTCTTGGAATGTTGGGGAGACGAGCGAAAGTTCGATCGTGGTGGCAAGGCTCTCCGAATGTTGTGTGTGAAGCATGCCCGTGCGTCGTTTTTCCCATTCCCTGGCCAGTCGACCGGTATCCCACCCGTTGTGCTGGGCGACGGTGGCGAGTATGGTGATAGAGAGGGGGTGGAAGTCGAGTTGCTCCAGGATGTTGTCAATGAGATTGGAGCGTTCGCTGTGTTTGTAGATACGATAGAAGGTGTCACATGCAGCCTCCGTCGATAACGTTGTGATGACCAGAGTCTCACAGTCAGGAGGGACTGTGGAGATGCGGGAGGTGATACAAAGGCAAACATTGCTGAAGCGACTCAGCTCCTCCACAACAGCATAGATCTCCTGCCCAGCCGTCCCTTGCAAACCGAGAATAGATTCCGCATTATCGAGGACTATGAGCATCTCCTCTGAGGATAAGAATGGTCGTAGGGGGGTCAGATCTGCTGGGTTTTCGATGCCTGCGCCAATAACCTCGGAGAGCCGGTGAAGGAAGTGAGTACGCGAGGCGTGGAATTGGTCGCAACGGATGAATCGACGGTTGTGACCAAACCGTTGTTTGATGCGGCTGTCGTGGAGGACGGTCAGAATGGTGGATGTCTTGCCGATCCCGCCGGCACCGACCAGGGCGATCGGAACGAGGTTTTCCGTGAGACGAACGATCCTCTCTATCAACTCGCTGCGTCCGAAACAGGCCCTCGATGGTGGAGGTGGCGATTCTCCGGGTATGCTAGAAAAAGTCATGAGTCACTAGATCCCTTGGTAGTCGAGATCACCAACCTGTTTCGAGTCTAGAAGGCAGTGAGCGTTTATTCGGTGATGCTGAAGAACACGAATGTCACATACCGCCTGATGTTGGCTATTAGTCCCCCCATGAGTCTTGAGTATGTTCCGGTGAATATCGGAAACGTTAGCGTGAGTGTTCAAAACGCCGCGTTGGACGTCAGAAACCAGAGTGCGGCCGTCCATAACGTCCTGACGAATGTCCGAAACAGTTACATGGGTAGCTATTGCGAACTCAATCTGAAAATGAATGATCAATAATAGCCACACAAAAACGACAGAACGCACGTTAAACACGAGAAGGATCCTGTTGAGGTCCGACCTCCAGGCGGCGATCGTCTCTTTGTCACTACTGGAGTGGAAAGGTGGCGAGAGTACGTTCAGTTTGTCCTGCTTGATAACTTTCCCTTGGATCCCCGCGACCGTCCTGAGGGCAGACAGAAAGTATCGTTAACGAGTTACTCGAAGTGTGTATTGCTCGCGTAACTCACGTCGTCAGCTGGTTGATTGCCTCAACCACAGAATTATTAAGATCGTTCAACTCCTTCCCTTTCAGTCCCCGATCGAGCGCGATACAGACATCAGCGCAGGCCAGCCCGAGCTCGACATAATCCACCTCATTGATCATCGTGTCCTATATCCGTTTCATCCTCCAATCGCTCAATACAGACCAGGGGAAAACTCACTCTGATCATCGTGAGGACGACGCTGACGGTACCAAAAATGGCCTTGGCCGGCGTGACACTTGCGGATTCCTTCACAAGATTCAGGGTCTCGACAGCCGCGTTTAGCGAGGAGAGAGCAACATCCCGGTGCTTCGGTCGCTGGGGTTTCGTGGCCATGGTCGAAACTCGAGGTGGTCGTGAGGAAACAGTGAGGCGTGCAGGCTGTGAGGAAGAAACCGAACCCCAATAGAGATGAGCGGCCATTTTGTCGTGACACGCCTCGTGTAAATAGACCCATTTTGTGAAGTCGTGGCCGAACCACTTGGGGAACTTCCCAATACGATCGACCGGAATCTTTGTTTACTCTAGCTCAAAACGTCCTGAAGAAATCCTCTAAACTTTATCTACTGACCACTGACGCAATACCACGTCTCCAATTCTGCCCTACTTTCGACCCTGCCTTTCTGGTTGTTCCGTCGGCCGCCGCCTCTTCCCAATCCTCGACCGACCGCCAATGATCTAGCCAATATCCTAGGTCGTCTCTTCATTCGGCCATAGGTTACTGGACCTCTAACGTAGAATCCGTTGCCCCGGGACTCACATACCTGAGCCGTCGCAACCGTCGCAACCGTCGCAGTAACAGATATAAGATGCAGGGGTACAGAGAGATACATCACGAAACGTAGGTCAAGTATTTCAATGGGCGAGACAGCATATATGGAACGATACGTGTGAGCAACGATCAAAAGAGAGAGGGTATAGTGGTGGTATCGAAGGACATCGTGTTAAAGGGATGGGGCGCCGGCGATCTGTGGTAGGGTATGTCTGAATAAAACGGGGTAGTCGTCAATCCCACCATTTTTTTCCCTGAACCTAAAGAAGAAAGGAGTCAACATACGGAAGTAGTATGTGCTACTTCCAGGAGCCCACCGTTGAAACCCGATTTACCAGACACTTCATTTTCGCTCTGGTATCAATTCAGAGCGGAATTGATGCTCCTAAGGAGCCGCCTACAGCTCTCCACGTCCCTCGCAGCCCCGAGTTTCTCATAAGCATCGGCGGCGTGCAGAGCATTGGATTTTGCCTGTTCAAACCTACGTTGTTGATACAAAAACTGTGCCTGCCGTTCCATCACGAGAGCCAGATTATATGGGTTATTGATTGCACGCGATTTGGCGTTTTCGAGGTGAGCGTTTGTGTCGTTTGGCCTGTCTTGGTCGAGGAACAGCCATGCCAGGGAGTAATGGGTCCAAAACAGCTGACTGTTCCACCCGAAAGAGGATGCAATCCCGAGGGCTGTCTCGAAATGATGAATGGCCTTCTCTGTCTCATCCTTGTCATGACAAATATCGCCAAGAATACGGTGACATTGGCAGGCCAAAAATTGATTGCCTTTCTCCGGGAGAAGATCAATTGCGTGGGACACAGCTTCTTCTGCGGTGTCAAGCTGCTTGTCCCCGTGTAATAACCAACCAAGGGTTTTCAAACTCTCCGCTTGTCCCACCATATCATTGAGCTGTTCATAAATTTCCAACGCTTCTTTAGCCCATCGTATCCCTTCCTCGTAGAGGCCAAGCATCCGGTTGGTATCGGATAGGCGCTCCATTGTTAAGGCAGCTTGATGCTCGTTCCCCCTCTCTCTCCAGATCTTCAAGGTGTGAGAAAGGAGCCGCTTGCACTCCGTATTGTTTCCAACCACCCCAAGCAACTGTGAGAGTTGGTATAAACACTGCGGCTTGGAAGGATGGTCATCCGAAAGTCCTTCAACCTTTGGCCCCAGCGTAATAAGCCGTGGTTTGTACCGAAAGAGATGCTCCAGGAAATGGGCACAGGAGTCCCAGATATCACCCGACTTCGTGTCGACGGATGTGAGGACATTGAACAGGTGTTCGACATTTGTATCTTCTAACATGATCCACTGTGCTTCCTTGTAGCCGAGCTTGTCAGGATAAATATCAACTGACAGTCGGCGGAAGTAAGAATCCTTGGCCGTGCAGAGAAGTGGAGACAATGTTGGATCCTGGGGACAAAAATAATCCCGCAGTGGCGCGAGCATCGTGATAAATCCATCGCTTCGGTATGTCAGGGAAAGAACACAGAATGTGTCGAAGATGTTTGTGATGTTGGGGATGGTGGGAAACAACCAACCGAGATTGTTCTCGTCGACACCTTTAGGGAAGAAGGCAGCAACTTCGAGAAGCGCTCGCGCGTCGGGGCCGAGTTCTTGGAATGTTGGGGAGACGAGCGAAAGTTCGATCGTGGTGGCAAGGCTCTCCGAATGTTGTGTGTGAAGCATGCCCGTGCGCCGTTTTTCCCATTCCCTGGTCAGTCGGCCGGTATCCCACCCGTTGTGCTGGGCGACGGTGGCGAGTAACGTGATAGAGAGGGGGTGGAAGTCGAGTTGCTCCAGGATGTTGTCAATGGGATTGGAGCGCTCGCCGTGCTTGTAGATGCGATAAAATGTGTCACACGCGGCCTCCGTTGATAATGTTGGGATGCCCAGAGTTTCACAGTCAGGAGGGACTGTGGAGATGCGGGAGGTGATACAAAGGCAAACATTGCTGAAGCGACTCAGCTCCTCCACAACAGCATAGATCTCCTGCCCAGCCGTCCCTTGCAAGCCGAGAATGGATTCCGCGTTATCGAGGACTATGAACATCTCCTCTGAAGATAAGAATGGTCGTAGGGGGGTCAGATCTGCTGGGTTTTCGATGCCTGCGCCAATGACCTCGGAGAGCCGGCGAAGGAAGTGAGTACGCGAGGCGTGGAGTTGGTCGCAACGGATGAATCGACGGTTATAACCAAACCGTTGTTTGATGCGGTTGTCGTGGAGGACAGTCAGAACGGTGGATGTCTTGCCGATCCCGCCGACACCAACCAGGGCGATCGGAACGAGATTTTCTGTGAGACGAACGATCCTCTCGATCAATTCGCTGCGTCCGAAGCAGGCCCTCGGTGGCGGGGGTGGCGCTTCTCCGGGTATGCTAGAAAGAAACATGTGCATGAGGGACCATATCTCTTGATAGTCGAGATCGCTGACCTATTTTGAGTCTGGGAGGTAGTGAGCGTTTATTCGGTGATGCTGCAGAGCACGAGTATCACCTACCGCCTGATGTTGGCTATTAGTCCCCTCCTGAGTCTTGAGTATGTTCCGGTGAATATCGGAAACGATGGCGTGAGTATTCAAAACGCCGCGTTGGACGTCAGAAACCAGGGTGCGGCTGTCCATAACGTCCTGATGAATGTTCGAAACAGTTACATGGGTATTTATTGCGAGCTCAGTCTGAAAATTAATAGTTAATAATAGCCACACAAAAACGACAAAACGCACGTTAAACACGAGAAGGATCCTGTTGAGGTCCGACCTCCAGGCGGCGATCGTCTCTTTGTCACTACTTGAGTGGAAAACTCGCGAGAGCACGTTCCGTTTGCCCTGCTTGATGACTTTCCCTTGGATCCCCGCGATTGTCCTGAGGCCAGACAGAAAGTATCGTTGGCGGGGTGTTCAAGGTGTGCGTTGGTGGTGTGACTCACGTCGTCAGCCGGTTGATTGCCTCAACCACAGAGTTGTTAAGATCGTTCAACCCCTTCCCTTTCAGTCCCCGATCGAGCGCGATACAGACATCAGCGCAGGCCAGCCCGAGCTCGACGTAATCCACCTCATTGATCATCGTGTCCTATGTCTGTTTCATCCTCCAATCGCTCAATACAGACCAGAGGAAAACTCACTCTGATCATCGTGAGGATGATGCTGACAGTACCAAAAACGGCCTTGGCCGGCGTGACACTTGCGAGTTCCTTCACAAGATTCAAGGCCTCGACAGCGGCGTTTAGGGAGGAGAGAGTAGCATCCCGGTACTTCGGTGGTTGGGACTTTGTGGCCATGGTCGAAACTTGGGATCGTTGCGGGAAGGGAGTGCGGCGGGTGGGCTGTGAGGAAGAACCCGAACCCTAATGGAGATGAGCGGCCATCTTGTCATGGCGCGCCTCGGGTAAACAGATTCATTTTGTGAAGTCGTGGTCGGACCACTCGAAGAAGCAATATGTACGATCGGTTGATCACCCGGAACCTTTGTTTACTCTCGTTCAAAACGTCCCGAAGAAATCCTCTAAACTTTACCTACCGGCCACTGGTGCAATACCGACCATGAGGCCCTTCGATTTTCTGTCAAGAGGTTGTCGCCCGTTGTTACAGGTATGGTAAACTGCTAAGACCATTTGTGTATCTTTTAAGTATCGCATAACCCAAGGGCAACACCGGGGACGATGTCGGGAACAACGTTACCCAATTCCTGGCAAAATCCTACCTTGGAATTCCCATCGTGGGAGATTGCCTTCTCCCACAAGACGAGGGGGACCACGGAACCGGCATAACCCATTCCAGAGACATTCTACTTTTCGGCGAAGCCCAGGCA
>Ga0307517_10008042_pt1 | contig 15209 bp, 7 predicted proteins | sample 23_EM_MG_FD_194515 | JGI IMG/M metagenome (GOLD analysis project Ga0307517, IMG submission 194515) | Populus trichocarpa ectomycorrhiza microbial communities from riparian zone in the Pacific Northwest, United States - 23_EM | ecosystem: Host-associated > Plants > Roots > Unclassified | place...
ACACCTGGCCCAGCGGGACAAGCAGAACGAAGGCTACCTGGCGAGCATCGAAGAATCACTGGGGGATGCCGCGATGGGCTTGCGGGACATGATCTGGGTATTGGACGATTCAGGGGATACGATCCGGGAACTGGCAGAACGGATCAAAAAATTTGCGGGCCCTATCGCTACGGTACAGCAGATCCAGTTTGAATGCGCCGTGGAGGAAGAAGATACGGAACACCAGCTCTCCAAACCACAAAAGAGAAATCTCCTTCTCATCGCCAAAGAAACGATCAATAACAGTATCAAATATGCGGAATGCAGCCGGATACGGGTGACCCTCGGCCGGCAAGGCAGTAAACTGGCCCTTACCATCCTGGATGACGGTAAAGGCTTCGACTCCGGAAGCACAACGGAAGGCAACGGCCTAAGGAACATCCTTCAAAGGGCCCGGCAGATCCATTTCGAAGCCGCCATCACCAGCTCACCCGGTAAAGGGACCTTCATCAAAGTGACCGAAATCTAAAGGTTTCTTCTCCCGCACGGTTTCCGCCGCTCGTTGCCGGGAACGATTGCGTAAATAAACCCCTGACGCTCATATCATTTGGTAGATATCTTTCGTAGCATTGAGTACGATTGCTCAATTCTTAAACTCAACTGCCATATGAAGAGACTCATTACTCTCCTGTTCCTGGTGACGGCTATCCAGGCCGTTTCACAGGGACAAACCCTCATAAGAGGTAAAGTGGTCGAAGACAGTACGGGCCTGGGCATTCCAGGCGCCTCCGTCGTACTCTCCGGCACCGGAAAGGGAACTTCGACCGGTCCGGACGGATCCTTCACCGTCACTTTTCCCGCGGATGGGAAAAAGCACAACCTCCTGATCTCCCATTCGGGATACGGCTCGCTCAGCATTCCGGTGACTTCTGCTGCTTCCGGCGAGATCACCGCCAAATTGCGCAAGCAGGCAAAAGAACTGGAAGATGTCGTCATTATCGGTTACCAAAGCGTTCCGCGCAGAGACCTTACCGGCGCTGTTTCTTCCGTAACGGCAAAGGACCTGCGGGATAACCCTACCTTGTCCGGGGCAGAAGCGCTGCAGGGTAAACTCGCCGGCGTCCAGATTACCGTATCGGACGGCCAGCCGGGGTCAGCGGCGGATATCTATATCCGTGGGCGTTCCTCCATCACACAGACCGGCGCGCCGCTGTATATCGTCGATGGCGTACAACTGGATAATGCGCTGAACGTATTATCGCCCCAGGACATCGAATCCATTGACGTGCTGAAGGATGCGGCATCCACTTCCATCTATGGCGCCCGGGGCGCCAATGGGGTCGTGATCATTACGACCAAAGGCGGTAAGAATACCAACGGAAGGACCACCGTCGCCTATAATAACAGCATCGGCATCCAGCAACTGCCGAAGGAGCTGAGTGTGATGAATCCCTTTGACTTTATACAATTCCAATACGAGCGGGCTAAAATAACATCCGACACCTCCGTCATCGGCCGGTACTACCATACCGGGGATCCCTATAGCCGCATCGATTCTTTTAAACAGGTGCCGGATATCGACTGGCAAAACAAACTCTTCGGCGGCAATGCATTTATGCAGACGCATAACGTCAGCGCTTCGGGCGGAAATGCGCAAACCCAATATAACCTCAGCGTTACTTATAATAACCAGGACGGGATCCTGAAATTCACCGGCTATAAGAGAGGATTGATCAATTTCCGGTTTGATCACCAGGCCAGCGAGAAATTAAAGGTCGGCTTCAACGTACGTTATAATAACAATGTCATCAACGGCCAGGGTACGACAGATCCCGGTAGTGCGGGCCTGAATAATTTACGTCAGATCGTGCGATACCAGCCCTTGCTGCTGCCGGGACAGGATGATGATTTTTTTGACCCGAACCAGTATGCAGCCACGAACTCCAACGGGTTGGCGCTGATCAACCCCCTGAAGCTCCTCAGCTCCGAATACCGCAAGCGATCGAACAATGTACTGGACCTGAACATGAACATCAGCTATAAGATCGTCCCGAACCTTACCCTCCGCTCGGTAATAGGCGTCGATTTTAACAATACCTCGGTCAGGCTTTTCGACGATACGGCAACGTCCAATGCAAGGGCTAACGGCGCTTCGCAGCCGATCGCTTCCATCACGAATGGCAGCAGCCGGACGATCAATAACTCCAATGTGCTCGAATACAGCAACAGGAGCCTTTTCGGTTCGAAACATAGCCTTAATGTACTCGTTGGACAAGAGACCTACCAAACCTATACGACCGCTAACTTCCTGGAATTGCACGGTATACCGACAGGGACCTCCCCCTCGCAGGCCTTCGCCAATTATACCCTCGCGCAATCCATTCTGCAGCCGACAGCTTCGGAAGTGCCTGTGCAGAACCTGTCTTATTTCGGACGTATCAGCTACAATTACAAAGGGAGGTATTTCGCGACGGCCAACCTGCGGGCGGATGGCAGCTCGATCTTCGGCCCCCTGCATAAATGGGGGTATTTCCCCTCCGCCTCCCTCGCCTGGCGGATTTCAGACGAACCCTTCATGAAAGAACAGGATATCTTCACGGACCTGAAATTAAGGGCCAGCTACGGTTCGGTGGGGAATAACCGGATCACGCCTTATTCCTTCGGTAACTTTTTCGCTTCGGGCAGGCCTTATTACCTGAACGACGGGTTTATATTCGGCTCGGCTACGACGGGCCTTGGCAACCCTGACCTGCAGTGGGAATCGCAGATCAACCGGAACATCGGTGTGGACGCGAGCCTGCTGAGAGGAAGGCTCCAGCTGACGGCGGATTTCTATATCAATACCACCAGCAATCTCCTGCTGAATAATACCATCCCTACCAATTCCGGCTATACCAGTCAGTTCCAGAATGTGGGCTCCACGCAAAATACGGGTGTCGAGGTCCAGGCTTCGGGCACGATCCTTCAAACGAGAAAATTCCGGTGGACGGGTAATTTCAATATTTCCTTTAATAAGAACATTATTAAGAGCCTGGGCGCACAACAACAATTCCTTACCAACTCAGGCTATTTCAATACCGCGCAGCAACCGGCGGACTTCCTCGTGAGAGTAGGCCAACAGGTAGGCACCATGTACGGCCTGGTGAACGATGGATTTTACCAGGTTTCGGATTTTGACGCCGCGCCTTACAGCAATCCGGCCTATCCCTGGGCCACGACCAAATACACTTTGAAAAAAGGTGTCCCTACTTCTTCCATTTCTTCCACGATCGTACAACCCGGCACACAGAAGTTCAGGGATGTGACAACGGACGGTAATATAGATGCGAAGGACTATACGATCATTGGCCACGCATTGCCCAAGTTCATCGGCGGCTTCGGACAACAGTTCACTTACAAGTCTTTTGACCTGAGCCTCTTTCTTAACTTTTCCTATGGCAACACGGTGGCCAATTACAATAAACTGGAATTCACCAGCACCTATACCAATGGCGCCAACCTGCTGAGCCTGTTCAATGATCGCTACCGTACGGTAGACCCTGTTACCGGCTTACAGGTGCAGGGCGCCCCTACGGCCGTCATCGGCGCGATCGGCGCTGCGCCGGATGTCCTTACCGCCCTGAATGCGCATGCAAAATACTGGATACCGACACAGGGCGTCGAATGGGACAACAGCCAGAGCTTCGCCATGGAAGACGGGTCCTTCCTCCGCCTCAACAATGTCACGATCGGCTATACCCTGCCCCGCACCCTGCTTTCGAAAGTGAAGATCGCCAATCTGCGCGTCTTTGTCACGGGTAATAACCTGGGGACCCTCACAGGATACAGCGGGTTCGATCCGGATGTAAGCACCCGGCGGTCTACACCGGTGACGGCCGGCGTGGATTATGCGGCCTATCCCAGGGCACGTACTTATGTAGTAGGTTTAAATGTTAGCTTCTAAATCATTTTTTATGAAACGGTCATTGAAAAAAAATACATCCGGCGCTATCCTGGCCATTGCCATTGGCAGTTCCATTATAGGAGGGGCCTGTAAAAAATACCTGTCTCCCGAACCCAAATCCTCCTTTAGCCAGGAATTCATTTTCAGCAACCTTCCCTATGCGCGTTCCGCGGTGATGGGGGTATACAACAACCTGTCCGGAGCGAATTCCTACGGCCTCTATTACAGCATGTATTATCCCTACGATACGGATGAAATGATGGGTGCGGGGGGAAATACCCAGGACGGCGAACGAAGGGACCTTGCACGCTATAATATCACTTCCACCAATGGCGGACTGGCCGCCGCTTACGGTAATATGTACTCAGGCATCGAACGCGCCAATATCTGCATTGAGAATATCCCGAAGATGGAACTGTATACAAAGGGGTCCGACAAGGATAAAGGTGAATTAAAAAGGCTCTACGGCGAGTCACTGACTCTGCGCGCGGAGTTTTACATGGACCTGCTGCGCAATTGGGGCGACCTGCCGGCGCCCTGGATACCGTCGGCCGAACAGAAAACTACGTTCTTACCTAAGACGGACCGGGATACCATCTATGACCATGTCCTCAATGACCTGCTGGCGGCGGAAGACCTCGTACCCTGGAGGACGGAGGTCGGCGCTTTAGGGGATGGAGCCGACGAACGGATCACCAAAGGAGCAGTAAAGGCCCTGAGAGCCAGGATCGCATTGATCCGCGGCGGCTATTCCCTGAGACGGGCCGGCAGCTCCTATGGACAGGTTATGGCCAGACCCGCCGATTGGCTGGACTATTATAAGATCGCCCGCGACGAATGCGCACAGATCATGGCACGCCGTGACCAGCACAACCTGAACCCCAGCTATAAGGCGCTCTGGCAAACCTATGTATGCGGCCGCAATGCCAACGAACCGAACGGGGAATTCGTCTTTCAGATAGCCGAAGGAGGTAACACCGGGTCTACCGACGGACGTATCGGGGTCTTTAACGGCACCAAGGTCGGCGGCAGCTCCAACGGCGGCCTTTCGATCCTGCCTACTTATTATTATTCTTTCGATTCCACGGATGTGCGGAGAGATGTTACGGGAGCGCCCTATGAGACCAAGACTGATCTGGTAACCCGCACAGGTCATAATATCAATAACTTTCCCGACGGCAAATTCCGCAGGGAATGGTGGAGCAATCCCGTCAATCCGCTGCTGTCTACACTCCAATCGGGCATCAACTGGGTCCTGATACGGTTTTCCGACGTATTGCTGATGTATGCCGAAGCCGATAACGAGATCAATGGTAATCCTTCCCTGGATGCTATCGCAGCAGTGAACGAGGTCAGCAAACGGGCGCATGGAGGCAACCAGGCCCTGGTACCCGCCATACCGGCTATGCACGACGATTTCTTCAAATTCCTCGTTCGCGAACGGTGGCTGGAATTCGGCGGAGAGGGGATCCGTAAATACGACCTGATCCGCTGGAACCTCCTGGAGACGGCTATCAACGAGACCAAGGTCAACCTCGCCAATATGGGCGCCACCGTGCCGCTGGCTATGAACGCCCCCAGCTATATGGCCGCCCCGGCGGCCTATTGCCTCATCGACTCCTTGCCTAAATTCATGTACTATTTCAATAACGCGACGGCGGACGATTCGAGGATCTGGGCCAATTCCTTATACCGTCCTGCGCCTGCATCGACGCCTACAGGGACGACGAAGGTGAATTGGGTGGGTTACAGTGGCTTCAATACGACCTATACCAGTTTGTTCGCTTTTGCCTTTAAAAAGAATCATAGTGAGCTGTATCCTATCTATTCGACCACCCTTACGGCCAGCGGCGGCGTATTGACACAGGATTATGGATATTAATCAAACATAGCGCATGAGAACGATCGTCTTGGTATCCCTGCTGACCTTTTTGTCGGCAACGCAGAAAGACATTAAAGTATACCTCATCGGCGACAGCACGATGTCGGATAAAGAAGTGAAGGCATACCCCGAAACCGGTTGGGGTATGCCTTTCGCCGCTTTTTTCAACGAGACCGTCAAGGTGGACAACCGGGCGAAGAATGGACGCAGTACGAAGTCCTTTATCGCCGAACAACGTTGGCAGACCGTCGTCAATGAATTGCGGGAAGGCGATTATGTACTGATCCAGTTCGGCCACAATGATGAGGTGCCTGCGAAGGCAACCTATACGCCGGAAGCGGATTTCAGGACCAACCTCGTCCGGTTCATTCAGGAATCCAGGAATAAGGGCGCAGTCCCCGTGCTGATCACGCCTGTCGCACGCCGTAAATTCGACGCTTCGGGCCATGCCCTGGAAACCCATGAGGCCTATGCGGCCATCGTGCGGGCGACGGCCGCGGAACAGCATGCCCCGCTGATCGACCTGGATAAGGAAAGCAAGGACTTGATCCAACAGTTCGGACCCGAGGATTCCAGGCTTCTCTTCAATTATCTTGCTCCCGGCGAAAACCCGAATTACCCGGAAGGCAAACAGGACGATACCCACTTCAACGAACTGGGCGCAAGAAAAATGGCCGAGATCGTTCTGGCCGATATCAGATCATTGAAGCTGGACCTGGCGGACAGGATCGTAGTCAGCAACCTTAAAAGTAAATAGGCCATGAGAAAAAAGAGACCTGGCAAACTTTGGATGACCATCGCATTCTTATTGACGGCCTTTTCCCCGCCGCCAAAAAAAATAAAAGTATTCCTGATCGGGGATTCCACCATGTGCCTGTACCCCATGAAACAATTACCGCTCAACGGGTGGGGGATGCCTTTTGCCAATTATTTCGATTCCTCCGTATCGATCGACAACCGCGCCAGGGGCGGCCGCAGCACCCGCACTTTTCTCGGCGAAGGCCGCTGGCAGCCCATCGCCGACAGCCTGGAACCGGGAGATTACGTGCTCATCCAGTTCGGACATAACGACGAGTCCAGCGCTCCGCAGTATGCGGACCGGTATACGCCGGTGCCCGACTACAAAAATAACCTGGCTAAATTTATTATAGAGACCCGGAACAAACAGGCGATCCCCGTCCTGATCACACCCGTAAGCCGGAGGAATTTCGACAAGGACGGCCATGCGAAAGAAACGCATGTGGAGTATACAAAAGCGGTGTTCGAAGTGGGTAGTGAATACAAAGTGCCTGTAATCGACCTGGATAAAAAAAGCAGGGAACTCTACCAGGAACTCGGACCGGGACGGACGAAATGGCTATTCATCGAGCTGGATTCCGCCGAGCATCCCAATTATCCCGTCGGACGGCGCGATAATACTCATTTCAATGAATTCGGCGCCCGAAGGATCGCAGAGCTGGTACTGAACGGGCTAAAGGAACAACATATCGGGCTGGCGGAACATATCGTGAAAGCCATGAGTACACCTGCCGGTAAGCAGCTGATCGTCGCACAGGACGGTACGGGGAACTATGCTACCGTACAGGCCGCTTTCGACGCCATACCGCTGAACAATGATAAGCCTGTCATCGTCTACGTTAAAAAAGGCATTTACCGGGAGAAACTGCACCTGGATCCTTCGAAGGACTTCGTGGAGCTGCTGGGGGAATCACGCTTCAACACGATCCTTACCTATGACGATCATCCCGGGAAGCTTTCTTTTACAGGCGACAGCATCAACACCCGGACTTCCTGGAGCTTCCTGATGGAAGGCAATGATTTCATAGCAGAAAATATCACGTTCCGCAACGATGCCGGCTTTACGGCCGGCCAGGCCGTTGCCGTAGAGGCACGCGGCGACAGGGCGTTTTTCGATAACTGCCGGTTCATCGGCAACCAGGATATCCTCTTTCTCAATAGCGAACGAAGCCGGCAGTATTACCGGAATTGCTATATAGAAGGTACCACCGACTTCATTTTCGGATCGGCGACGGCCTGGTTCACCCAATGCCATATCCACAGCAAAAAGAACTCCCATATCACGGCCGCCAGCACTCCGCAGGAGCATACCTACGGATACGTTTTCTATGACTGCACGCTCACGGGCGACAGCACCCTGCAGCATGTCTCCCTGGGAAGGCCCTGGCGTCCCTATGCCAGCGTCCTTTACCTGCACTGCTTTTTAGATAAGCATATCATGCCCGAAGGCTGGGCGAACTGGAATAAGACGGAAAGCTATAAGACCGCCCGCTATGCCGAATACGGGAACTACGGCCCCGGCGCAGCCATAACTGCCAGGGTGCCCTGGTCCCGGCAACTACCCCCGGCCGAAGCGGCCCGCGTCACGCTTAAAAATGTTCTCGGCGATTGGGATCCCCTGGCCGTCACGATCCTTCCTGCCGTGGATCCGCCTGCTCCTAAAAAGACCATGGTCGTCGCGGGAACACCTGTCAACTACGACGAAGACAAAGTGGGTAACTATACCTTGCCGCCCCTTCTAAAATTAAAGAACGGACAGGACGTCACCGATGCACGGGCCTGGATGGAAAAAAGAAGACCGGAGATCCTGAAGCTGTTCGAAGAACAGCAGTTCGGGAAGATGCCCCCACGTCCCTCTGAGCTGCATTTCTCCGTTGTCGAAAAAGGTACGCTCGTCTTCGGCGGCAAGGCCATCCGCAAGCAGGTGACGGTTTATTTTACAAAAGATACTTCGACGGATAAAATGGACCTGCTGATCTATCTTCCCGCAGGCGCCGATAAACCAGCCCCTTTACTCTTTACCATTTCTTTTTCCCCCAACGCATCCTCCGTCGATGACAGCGGCATCCGCCCCGGGTATCTATGGACGAAAGAAGGCCGCCGGGTTCCCGCAGGCCCGAATGCAGCCTTCGGGAAGATCGACCCGGAGATGTTTATTTCCCAGGGCATCGGCTTCGCCACCGTTTACTATGGAGATATCGAACCCGATATAAGGACAGGCATCGAACACGGAGGGATCCGCAGACATTATCTGCGGGGCGGCAGGAAAACGCCCGGTCCCGATGAATGGGGCGCCATCTCTGCCTGGGCCTGGGGCCTGAGCCGGGCCATGGATTATTTTGTGACGGATAAACAGATAGACGCCGGTCGTGTGGCGCTCCAGGGATTTTCACGGCTGGGGAAGACTGTTCTCTGGACGGCTGCGCACGATCAGCGCTTCAAAATGGTCATCGCCAGCTGTTCGGGGGAAGGCGGCGCAGCCCTGAGCCGGCGTAATTACGGCGAGACGATCAAACATATGTCCGATACCTCCCGGTACTATTATCAGTTCGCTCCGAACTGGCATAACTATGCCGATCATCCGGAAAATTCACCCGTAGACGCACATATGCTCGTGGCGCTCATCGCACCCCGCTGCCTGTTGCTGCAAACGGGGAATGTCGATTACTGGTCCGACCCGAAGGGGGAATTCCTCGCCGCTGTTGGGGCGGAGCCGGTGTATAAGCTATTCGATAAGGCCGGACCGGGGACCGATAAGATGCCGGAGGCCACCGATGCGTCCCTGACCTTTAATCCCCTGGGATATTATATGCATGAAGGCGGACATGCCGTCACGCCTTCGGACTGGGAATTGTTTATACTCTATATGAAGAAATACCTTTAACGCGCTTACTATGAAAAAATGGACCTTCCCGATACTGCTGCTCCTGGTAAATGCTTTCGCCACTTACCCGCAAGCCACTCCCCCTGGAGCGACCGGCGGAGCCGGTGAGAATTATTCCTGGGATCATCTTCCTGCGATCCGGCAGCCTGTATTCAGGGCCGATACCTTTTCCATCCTCCGTTATGGTGCGAAGGCAGATGGCCTGACCCTCAATACAAGGGCCATCAATGCAGCGATCGCCGATTGCAGCAACAAGGGCGGCGGGGTGGTGCTGATCCCCGCAGGGTTCTGGCTAACAGGCCCCCTCACCCTGATGTCGGGCGTTAACCTGCATATCGACCGGGCGGCCATCCTGCAGTTCAGTGCTGATTTCGAACAGTATCCGTTAGTGCAAGGGAATTGGGAAGGCCATCCCGCGGCCCGCTGCCAGTCACCGCTTTCCGGTACGGACCTGGAGAATATCGGGATCACCGGTACGGGGATCATCGATGGCAATGGCGATGCCTGGCGCATGGTATCGAGGGATAAGCTCAGCGACCCGGAATGGAAAAAGCTCCTTGCTTCGGGCGGTATGCTCAGTGAGGATGGAAAGACCTGGTATCCCTCCGAAAGATCCCTGAAAGGATCGAAGACAAAGAATCCGGGCTTTTGGACCCCGGGCAGTACGGCGAAGGACTATGAAGATATCAAGGATTTCCTTCGTCCCAACCTGCTGGTGCTGACCCGTTGCAAAAAAGTGTTGCTGCAGGGCGCCATCTTCCAGAACTCTCCCGCCTGGTGCCTGCATACCCTGCTCTGCGAGGACCTGACCCTGCGCGACGTGCATGTTAAGAATCCCTGGTATGCCCAGAACGGGGACGGCGTGGACCTCGAATCCTGCAGGAACGTGCTCGTGGAAGCCAGCACCTTCGATGCGGGGGACGATGGTATCTGCATTAAATCCGGTCGCGATGAAGAAGGACGCAAAAGAGGCCGGCCAACGGAAAATGTCATCGTTCGCAACAACATCGTATACCGCGCACATGGCGGCTTTGTGGTAGGCAGTGAGATGTCGGGAGGAGCCCGGAATATCTTCGTCTCCGATTGCAGTTTTATAGGAACGGATATCGGTCTGCGCTTTAAGACGGTTCGTGGCAGGGGAGGACTGGTGGAAAAAATATATATCAGGGATATCCGCATGAAGGATATCGTACACCAGGCCATCTTCCTCGATATGTATTATTTCGCGAAAGCGCCTACACTGGCGGAGACGAATGGCAAGCCCGATCCCGCAGGCATTCCGCCCGTATCGGAAGCGACGCCGCGGTTCAGGGATATTCATATCAGTAACGTTGTTTGCGACGGTGCGGAAGAGGGTATCTTTGTGCGAGGCCTGCCTGAGATGAGCATTCGGGATATCTCGCTGGAGAATTTGGTGCTGAAGGCCCGTAAAGGGGCCGAGCTGATCGCGGCAAAAGATATACGTCTGAAAAATATTCAACTGGTGACCCTGCACACGGACCCCGTTTTCTATGTAGAGAACAGCAGCGGCCTGCATATCGAATCCCTTCGGTACAATGCGGGATCCTCCCTTCTCTTCAGCGTTAACGGCGACCAGTGCGGGAATATCCTGGTGACGGGTACGGATACATCGAAGGCCACCCGACAGGCTTCCTATAACTATGGGGCCGTCGCAAAAATGCTGGAAATAAAATAAACGTATGATACCTGTTAAGACCGCTTTGTGTTCCTATGGCCTCTCGGGCCGCGTATTTCACGCCCCCTTCCTGCACCTGCACCCGGGCTTCGAGCTGTATGCCGTCTGGGAAAGGAGCAAGGCCCTGGCGGCAGTAGTCTATCCTTCTATTCAAACTTACAGGACCCTGGAAGAAATATTGAATGACCCCGCGGTAGAGCTGGTGGTGGTCAATACACCCAGCTACACGCATTTTGAGTATACAAAAAAAGCCCTGACGGCAGGGAAACATGTCGTGGTGGAAAAACCATTTGCCGGTACGGTCGCGGAAGCGGAGGAACTGGCCAATTTGGCCCGTCGCAGCGGGAAGATGCTTTCGATCTTCCAGAACAGGCGCTATGACAGCGATTATAAGACGGTGAAAAAAATAATCGAAGAGGGCTGGCTGGGCAAGATCTCGGAAGCAGAGATCCATTATGACCGGTATAACCTGCAATTGAGCCCCAAAGCGCATAAGGAAACCCCGGGCCCTGCAGTAGGGATCGTCTTCGACCTGGGCTCCCACCTGATCGACCAGGCCTTGCAGTTATTCGGGATGCCGGAAGCGGTCTTCGCCGACCTGGGCATTTTTCGTCCGCATTCCCGGGTAGAGGACTATATGGAGGTCCTCTTGTATTATCCCGGTCTGCGGGTACGGTTACGGTCCGGGTATATGGTCAGGGAACCCCTGCCGGCTTATATCATCTACGGGATCAACGGCACCTTCCTCAAAAGCAGGGCCGACGTACAGGAACAGCAATTACTGGAAGGTAAGACCCCGGCCGGAGAAGAATGGGGAAGAGAGCCGGACTCGGAAAGCGGGCTGCTGCATACCGAAAAGGACGGGAAGCTGATCCGCGAGCGGATCCCCACTTTACGGGGCAACTACCGGGAATACTACGACGGCGTCTATGAAGCCATCCGGCAGCCCGGCACGCACCAGGCCCCCGTGCTTCCGGAAGAGGGGATAAGGACCACGCAGATCATCGATGCGGCCTATCGAAGCAATAAAGAGAAAAAGCTTATTTATTTATGACATTTTATCTCTGTAACATGAAACCTTATTTGCCTGTACTATTGCTATCGGTCTCTGTTTGGGCGACTGCTCAAAAAAATGACCAGGCCCGGGATAACACGCAGGATCGCGATGGGATCGCGGATAATATGCTCGTCTACCAGCGAACGGTAGGAGGCTGGCCCAAGCATATTGGGAATGAAAAGATCGACTACACAAAAAAACTGACTCCGGCGGAACGGGCCGCTTTTATGGACGATGCATCCATGAATGATGCCACGATTGACAATGAAGCCACCACAAAAGAGATCCGTTATCTCACCGGGGCCTTTAAAAGAACGGGTAACAGGGATTACCTGGCAGCTGCGGAAAAAGGCATCCGCTATTTGCTGGTCATGCAATACAAGAATGGGGGCTGGCCGCAATTCTACCCGGACAAAAGCCTGTATCGGGGAAAGATCACCTACAATGACAATGCCATGGTGAATGCCCTTAATGTGCTGGATGACGTAGTGCAGGGGATCCACGGAATGGAGGTCGTGGATAATGCCTTGAAGGCCCCGGCAGCCGAGGCGGTCCGAAGGGGTACTTCCTGCATCTTAAGGACGCAATGGATCACGGCAGGCCGGCTCACGGCCTGGTGCGCACAATACGATGAAAGGACCCTCGAGCCAGCCAGGGCAAGGAGCTATGAACTGCCTTCTCTCAGCGGGGAAGAGAGCGTCGGCATCGTGGAATTCCTGCTGCGGAGACCTCATCCGACTCCGGAGATCAGCGCGGCGATCAGGGGCGCCATCGCATGGTTCAATAAGGTAAAGATCACCGGCTATCGTTTTGTCACGGTCCGCGACCCCTCGCAGCCGAAAGGATTTGACAGGGTCTTGCAGCCGGATGCCGGCTCCGTGATCTGGGCCCGGTTCTATGATCTTCACACCAATGAACCCTTTTTCAGCGGGAGGGACGGCGCCCGTAAAAAAGCCGTATCGGAGATAGAATACGAGCGAAGGACCGGCTATGCCTGGTACGGTGAATGGCCCGCGCAACTGCTCAAAACAGATTATCCCGCCTGGCTGGCGGCGACGGAGCAAAAGATCGTCGTCGATGGAGGCGGCCATGGGGATTTCAGAACGATCCAGCAGGCGATCAACAGCTTATCCGACCAGGCGTCAACACCCCGAAAGATCTTTATTCGCAAAGGGATCTACAACGAGAAGATCTTTATTGAAAAGGATAATATCATCCTGGAAGGGGAGGATATGGAACATACTGTCCTGACCTTCTCCCTGGCAAGGGATGCCTGGCGCTGTGATCATAAGGATGACTGGGGCGTCGCTACCTTGAATATCAAGGGCAGCGATATTACCCTGAAGGACCTTACCATTCAGAATACCTATGGCTTTGACAATACAGGGGACATAGCGATCGCCTGCGCCGCCGATAGCCTCACCCACCAAAAGACCGTCGTCCGTACGGGCCACCAGATGGCGCTGCGTACGTTCGCAACGACGCGTATGAAGGTCCTTCATTGCCGGCTGAAGGCTTACGGAGGAGATACGGTCAGCCCCTGGAATGTGCAGGCGGGCATGTACTATTTCAAGGATTGCAGTATGGAAGGAGGCGTGGATTTCTATTGCCCCCGGGGATGGGCCTATGCGGAGAATTGCCAGTTCATCGCACATACAGGGCCGGCCTGCATCTGGCATGACGGATCGGGAGACCCCGATTCCAAGACGGTGCTGAAAGATTGCACCTTTTCCGGCTACGATGGATTTAAGCTGGGACGTTATCATCGCGAAGCCCAATTTTATCTGATCCATTGTTCCTTCGCTGAAAATATGGCGGACCAGGATATTTACCTGGTGCCCACGGAGAACGTACTGAAATGGGGAAGACGGATCTACTATTACGATTGTCATAAGAAAGGAAAAGAATACGCATGGTACGCGAATAATCTCGAACAGGCAGCGGGTACGCCTGCCCCCGCGAACATCGATGCGAACTGGGTCTTCAAAGGGAAATGGGACCCGGAAGACGCGCGTTGATGACCGGCAGACACGCATTCAATTTTGCTCTTTTACCAACTATCGTTAAACTAACAAACTGCCATTTATGAAAAAGAATTGCTTGTTTTTTCTGGCCGTATTGCTGACCATGTCGGCATTGGCCCAAAACCGGACTATTTCCGGCAGGATCACGAACGAGGACACCGGTGAGCCGCTGGCCGGCGTCAGTGTTATCATCAAAGGCATGCGCGGAGGTCACGTGTCCGGCGTTAACGGCGCTTTCTCCGTCCTGGCGCCGGACCGGAACGATATCGTGCTCATTTTCTCCTATACCGGGTTCAACGACAGGACCATTCCCGTGGGCTCCGGCAATTCGCTGGAAGTGAAGATGAAAAGCAACGATAAAAGACTGGATGAGGTCGTCGTAATCGGCTATGGAACGGTGCGGAAAAAGAACCTCACCGGCGCCGTCGTTTCCGTTAAGCCGGATGAGATCCAGAAAGTGGCTGCAGGTAACGTCATGGAAGCCTTGCAGGGCAAGGTGGCAGGGGTCGATATCGTCCGGACCAGCGGGCTGGCGGGCAAAACGGCAGATGTCACGGTAAGGGGCAACCGGTCGGTAATAGCCGGCAACGGTCCCTTGTATATCGTCGATGGTATCCAGTATGACGAGTACCAGGACATCAATTCCAATGATATTGAATCCATGGAAGTGCTGAAGGATGCCTCTTCTACCGCCATTTACGGTTCGAGGGGCGCCAACGGCGTCATTATCATCACGACGAAAAGAGGCGCTGCCGGCAAGACCAGCGTGTATGCCAACGGTTATTTCGGGACTTCCGAAGTGGCCGGCTATCCCGTACCGATGAATGGACCGCAGTTCATCGCCCAGAAAAGAGAGGCATATCGCGCCAATAATAAATGGAATTCCCCCGCGGATGATCCCAATGCCTTTTCGACTTCGGAATTAACAGGCATTAACAACAAGACC
>Ga0307517_10008044_pt1 | contig 15205 bp, 16 predicted proteins | sample 23_EM_MG_FD_194515 | JGI IMG/M metagenome (GOLD analysis project Ga0307517, IMG submission 194515) | Populus trichocarpa ectomycorrhiza microbial communities from riparian zone in the Pacific Northwest, United States - 23_EM | ecosystem: Host-associated > Plants > Roots > Unclassified | place...
CTACGCCATCTCCGTACCATCAACATAATTATAAGACCTTTCCAAGAGGGGGCGTACACTAAACCGATCGACGTAACATTGCACGAAGTCGCAGAATGGCTGCAATGGGCCAAAGGCATTTTATCTCAAGGCGCCCAAAATTCGGAGGACGACCGAGGGCCCAGGAAAGTCGTGGTACACTATGAAAGGAGGTCGCCTGTCACTCATTTAGTCAATTTGCATGAAAGCCAATAGATTGCCAAAAGTTGTCATTGGCGAATTTTTGGTATTTTAAAGGAAGATGTGTTCTTTTACAATATTCAAGCACTTTGCTTATTTATCTACGCTATCTAAGCGCGAGAAATTCAAGATAGTTTTCAATGGAAGCCCACCTCACTGGTGGACATTATCGCAGAAAATTGAATCCAAACAAAATGAATGCAACACCTATTAGATCAAGCAAGCAAAAATTCAGGTCAAACGTCGTTCATGAATCAACGTGATACTGACGAGAGTCCACAGAACACAAAAGAAAGGATCAAGTTGAGACCTCAGTTATCTGGCAGGTAAAGAACGAAGGAAGGAAGGAATATAAATAGAGTACAGCCAACGAGCTGCACCCCAGGAGGCATAATAAGAAGTCGACCTCCTTTCCATTGAAAAAAAAAGGGATGAATCAAGGGCGTGCATCGAATGATTAAAGGCGAAGTGTATGTGTAATGGTATGGATCTGGGCGTCTTGGAATGAGCATGGGAAGTTTATTTCGGCAAATAACGGAGAAGGGACTTCGAAGTTGGCCATAGCCATCCTCATCGAGTTATGAAACATCCAACAAACATTAGTCACCGTGGCCTTGACGAGGTGAAGTCTCCTGCTCCGAATGCTTGGTGGGGCATTTTGTGCTATTTAAATAAAGAAATTGAGGGCTTGAAAATAGGAAAAGATGGCGCAGGAGAAATATTGCATACCTTGGCTGGAATAGAATTTACCATGATTTAGTGCCAAGTTCCTTCCACCGTCCACGAAACCGCAGTGTATGGGTTTTCGATTTCCGACTTATTACAATACTTGCTTAACTCGAAACTTGCATGTACCTTGAGCTTTATATCCAGTGATTGGACTAGACTGTTGGATATTTGGAAGAGTAATTTTGCAACTTACATTATATGGAGAGTTCAGGTTTGGTTCAAATTTTCAAAGGGAATTTGTGGAAACACGTGGGAAATTCGCCTGCGGGGTATAACGAGAGGCTTCTACTAAGTTACTTCAAGTTCAAGCCATCCATGGTAACATAGTCTTAAAGAGCTCATTTTTCTTTCAAAATGGCACCTCGCACCCGTTCTAACCGCATCGAAATGCTCGCTCGTGAAAAAATGCTCGCCAGCGGTCAAACATTCAATACGAGTGGTTTCGCTGCTCTTCCCGACGAGCTCTACCTTGAAATTATTTCCCATTTCCCTGCCTATCCCATTCCACGTGGGTTCAAATCTGTCGACATTGAGGCCGTTCGGGATCGACACCTTACCCTCCTTGCGCTGTCGCAAACGTGTCGTTCGCTACGGCCTGCATTCTTGCGATATCTCTGGCAACGCATTGAGGTGTATGATGGCATGGAGACAGGAAAGGGACAATTGCATCCCCGTAACTTTGGGCGTCGTTCTCTTGCGAATAAAACATATGCCGAAGAACTTGTTCAACAGTTGGAGGTTGTTACAGTGCGTGAACCAAACTTGGCGAGGCATGTAAAGTCAGTAAAATCAACGCACAATTTCCTATGTAGCTTTTGCTCAACTCTGAATTTTCGGAATCTTATCTAGTTTTATCAATGTCCTTGTGACTGACTATTCAGTTAATACTGTCCTCGCCGAACTTGCGCGCTGTATTGCACTTTTTCCAAACCTGCACACAGTACAACTCCATTTCCGGTTCTACAGGTTTAAATTTCCTGATACTTTCAAGACCTACCAGTACCCTTCAATCAAGAATGTATATATCTGTCCCAAGTCCATCATGTTCCCCTCTGCTTGTCCCGAAGTGCGCGTTGTGTCTCCAGCGAATTGGAATAACTCAACATGGTGGCCACAATCGACTTTCGAAAATGCAATACACCAATATCCTGCATTGGAGGTCCTCGGACCATTTGCATTGAATGGGGGCGACGCGAGAAGTAATGCTTATTTCTTGCCACAAACTGTTTTTATCCTAACTCTTTTTCTTAGCTATCGCGGGGAAATGGCCTAAGCTACGTGAAATATTTCTGTATCCTAGCGCATTTGGATCTGGCTTTGTACGCACAGCCCCCCATAAAGCAGCCAATGAAACTGAAGTATTCCTCCAGGAATATGTATCTGACCTCTCAAAGCTACGCCATCTCCGTATCATCAACATAATTATGGGATCCTTCATGATATCATACGATGTCGACGAATGTCAATGCGTGCAACGGGCCAAAGAAATTTTATCTCAATGCTCTCCAAACTCAGAGGACAAACGCCCTAGAAAAGTCGTGCTATACTATGAAGGGAGGGAGCCTGTTACACATTTGGTTCAACCCCCATAAAAGCCGATAAAATTTTTATGTAACTTGCTACATATCGAGCTTTTGGTATGATGTATTCTCCTTTACAGTATTCAAGAAATTTGGTTATTGAAATACACGATCTATCACCGAAATGAGAGCAGGAAATTTAAGATAAGTCTCGATGAAAGGCCACTTCAATGGTGGATATTCTCGCAGAGAACTGAATCCAAATGCAACTTAATACAGCAGCCATTATGTAGGTCAAGCAAGCAAAAAAAAATTCAGGTCAAAAGCCGTTCACGAATCAACATGATATCCTAATGACAATCCACAAAACTCGAAATTCACAAATAAAGCTTTTGTTTCAGGATAGCACCTCTTTGCTGACCCTTGCATGTCCCTCTTCCACGCAGATCTCCTGTACACCCTGTCGAAAGCACTACATTGTATTCCACAAGCCCCCGGCGTTTCTCGTACACCATACTCAGAAGCAACCTCAGCAGTGCGAGATGTTTCGTGATCAGGTGATATGAAAGGTGAGAAGGACGTGTTGAGCGTGGTAGAAGAGGAGGGGTAGAAGAACTTGAAGTTTGTGGATCTTGTGGGATTAGGTTGCGGTGTGTGGATGAATGGCGGGGCGGAGGTCATTGAGGGCGCAGGTAGAGGATGAGTCGGTGTGGAGGAGGAAATACTCAACCCAGAACCGTTGCCGGCATCGGCCGATGTAGATAAGATAATTTAGATAACGATACATCACACTCGGCTGATCCTGTGACAGTCTCGCACTTGGTACCTCCTCATGATCAGGTTTCTTCTAGTTCCAGCAACTTCAATTTCAAGTCGTCCACGGTAACATCCTGTTATTACTGTACTCTTGAAGAGTTTGTTTTTCTTTCTAAATGGCACCTCGCACCCGTTCTAACCGCATCGAAATGCTCGCTCGTGAAAAAATGCTCGCTAGCGGTCAAACATTCAACACGAGTGGTTTCGCTGCTCTCCCCGACGAGCTCTACCTTGAAATTATTTCCCATTTCCCTGCCTATCCTATTCCATGTGGGCGTAAATCTGTCGACATTGAGGCCGTTCGCGATCGACATCTCACCCTCCTTGCGCTGTCGCAAACGTGTCGTTCGCTACGGCCTGCATTTTTGCGCTATCTCTGGCAGCGCATTGAGGTGTATGATGGCATGGAGACAGGAAAGGGACGATTGCATCCCCGTTATGGGCGTCGTCCTTTTGCGAATAAAACATACGCAGAAGAACTTGTTCGACAGTTGGAGGTTGTTACAGTGCGTGAACCAAGCTTGGCGAGGCATGTAAAGTCAGTTAAATTAACGCACAATCTCCTATGCAACTTTTTCTCAACTCCGAATTTCATCTAGTTTTCTCAACGTCCTTGTGACTGAATATTCAGTTGATACTGTCCTCGCCGAGCTCGCACGTTGCATTGCGCTTTTTCCAAACCTGCACACAGTACAACTCCATTTCCGGTTCAACAGGTTTAAATTTCTTGATACCTTCAAGGCCTACCAATACCCTTCAATCAAGAATGTATATATTTGTCCCATGTCCGTTATGTTCCTCTGTGCTTGTCCCGAAGTGCGTGTTGTGTCTCCTGTGAAATGGTATCAAGCATCATGGTGGCCACGATTTACTTTTGAAAATCCGTCGTTTCAATGTCCTGCTGCTGCATTGGAGGTCCTCGGGCCATTTGCATTTGATAAGGGTGACGCGAAAAGTGAGGCTTATTTCCTATCACAAACTGTTCTCACCTTGACTCTTTTTTTCTCAGCTATCGCGAGAAAATGGCCTAAGCTACGTGAAATATTTCTGCATGCTGCCACACTTCGATCTGGCTTTGTATGCATGGTCTCCCATGCGGTAGTCAATGAAACTGAAGTTTTCCTCCTCCAGGAATATGTATCTGGCCTCTCAAAGCTACGCCATCTCCATATCATCAACATAATAGCTATAAGACACTTCGTACCAAATCAGAAAGTTACAGAATGGCTACAATGGGCCAACGAAACGTTTTTTCAATACCCCCAAAATTTGGAGGACAACCAAGGGCCTAGGAGAGTCGTGCTATACTATGAAGGGAGGGATCCTGAGACCTTCAACTTCTAATAAACCTTTTACCTTGCTACATTGCTAAAAGTTATCATTGAGCTTTCTGTTTTTGGATCACACCTCCTATTCGCTGACCCTAGCCTGTTCTTCCGCGCAGATCTCCTGTACACCCTGTCGAAAGAACACCACGTTGTATTCCACAAGCCCACGGTGCTCCTCATACACCGTACTCGGAAGTAACGCCAGCAGTGCGAGATGTTTTGTGATCAAGTGATACGAAAGGGTCGTGCTGGTACCCGAGGCACCCGAGGGTAAGGAGGGCGCGTTGAGCGTGGTGGAAGAGGAAGGGTAGAAGAAGTTTGTGTGTCCTGTAGGATTAGGTTGCGGCGTGTGGATGGATGGCGGGGGGAGGTCATTGAGGCGCAGGCAGAGGATGTGTGAGGAAATATACCAGTGGCGGCATTGCCCGATGTAGATAAGATAGATTAGACAATAATCCAGAAATCTCCTTCAAGTTGATCTCCCTACTCACACTCACCCATTCACACCCACACTCGGCTGATTCTGATAGTGTCGCGCTTGGCATTTCCTTTTCTACTGTAGTCCGCGGTAACATCCTGTTGTACCTTTGAAGAGTTCATTTTTCTTTCAAAATGGCACCTCGCACTCGTTCTAACCGCGTTGAAATGCTCGCTCGTGAAAAAATGCTCGCCAGCGGTCAAACATTCAACACGAGTGGTTTTGCTGCTCTCCCTGACGATCTCTACCTTGAAATTGTTTTCCATTTCCCTACCTATCCTATTCCACGTGGGTATGAATCTGTCGACATAGACATCTTACCCTCCTTGCGCTGTCACAAACGTGTCGTTCGCTACGGCCTGCATTCTTGCGATATCTCTGGCAGCGCATTGAGGTATATGATGGCATGGAGACAGGAAAGGGACGATTGCATCCCCGTTATGGGGGTCCTTCTCTTTCGAGAAAAAAATGCGCAGAAGAACTTGTTCGACAGTTGGAGGTTGTTACAGTGCGTGAGCCAAACTTAGCAAGGCATGTAAAGTCAGTAAAATCGGTGCGCAATCTCCTATGTAACTTTTGCTGAACTCTGAATTTTTGGATTCTCATCTAGTTTTCTCAACGTCATTGTGACTGAATATTCAGTTGATACGGTCCTCGCCGAGCTCGCGCGTTGCATCGCAACTTCTTCCAAGCCTACACACAGTGCAAATCAATTTCCGGCTCAACCGGTTTAAATTTCTCGATACTTTCACGACCTATCAATACCCTTCAATCAAGAATATATATGTCTGTCCCATGTCCGCCGTGCTTGTCCCGAAGTGCGTGTCATGTCTCCTGAGAGACGGCATCCGGCAGTATCATGGTGGCCACAATCGGTTTTTGAAAACAATATCCTGCATTCGAGGTCCTCGGGCCATTTGTATTTAATATGGGCGACGCGAGAAGTGAGGCCCATTTCTTGCCACAATTTGTTCTTATCCTGACTCCTTTTCTTAGCTATCGCGAGGAAATGGCCTAAGCTACGTGAAATATTTCTGTATGCTGGCCCATTTGGATCTGGCTTTGTACGCATAGTCTCCCATGCAGTAGTCAATGAAATTGAAGCTTTTGTCCTCCAGGAATACGTATCTGACCTCTCAAAGCTACGCCATCTCCGTATCATCAACATAATAGCTATAGGACTCGACGTAAATTATCGGGAAGTTGCAGAATGGCCACAATGGGCCAAAGAAATTTTATCTCAGTACCCTCAAAATTCGCAGGACAACCAAGGACCCAGGAAAGTCGTGCTATACTGTGAAGGGAAAGAGCCTGACACCCATTTGGTCGACTTCCAATAAACCTTTTGCCTTGCCACATTGCTAAAAGTTATCATCGAACTTTTGGTATGATGTATTCTCCATTTTCTTCTTTTACAATATTCAAGCAATTTGCTTATTTATATACACTATCTATCTCCAAATAAGAGCGAAAATTTTAAGATAATTTTCGATGAAAGGCCACCTCAGTGCTGGATATTATCGCAGAGAACTGAATCCAAACAAAAATTAATGCAACAACCATATAGATCAAGCAAGCAAAAATAAAAAAAATCAGGTCAAATGTCGTCCATGATATCCTGACGACAATCTAGACCTCGAAATCCACAAAAGAGAGGATATAAAATGTTTCTGTTTTTTGGATCGCACCCCCTATTCACCGACCCTAGCATGTCCTTCTTTCGCGCAGATTTCCTGTACAGCCTGTCGAAAGAAAACCACTTTTTGTTCCACAAGCTCACGGCGGTCCTCATACACCATACTCGGAAGGAATGCCAGCAGTGCGAGATGTTTCATAATCAGGTGATACGAAAGGGTCGTGCTAGCACCCGAGGGTGAGGAGGGCATGTTAAGCATGGTGGAAGAGGAGGGGTAGAAGAAGTCTGTAGGTCTTGTGGGATTAGGTGCGGTATGTGGATGGATGGTGGGGCGGAGGTCATTGAGGGTGCAGGCAGAGGGTGAGTCGGTGTGGAGGAAATACTTAAATATACCCGTTGGCGGCATCGGCCGAGAAATCTCCCTCACACCCATCACACTCACACTCGGCCGATTCTGACAGTGTCGCACTTGGTATATCCTCAGGTTTCTACTTCAGCTTCAAGTCGTCCGCGGTAAAGTCCTGTTGCACTCTTGAAGAGTTCGTTTTTCTTTCAAAATGGCACCTCGTACCCGTTCTAACCGCATCGAAATGCTCGCTCGTGAAAAAATGCTCGCCAGCGGTCAAACATTCAACACGAGTGGTTTTGCTCTTCTTCCCGACGAGCTCTACCTTGAAATTATTTCCCATTTCCCTGCCTATCCTATTCCATGTGGGCGTAAATCCGTCAGCATTGAGGCCGTTCGCGATCGACATCTCACCCTCCTTGCGCTGTCGCAAACGTGTCGTTCTCTACGGCCTGCATTCCTGCGATATCTCTGGCAGCGCATTGAAGTGTTTGAAGGCATGAAGACCAGAAAGGGACTATTGCCTCTCCCTTATGGGGGGGGTCCTTCTATTCCAAACAAAATATACGCCGAAGAACTTGTCCGACAGTTGGAGGTTGTGACAGTGCGTGAACCAAGCTTGGCGAGGCATGTAAAGTCAGTAAAATTAATGCACAACCTCATATATGATGTTTGCTCAGCTCTGAATTGTCGAATTCTCGTAGTATTCTCAACGTCCTTGTGACTGAATATTCATTTGATACGGTCCTCGCCGAGCTCGCGCGTTGCATCTCGCTTTTTCCAAACCTGCACACAGTACAACTCCATTTCCGGTTCAACTGGTTCAAATTTCTTGATACTTTCAAGACCTACCAATACCCTTCAATCAAGAATGTATATATCTGTCCCATGTCCGCCATGTTCGTCTGTGCTTGTCCCGAAGCACGTGTTGTGGCTCCTGCGAAATGGTATAAATCATGGTGGCCACGTTTTGTTTTTGAAAATCCGTCGTTTCAATGTCCTGCATTGGAGGTCCTCGGGCCATTTGCATTTGATAAGGGTGACGCGAAAAGTGAGGCTTATTTCCTATCACAAACTGTTCTCACCCTGACTCTTTTTTTCTTAGCTATCGCGAGAAAATGGCCTAAGCTACGTGAAATATTTCTGCATGGTAACACACTTGAATATGGCTTTGTATGCATAGTCTCCCATGCGGTAGTCAATGAAGCTAAAGTTTTCTTCCTCCAGGAATATGTATCTGAACTCTTAAAGCTACGCCACCTCCATATCATCAACATAATAGCTCTAAGGCGCTTCGTAACAAATCAGAAAGTTGCAGAATGGCTACAATGGGCCAATGAAAATTTTTCTCAATACCCCAAAAATTTGGAGGACAAACAAAGGCCCAGGAGAGTCGTGCTATACTATGAAGAGGGGGAGCCTGAGATCTTCAACTTCCAATAAACGTTTTACCTTGCCACATTGCTAAAAGTTGTCATCGAGCTTTTGGTATGATGTATTCTCCTTTTACAATATTCAAGCAATTTGCTTATTTATATACACTATCTATCTCCAAATAAGAGCGGAAAATTTAAGATAATTTTCGATGGAAGGCCACCTCAGTGGTGGTGGATATTATCGCAGAGAACTGAATCCAAACAAAAATTAATGCAACAACCATATAGATCAAGCAAGCAAAATATATATATAAATCAGGTCAAATGTCGTCCATCAATCAACATGATATCCTGACGACAATCCAGGCCTCGAAGTTCACAAAAGAGAGGAAATAAAAAGTTTTTGTTTTTGGATCGCACCCCCTATTCACCGACCCTAGCATGTTCTTCTTCCGCGCAGATCTCCTGTACGCCCTGTCGAAAGAACACCACATTGTATTCCACAAGCCCCCGGCGCTCCTCGTACACCGTACTCGGAAGCAACGCCAGCAGTGCGAGATGTTTTGTGATCAGGTGATATGAAAGGGTTGTGCTAGCACCTGAGGGTGAGGAGGGCGTGTTGAGCGTGGTGGAAGAGGAGGGGTAGAAGAAGTTTATGGGTCTTGTGGGATTAGGTTGCGGTGAGTGGATGGATGGTGGGGCGGAGGTTATTGAGGGCGCAGGCAGAGGATGCGTCGATGAGGAAATATGCTGGTTGGGTGCAGGGCCGTTGGTTGCTGGATGTATTAAGAGGGCAGAGGCGGTAGGAGATACCGGTAAGAGTAAACCAGATGACGCGGTTGCTCCGTTACTGTGATTTTGTGTGGGGTATTGAGGGGTAGGAGTCGTAGGAGAAATGACGCTAGAGCTGGCACGAGGCGAAAGCGGAGAGTTCGATGACGCAAGGGGTGGGGTTTCAGCGATAGAAATCTTTCCTGTTAGGGCTTGTTGCCGAAGGGCACTGGCTTGATCAGATCTAAGATGGACGAAAGCAGGGATTTTAAAAGGGATCAGAGCAAATGACGGCAAAGTTCCGAAGGGAAGCCGACGGGAGGGAACTCACCTATATAATGGTCCGAATGAATTGAGCATTAGAAGGTAGTCGCAGCACAAGTTGTGAGTTGCTGAGTCTACAGGTGAGGCGTCGGTGGCGACGTATAATCGCGAGCGAGTGTCGAACAAAAAGGCCTTTGGCGATTGAATGTTCTGGAATGAAGGATGGGAATTAGAACGCAGATGGAAACATCAAAACTTACAGCGCAAAACACGTTCAGGAGTTCTTCAAGGAATGGCAAGGATTGGATGAGTTTATGCAGCACTCTGGAAAAGGCTTCATGCAATGAGTGGTCGTAGACGGAGGTTAGATGAAAGTTGAGCTGGATTTGCTCATATTCTGAGGATATATCGAGCAGACGGTCGGAAACGCGTTCGTGAATTTGTCGGAAGTTCTCTGGACGAGATCTTGGTTGGGCAAGGAGGGAAGGAGGGAAGGTTGAAACGCACCGATTTTGTCGTCCTCCTGCAGTTTTTCGGCCTTGTGCACGAAGACTTCAAGGATGATATTTGGATTCTCCGCATATGATGCAACGATAAATTCTACGAGTTTCGAAATGGGCTGGTTGTAGAGGTCCTGTTCATTCTTCGGAGGTTAGCGGCGGAGGGTCACCAATGGAGAAGCGCGTACGCGGATGTCAATGACAAAGATGATGGTGGAAAACTGGGAAAGTGGAACTCCCAGAGATTCGACGGTGGTATTTGCTGGACAGTCCCATATTTGAAGCGGAATGACTGTGCTAATTGTGGCATGAGAAAACAGGACGCCAAAGAATCGAAGAGAACAAACTCTACGGCAATCTTTGTGATGCGCATTGTTGTCTCGAGGTAAAATGTCTGGTTTGGAGACAAATTGTTGAACAGAACCTGTTGGATGGATGTCTTTCCAGCCCTACAGGGAAGTACGCTTAGTTGAGGAAACAACGCGGAAACGATGTCTACCTGCGGAGCCCGAGAAGCAGGATCTTTGTGCGTTCGACGCTGTCTGAGGAGGAGCGGTGACCATTGAGGCGTGGTCTGTGTGGCAGGGATGACGAAGTAGAGGCGTAGTTTTGGGCCATTGTACGTAGAGGCGTGGTGGCAGCCTACAACTTAATGGTCTAGGCTAAACTATATTGCCACGTGACCATAAGTTAATGACACTCGTCATAATTGATCAAGTTCTTAACCTCCTCGCACGTTCGTTCGTTGTCGTCGCCCGAAGTTTTCCTTCTCTTTTCCCCCAGTCATGAAGTTTGGGACAAAGATCAGTGTATGTTGCCCAACTATTTCTATCGTTTCTTTCTCAACAACAACCTTTCCAGACCGACCTCTACAACGAATGGCGTCCATTCTACCTCGACTACAACCATCTTAAGCGAGAGCTCAAGGCAGGTTCTCTATGACATATACCCCGTGGGACCCACGCTTAACCTCTACGTGTCTTTAGAGCCGTACAACGACCCTGGCAGGGTGGACCGAGAAAGACGAACATGAGTTCACCGAGATGCTCGAAAGGGAACTCGATAAGATCCACGACTTTCAAAAGGCGAAAGTAAGTTGATTTCTTTCCCCTCTGTTGTCAACGCTTCGGTTGGTTATTTTCTGCCCAACACTGTCTTCCCGGGCCTTTCGATCAGCTTCCAAATTAACACACTGCTTGTTTGAACGTGCGCCATTCTATACGTTCCAAAGGCCTGCATGGCCTGGGCCGAGCGATAATCGGAAAGCCCATTGTACACAAACCTCCGTCCACCGCTTTTTGTGGTGTAACAAGTTGCTCTTAAAATAATCCGACCCTCTGTTAGAGATGGCGTGTTTTGAAGCTTTTTTTTATTCCTGGCGATATTACAAGTTCATTCCCCTAGCCCACAAAAGCTAATCTCACACTCTTAGACTTCCGAACTCTCTCGCCGTATCCGCGAAGCAGAGAAAGACGTCCACCGCCTCGTGGCAGAAGAGCTCGCGGAGAGCTCGCCTAACAACAACTCCTCATCATCTTCTCCTACCCGCGATACAGAAGGCCAACAGGAGCAGCGCGATGAGTTCGCGCAGGATGAGGGCTCAGACGATGACCTCTCAGACGACGAAGGCAAGAGTTCAAACGAATCTTACGACGCCCTCGAGGAGCGTTTCCACGGTTTGGAAGAAGAGGTTGCCATCCTCGTCGCAGATGTGCATGACCTGGCCCTGTACACCAAGCTGAACATCACTGGGTTCATGAAGATTCTCAAGGTCGGCATTTTATTCAGTCTTCGTGCTCGTTTCTTTCTTATCTCCTCTTCTTCCCCATTTTGTTCCTCAGAAACACGATGTAAGAGTATATTTTTTGTAATGCAGCTAAGGCCAACGTTCGCACAGAAACAAACCAACGTCCAACTAAAAACCACTTTCATCCAAGAATATCTCGAAAAGCGGCCGTTTTACAAGTATAACTGGGATGCACTTATTGTCAAGTTATCCAAGCTCTATGACCTTGTACGCACGCGAGGGCAACCCATCCAAGGCGACTCCAGTGCTGGTGGGAACCAGAGCGCCTTCATTCGGCAGACCACCAAGTATTGGGTACACCCCGACAATTTAGTTCCGTTGAAGCTTGCCATCTTACGGAATCTGCCCGTCCTGGGTGAGTTCCTGCCTTCTGATGGGACCTATTTATTCGGATGGTTGACGCTTGTGGCCTAGTGTTCAACCCTGATAAGGAGTTTGAACCGAAGGATTCCGGTATGTCGCTCCGATTTCGGTTTTGAGGGTGGGTTTGCTCATTCTTTCGTTGCACTGGATAGCTATCACCTCGATTTATTTCGACAACGAGAATCTTGACCTTTATTTGGGCCGTTTGGAGAAAACTGAAGGAGCAGAGGCCATTCGGCTCCGGTGGTATGGCGATGTCAACAACAAAACTGTAGGTTGTCATCACTTGGAGTCTCTATCATTGATATTTGACGAATTTGTCTTTCTGAAGATATTTGTAGAACGAAAAACGCACAGAGAGGACTGGACAGGAGAGAAGTCGGTCAAGGCGCGTTTTCCGCTGAAGGAGCACCTCATCAACCCATTCTTGCGGGGCGAATATACTGTTGATGAAGATTTCCAGCAACTCGTCAAAAAAGGCAAGAAAAGCCAACAGGAAGTCGACTCCATGATCCAGCTCGCTAATGAAGTGCAATATGCGATTTTGACCAGGAAACTCGAACCAGGTTTGTGAATTCATTCTTTCACTCTTTCGCCACCTGTACTAAATAATTTCCCAGTTATGCGTTCATTCTATAACCGTACTGCATTCCAGCTCCCTGGCGATGCTCGTGTACGTATCTCTCTGGATACGGAGCTGACTCTCATCAGGGAAGACAATTGGAACGGACGCACTCGCTCTGGTGATAACTGGCGCAGAACGGATATCGGGATCGATTTCCCTTTTCCCCAACTCCCTGATGAAGATCGAGAAATTTTCAAACACGGCGTGCTTGAGGTGAAACTCCAGACGCAATTGGGTCAACAACCTCCTGAATGGGTTACGGAACTTGTGCAATCGCACCTTGTTGAGGCAGTACCCAAGTTCAGGTATGTACTTATATGCGCGAGTGTATGACGGATTTATTGAGATTTATTTCCCTCCCAGTAAATTCATTCATGGATGTGCGACTCTGATACCTGAACGTGTTGACTTGGTTCCATTTTGGCTTCCTCAGAGTATGCTTGGGTTGCCTTTCGACAGTTGAAACGAACTGATCCTTTCTTTCTTCCCAGTGGATGTCGATATCCTCAAACCCGACACCGGATACCTGAGCGTCATCGAACGTCCTTCCACATTCGGCCTTTCTTCAACAAGAGAGAGCACAACCCCTTCGTCGTATCAGACCCAATCACCGCCTACGACCTCTGAAAGCATGGACTCGCCCAATGAACCACCCTATACTGAGCCTCTTTCTGAGGGCGAAGAAGATGACGACGAAGGACTCGCACCTGCCCGCGACGAGGGAAAGCGGACTGGGTTAAGTGGGGCAGATTTAGAATTAGCGATTTCCTACCGGGAGCAGATGCTAAAGGAGAGAATGGAAGAAGCAGACGAGGAGAATAGGAGGCTTAAGAAGGCTGGGAAGGAAAAAGACATCAAGAATGGCATTCTTGAACAAGAGAATGGAGCTGGTGCGCCAGCTGAACCCGCCAACCCTGAGGCTGGCGAACACACAGAAAGCCCCAGACGACAAAAAATCCTTCGCGAACCTTCGACGATTTCGAAGAAGGCATTTTCCATTGACCCGCTGGCGTTGTCTATGGCGTTCGATGAGACACTTAAGACAAAGCTGGAAGGAGAGGAATTGAGGAGGCGTTTCAAGCAGGGCAGGTCGACCCCCCAAGTGCACACCCCTCGGTCTGGTCGCTCGCGTTCGCGTTCGCGTGCTCGTGCATATGGACAGAGGAACGACGAAGTGGCTGATAGGGTCAATGATGACCGTCCAGTGGATGAGGTGGAGGAGGAAGCTGCTTTGGGAGGACCTGCAAAGCGGGATGGGGATGACAGGATCGTGGAGAGATCTTGGCGTGCACCTGAAGGCAAGAGGATTTCGGTCCCGGTGAGGGTCGAACCCAAGGTGTATTTCGCGGCAGAGAGGACATTCTTGGTAAGTAATTCGAATTATGTATTTCCTCGTCTTCTGTGCTTTTCTACCCCGCGACCATGATGCTAATCACATCGTTCCCATCTGTTCAGAAATGGCTCCAGAACGCGGTGTTCATCGGTACCATTGCTACTACTCTCCTGAATTTCGTTCCACCACATGATATACCTGGTCTCGTTAGTGCAGCTTTCTTCACCTTCGCTGCTCTGTTATCCATCGCCTACGCCGCTGGGATTTTCATCTTCCGCTCGTTCCGCCTCCGTGAACGTCATGCCGAAGGACTTTACTACGACAAGTACGGTCCGACAATACTTTGCGCGGTGCTGTTTTTGGCGTTGGGAACGAACCTCGGGATGAGATGGTCGCAATTGTAATTGACCCTGAGGCATATGGTCATTTCTTGGCGTTTCTCAGGCGTCGTGGAGCACCAGAACAAGGACTGTAGAACTTTCTCGGGCAATGCTATCTTTATTGCCACGATCTTAACGTTCGCCCCTTGAACGTATGGACGCCTTGATCCTTTGTAATCGGCAGTTGACGCTGCCGTTTTTATACACGCCATGCATTTTATTGAATGCGGGTTTTATGATAAGTAATTTATGCACACACTGTCATGGTGTCTATCTCAAAAGGATCGTCAATCGAGAGCGAGATTCTCGGGGATAATCATTCCTACAGATCACGCCATTACAAGCCTCACTGGCATGCCTATCTAATACCTTGACACCTTGACAGAGCCCAACTACTCTGGTCCTTCATGAACCTCTTTTCTTGTTTGAACGTGGGACACCAGGGCGCGTCGAATAAATAGTTACACCCACCGATTAATCCGATTTAGTCACAGAAGTGGAACTCGGTGATTTGTCGGTGATTCTCCAGCTCTCTTTTCTACCCACCTTAGACCTACACCAGAATATTTTTAGTTCGGGACTTACAAACGAGGCACGCTTCACTTCGACGAATAATCATCACTGCTTAACATTTAAATGCAATCTTATCAAGCCGTAGATCACCTGCAATTCAAGGCGCTTTATGTAAAGCCCTCATAATGGACTTGGACTTGC
>Ga0307517_10008045_pt1 | contig 15204 bp, 17 predicted proteins | sample 23_EM_MG_FD_194515 | JGI IMG/M metagenome (GOLD analysis project Ga0307517, IMG submission 194515) | Populus trichocarpa ectomycorrhiza microbial communities from riparian zone in the Pacific Northwest, United States - 23_EM | ecosystem: Host-associated > Plants > Roots > Unclassified | place...
TATCTGTCTGGTGTATTTTTAATATGCTAAACATGTGCCAGTTTGGTACATGATTAGTCCTTTAGCCCCAGAACTTGCAATGTACTTGCAATGTACCTTGTCAGTACATCACCCCTTGCCCCCAGTGACCGAGACGCGGTATTTCACCAGTTGGAAACGTTCGTGAGGTGACGTGGGCATATATCCGACGAGATGCCAATCGCAGCGTCACGAAAATCAAGGCAGGACACCGGATCTAAAACTCCCCTCCAATTATGGCTTCTTTTGGATATATTTGATGGAAGGGTCTGATGGAATCTAAGATCCGGTGTTTCAGGGTTAGGGTTCTTACCATCTATTTAATGATTGGTCGATGGCTGATTTCCTTCCTCAGTTCGCTTTTCCTTTCCCCCCATCAATCATCCGCTCCTCCCTTCTTAAAGTTCTTCCCCCATCTACCGCTATGTCCACCCCCTCTGTCAACATCAATCTTTCTCTTCCCATCATTATGGGGTCTCAGGATGAGGTTTGGGGTCATGATAGTGTCGACTTCTTTGATGGCTCCGATCCATTGGTACGTGTGGTGAAGCGTTCAAGGTTTTGTCTTGGAGCTTAACTTCATGTTAGATTGATCTTTCGTATTGTGCTGGGGAGAGCGTTTTCCAGCATCCCCCTTCTACTGTTCCTGAAGTCTCTGCGGAGATCTTGTGTCTTCATATGAACGAAATAGTTGCTGGTCAACTTCATGCCAACACCATCAATATTCAGGATGCTCAAGCTGCTCGTATTTTGGAGTTGGAGCAACAGGTGGACGGTATGGGTCTGGTGGTTCACGTGCTTCGTAAGAGGGTTGAGGGATTGGTGGAGAAGTTGGAAGAATCCCACTCGCTGTCAGTAATGTGTCAAACCTTATTGACTCATTATGTGGAATCTCACTGGGTTCCTATTCACTGGGGACAGAGGGGGTCTTACCTGGCAGGCAAATTGAGGGTTTGTTGAGAGTTTGTGATCAATTCACTCCCACTTTGCCCAGTGGGTAAGTTGTGAGTTCATTCAAAACTTACTCACCACTTTGATCTCAATTTGATCAGTGGGTAAGTTGTGAGTTTGTTCAAAAAGAACCTGCCAAATTGCCCACCAGGTATCCTTTGAATGAACCCCCTGGGTTCTTTGACAATTTTGTTCAAAACTTACCCACAATTTGCCTGAGCCACTCATTGAGAGTTCTTTCACAAAATACCCAGCAACTTGATCATAATGTACTCAACTACATACTCAATGGGTTCTTTGAGAGTTTGTGGTAAAATTGAGCCACATTGAGAGTTTGTTGTGAGTTCTTTGAAAAGAACCTGCCAGGCATGTTGTGGTCATATTGGTGGGTATTTTTTAAAAGAACTCTCAATGAGTGGCTCAGGCAAATTGTGGGTAAGTTTTGAACAAAATTGTCAAAGAACCCAGGGGGTTCATTCAAAGGATACCTGGTGGGCAATTTGGCAGGTTCTTTTTGAACAAACTCACAACTTACCCACTGGGCAAAGTGGGAGTGAATTGATCACAAACTCTCAACAAACCCTCAATTTGCCTGCCAGGTAAGACCCCCTCTGCCCCCAGTGATTGCTGGTCTTATGGAACAGATCAGCTCCTATGCTGGTTGCCAACTCGTCACCGACTCGTCGCTCCCTGAGCCCTGTGATCTCACAGATGCAGGGATTATCCTTAAGGGAGAGGATGGATCTTCCCATCATTCTTCCCATCACTCCTCCCTTCCTTCGCTCGAGTCCGTCTCCTCCTCCTCCATCGACTCGGTCTACTTCACCCCCGGCTTCCTTCAATCAGCGCAAGGAACGACATCGTTCATGCCGCCAGAGGTCGTCCCGTTTGTCGTACAAAGAAGATCGACCACCCCACCAACATTGTCTCCCTCGTTCCCAGGAGACACGAGATCGTTTGGCCTCTTTGACCAGGGAGTCGTCGATGAAACAGGCTTTACAGGATTTCCATTACTTGGTGATGAGGGATGGAGTTCAGGAGGCAGTGGAGGCGATGTGGTGGGTTCTGTTGGAGTTGGGTATTGAGTTGGAACATAATGTTCTTGGATGTACGCATTGCGAGGTAGTTGATGGACAGTTCATATACTGTCATCGTAGTGTACACCACTCTCGTCATGTTCTGCATGACCTTCTTGTAGAGGACCACTCAAAGTGTGGTTGTGAACATTAACTGTACTTGATACCTTTGATGAATTGACGATGATTCTCTTCCTCTCTTTTATGTCACAAATCTCAATAGTGATCTGTTTGATTTGATCAACTAGATCACGCGTTCGTGACAGTAAGATAGGAATGACATTCATGATTTGCTAGACTCGCTTTTTTGGTTGTGCCAGTGTAAGCTAACGGGGTAGTGAGTGACAGCTTCGGTGGGAACCTCCAGAAACGGAAGTATATGCTAGAAACTCGTGTGCTGGAGAGTGGGAACTCATGGTTGGATGTCAATAATCCCTGGCATAACTCCTGCGAAGATACAGGAAACACTGATGGAAGGCTACAGACATAGGGGGAAATTTGGCAGGGAGAATTACAGAAAGCAGACAAGAAGATTGTCAATGAAGTGGGCTTGGTTTCACTCCAATAATATTCTTGTTCTCCATCAGGAAAAAGGGTATTGTCATATTTTGTTTCTCATGTTTATTTGTTCTTATGTTTACTGGGCCCCTGCCACCCAGACCCTTTCAAAACATCAAAACCTGGACCTAAATCATATAATGAGTGTCAAATCCTCTCTGTCTTTTCTGATGACTTGTTACTGGTTGATTCCTGTTGAGAGCATTTATAGGGAGGTCAGTTTGCCCTTCAGGAATGACAATGGAGGATGGCTTGTCACACTCAGGGACAATCCTTTTAATCTTTCAATTTATCAGTTTTGTCCTCAGCTAGAATATAGTGGTATTGTCCTGTGTATATTACCTGTCCTACCACTGCAAGTCTGTTATATCCTGTAGACATTCTTTGTAACAGAAACTGTTGCATTGCAAAAGGGAAAGGCTTTATCAGGTGATTTGCAACTCTCAGAATCTAGTTAGTGAATAGCTCATTCCTATGTGTCATGTCTGGCTCATAATGAGAGGATTACAAACATCACTTGGCAGAGGGAGTCAGAATGAGTTGATAATTGTCCCAAAAGGTATATATTATACAGGTCACAAACACTGTTACAGGGTTCTACCCAATGTGCACTACAGATTCCTATCAAGGAAGCATATTGCTGAAATCCAGAATCAATACTTCTCCTGTGTCATAACCAGCTATCAGATAGCAACCATCCCACTGTGCAGCAGTAGGTGTTTTACCAGTCAGCTGGAAAGCCATATTCCCAGTAGCTCTATCCTCAATCCCAATTTTACCAGCTGTTCCATGACTTATAATACCAATAAAATCCAGATGTGGTCTATCTGAGAATGTTGGAGATATCTCAATGGGGGTTGAGCCTGGAATCCCAAAGTCCCAGCCCAGGGTTGATGACCCCCCACAGCAAACCATGACTTTTGAACCATCTATCCAGAGGGGGTCAAGGTGATATGGATAAAGTATATTCCCCAGTGATACCCTGCCTGCATGCTCCTCTGTCTGTATTGACCAGGCTTGAAGGTCATAGTCATCCACCAAAAAAACTATAGACCCATCTCTTGATATCCTAAGGCCCCTGGGATGTTGGTTGGTTGCATTCATTGTTTGGAGTTCACCTTTCTCATCATCCCAGACATGAACCTTCCAACCCTGGTCAGGATCCCTTTTGCATCCCACAATGACCAATCTGCCACCAATCAGTTGGATGTCTCCTGTCTCAATGTCTTTGGCCTGAGTTTCAATGGATTCCTTGCAGAGGCCAGTTGGGATACTCCAGGTCTTCACCACCCCTGCTGAATCAACTGAGAAAGCCAACCCATCCTTTGCTTGTAGGCTGACAGCCCTAATTGGGGCTGAGGTGAGTGGTGTAGACTCTGTGTGAGGTCCAACTGGGTTTGTTGATGAGGCACCAATCTCCCAGAACTTTACTGATGTATCCTGAGATGCTGAGATGAGGGTGAGGGATGGAAAGATGAGAGAGGTGATTTCATCTGTGTGTCCAACAAGGGTCTTGGTGAGGTGAGGGACTGGGCCAGTGATGTCCCAAAGGCAGATAGTATCACCACTGGCACAAGCAATGAGCTTCCCATCAGGAGAGAAACAACAATGGCTAAATTCAGCATGGGCCAGGTGGAACTCTGCTACAGTTTCCCCAGAATCAGTGTTCCAAATGGTAACAGTTGTCTCCTTGCATGAAACAAACTGAGTGCCATCTGGGGAGAATGCAACATGGGAGCCAGAAATTGGAGGACCAGTCTGATGACCATCTGTGTCCCACTTTTGCACAGTACCATCACTGGATGCAGGGAGGAGGAGTTGAGGGTTTGTGGGAGAGAAGCTGACAGTTGTAATATGGTTATTGTGTCCCTTTATGACATGATACTCCCCTGTCCTAATATTCCACAAACAAATTGTTCTATCTTCAGATCCTGAGGCAATCATGGTGTTGCCTACTGAGATGGAGACAGAGATGATTCTCTCAGTGTGGCCATGGAAGGTTTTGACAACTCCACCAGTCTGGACATCCCAAAGCTTAACAGTTTGATCACTACTCCCAGATACAAGCAATTTCCCATCTGATGAGAAGGCAAGGGATCTAACATATTCTGTATGCCCAGAAAGAACAGCAGTCTGACTGCCTGTCAATGCATCAAAGATGGTGATATCACCAGATAGACCAGCAGCAATGAAGTTGTTCTGGTAGGCAAGGCTATATGTATAGTAACCATTGCAGGAAACTGTGTGGGTACATGCTCCCCATTCAGCCAATCCCACCACTACCTTGACTTTGGGGGGGAACCTTGTGGCATAATGCTCATGGAGCCAGGATGATGAAGGGCAAAGTGTAAGAGCATTATCATATATTTTGGAAGGAGAGTTGCACATCATGTCAAAATTCTCCAGGATGAAATGCTTGCTGCAATTTGTCCACTTGTCAGGAACTCCTGTCTGAACAGATATGAGCACTGGCCTCAGCTGAAAGTCCAGAAATACAAACTCACCAATTTATACCATTGCTGGATATCATTGAGAGCATAGATGCCAATGTCAAGCTTTCCCATGAGGACCAGGACCTCAATCCAAAACAGAAATCCAGTCTCAAAGAATGTGCTAATTGCCCTGAAAACTTCCTCAACCCCACTGCAGCTACTGGAAACCTTTGCAAGATGCTTTGTCCAGAAACAGCATGCATATTCCAGAGCATCCCCAATATAGGTAGCCCTTTGTGTGGGAAGATCCTTGATCTCACTGAGGGTAGCTTGGTCATCCAGGTTGCATATATTCCTCTTCAATCTCTTGCCCATCGCATTGAGGCATGAAAGCAAGATCTCATTATGGTAGACTGGAGGGTCTATGAAGAACCGGTCATCTGTGCATCTTCCTGGATCTGTGAGGAAGTCAGGAAATGATTTATGGAAGATTCTGATTGGGTTATCAATGTTGTCTGGGACAAGGAGGAGGGAGTGGAGAGTGCGTAGAGAGCTGGTCATTCTGGTGGGAGTGCCACAATTGATAAGGAGGTCTGAGAGGGTCTTGATGGAGAGTGGGTGGAAGATGAGAAGCACTGCCCCCACCACAGACTTGAGATGGGAGTAGAGCTGATGATCATGGAAACCCACATCCTGGAAAGCTTGGTTCAGGACTTGGGTGTAGAGGAGATCAATCCCCAACTTTGCTTCATGAGAAGTGTCCAATGGGAGTGAGACAATGAGGGCAAGCCTCTCATTAGGTGGGTGATGGCGGGAAGAGATGAACTTGACAACCGTTGAAGCGAAGATGAAAAACCCAGCTGCCTTCTCGCAGAGGATATCAATATCATGTGGATCGGGCCAATCCTCCACAAGGGTACAGTCACTCCGGTGTTTGACAATATCAGCGAACCGGGTCTTCAAAAACAGCTTGATATCACTGTTGACTGAGGTGGGTTCAACCTCGTGTAGCTTGAACACCTCCGTGTGAGGCCGAAGTGCCTCCAAGCGGAACCCAGAGCGGATCCGAGGTTCAGGTCTGCCAGTGATGAGGAACTTGACAAGCGGGATGTCATCCACATAATGGGAGAGTGTTGAGCAAATATATATTCTATATATACATTGTACTCTACCTTACCTTGGTAGGAGAATAAGCTTGAAGAGCGTTGATGATAGTGGGGAGAGAACAAGAAGCGATATCATATTAGGTCGTCTAAGGACAGGTATATATACTAATATGATGATGCGCACAGACCATGTTTGGTCGTGTTTGATCCTAATGATCAAAGTGCGCTGTCTATAGTCCGGGCCGATTACACATCATGATATCGTAACTCCGGACATGGAGTACCGGTCCGGGTCGGCTATTCAGCGACAGCCGTGACCGGTTCTGGGAGTCGCGTGTTCGACTCCGAGTTGGACACATAAAGTTTCAACAGAGAGAATGGACAGGAGTGCGGATGCGGGCTCCTCGTCTTGACACTCATCGAGGGCATCAATGACTATCAGAGTCGGAGCTTGCATGGCTCGGAACGGGCCAACAATGAGTTTCTCCGTCTGCGAACAGAGTGATTCCTTCCCAACATCAGGGTTCTCTGTCAAGACCAGAAGTAACTCTTGTCGGAAAGGTGGATACCGGAGAGCAAGCTGGAAGGCGAGGGTAGGGAAGATGGATCGAAGGTTGCTCCTTTCTTCGAAATCCCGCGAACAGAAGAAGCTGGCTCCCAGCTTCCCGCCCGCAAAACACATCTCCGCGAACGTCTGAGCAATTGTTGACTTCCCCGTCCCGGCGAGACCGTTGAGCCAGAACACCTGTTTGTCCTCCTTGTCCTTCAACCACTGTTCGAGCTGGAACAGGACGTCCCTCCTGGTCCCCTTCATGCACCCCTGTCTGTCCCCGCATACGTGTCCAGCGTCTGCGACGTGATACATGCTGTTGAGAAGGGCCAAGTCCGCTCTGTCCTGTTGGCCGGTTACGATGCATGGAAAGACAGTCGAGGTGAAAAACTCACGATCAGCCGACGGGCATCGTTGTAGATGCTTTGTTGCAGGGAAGTCTGAGGTGGATATTAGACGTGATGAGAGCGAGTGTTTTGGGAGTGCGAACCTGATATTCCATCACGGCCTCGTTAATGTCATCCACCAGATCGCTGAGCCTCTGCGCGTTGTCGGCGTTGTTCAAGAATTGCGCGATATTCTTCTGAGTTGCCATTGGGTCCAGAGCTTTGTGGACATCTTCCAACTTTCTACCGATCACCTCCCGTTAGTCTCAGCCTTCCATCTGGAGAAGGTGGGCTTACTGCGCCAGCTTCTTTCTCCTCGCTCCCTCCTTGAAATCACCCTCAGAAGTAGATGCAGAGAGTGATTCAACAAGGGCTTCTACCCGGGACCCCAACGACTCTCACTGGGGCCAGAGGGGGTCTTACCTGGCAGGCAAATTGAGAGTTTGTTGAGAGTTTGTAATCAATTTGCTCCCACTTTGCCCAGTGGATAAGTTGTAAGTTCTTTCAAAACTTACTCACCACTTTGATCTCAATTTGATCAGTGGGTAAGTTGTGAGTTTGTTCAAAAGAAACCTGCCAAATTACCCACCAGGTATTTTCTGAATGAACCCCCTGGGTTCTTTGACAATTTTGTTCAAAACTTACCCACAATTTGCCTGAGCCACTCATTGAGAGTTCTTTCACAAAATACCCAGCAATTTGATCACAATGTACTCAAACACATACTCAATGGGTTCTTTGAGAGTTTGTGGTAAAATTGAGCCACATTGAGAGTTTGTTGTGAGTTCTTTGAAAAGAACCCACTAGGCATATTGTTGTCAAATTTCTGGGCATTTTGTGAAAGAACTCTCAATGAGTGGCTCAGGCAAATTGTGGGTAAGTTTTGAACAAAATTGTCAAAGAACCCAGGGGGTTCATTCAGAAAATACCTGGTGGGTAATTTGGCAGGTTTCTTTTGAACAAACTCACAACTTACCCACTGATCAAATTGAGATCAAAGTGGTGAGTAAGTTTTGAAAGAACTTACAACTTATCCACTGGGCAAAGTGGGAGCAAATTGATTACAAACTCTCAACAAACTCTCAATTTACCTGCAAGGTAAGACCCCCTCTGCCCCCAGTGTCTATCGTTTGTTTGTTGATTTTTGTTTGCTGGGAGAATTGTGAGTGGGACGGATCGAGCAATGGAAGGTGGACCATACCTCACAACTGTCGAGGATGGCGCAGAGCCCTGCAGCAACGGATTTGAGTGGGGGGAAGGCGTCCGAAGCTCTTTCCACTGTGCGGAGCAATAATTTGCCCACGGAAGCCGCGGTGGATATCCATGCGGGTCCAACCTTGGGTGTGGTTGCATCGCCATGGGCATCATCGGGAACCACTGGATTGCCTGCACCATGCGTCAGAGGCAGTGGCTGAAACTGGGTGGTTTACATACCCTCGGATTCCCCACCTCGAGAGATGAGGGGAGTGGGGGTACTATTCCCAACGTCCGATCGAGGAGGAGTATCGGCTTGGTCCGTCCTTTCTTGACCAGACATACCCTCGACTGCCACGTGTGGGCGCTTCTGATCAGTTTCCCCTTCGCCGGCGTGGTCGTCGCTCCTCCCTGGGTTGCGTCCCCTTGTGATGGACCCAGAATCACCTGGTAGCGGAATTGGGTTGTCCTCTACCCCACTGGCCTCGCTGTCTCCTCTGACCTTGCCTCCCAAGACGATATTCGGCTCTGATCACAAAGATAAGGACGGGGGGTCCGACCCTTCACCACCGACGCTGGCTGCTCTTCCCTCTCGCCTGTCTCCGATCCTCAGTTTGTCCTTCAACTTCTCCCGAAATCTAGAGAAAGGCTTCCGGAAACTCATGTTGTCGCAGGTTTGATGTGGATTGGTGTGGATGATGGTGCAGTGTAAGGTGATGGGCTGACACGTGGCTTTCTTTTCGCTCGAATCTTCAGCGAGCGCCGACGCCCAGTGCTCGGCGTGCATTCTTTGTCCTGCAGATATCCCAGAGGATATCAAGCAATCCCCCCGTCCATGCGTACCCCCACTTCCCTTCATATAAGTAGTCCATGCTCACCTTAACCAGCTTGCGCCATGTTCTCCGTCCTTTTCGCCCAAGTGTTTTCCCACATCGCCCTCCACATAGTATATTCAATACCACTGTTTCCTGCTGTCCCCTCCGACGATCGCTCGAGAATGTTTGACTGGGTGACCAACGTTACGGTTCTCCTCGGATCAACAACCTGTGCCACGCATGTTCGATAACGGGCTGCGGTCACCACGATCCCAAGTCGTCTGATTACTTTTCTCACATTCCCGTTCCATCTTGCCCCCATGGCGCTGAGACCTGCAGACGATCGTGGCCCTGAGCACACAGAATATCGCTCGTATCTCAGGCCACGGGCCACGGGAGAGGTGTCTTTGCAATAAGCCCCGTGTTGAGCAGCTCATAGAGTCACCAAACCAACGCGAGAATGACCTCCACGTCGCGCATCGCCACCGCTCGGATTCACCTCGTCTCCGCCAGTCATCAAGAACGAAACCTCAGTGATAGGCCTTCCCCACCCCCGCGTATTTTCCGACCCAAGAAGGCGGAACTCAACAGTGATGTTCGGGCTAAAGTTTTGGACCATCCTCGGTGTCGTTCTCGCCATTATCGACAGCACATCTCAGGCAGTATGCTACTTTCAATCACTTTCGCGCTCGGTGATCACCGACGGTTTCCGTTTGCGACAGCTCGCCCCAGAGAACCACTGGTTTCTATGTCGACACCGGGTATGTTGGAAATTGTTTGGGGGACCGCTGAGAGGTCCCGAACAGATCCAACGACCGCCCGGTCCGTTACCGTCGTTGAAGGTAGACTTCAGCGTGCGAGTGAGGCCACCTGGTGGAAACCCTCCGACTGACATGGGAACACCCCCCGTCCTGGCTGTTCGATGGAACCAACCTCTCATTCCTCCCAAGTTTCATCCCATCTGACGAAGATCATCACCAAGAATCCCTCCATTTACTCTGATGAGACAATCGAGTCATGGAACAAGGAACTGCCCGATGAGGTGGTACCGAAGAGGCGCTCGGTGATCAAGGGGTTCCCCACTTTCTTTCAACTCATTCACATCCGGCCGGGCAGTGGACCGGAAACCACCTCAGAGAACATATTTTTGCGTTTATTTTATGGCACGGATCGGTTCGGGAGTCCAGTACCAGTGTCTTTTCTACTTAAACAACCGCCCACCAGATAATACCTTCAAACTTGTACGTGTTTGAGTCAAAACAGGGGCGGCTACCGTATCGGACTTGAATCACAGAGTCCCGGATTTTTTCCCTTTCCTTTCACTCAAGGTACTTAAATTAGCAGGCGAGGCTGCTTTGGAATAACACTCTATTTTAGGCTGCGAAGAACCACCCTCCTCTGTGATAATGGCGGACGAGAATCTGTCCGTGCTCACCTATCGTCGTCCCACCCTCCCCGTAGGTTTTCCCCAAGCCTTCAGATTCCTCCAGGTTGTGTATCTGGCTGGCGTGGGATGTTTTTTGCAATCCCACGCACCACAATTCACAGATCAACTTTGGCGATCGCTTTACCGAACCTGGAACATCAGGAAAATTCCCAGTCAGCTCGCAAGTGTATGTAAGCACCTGGAATGATAGGGGGTACCACAGAAGCGCTTCGAAGCGCTTCTGGTATCAACAGTCGACTCCAAGCGTATCGAAGGCCATGCAATCGCGGCCGAGCAACCTCTGCTCATCTGACTTGTTCTACAGGCACCGGATTTAGACGGGATGGATGACCCTTGTGCTTGGAATAAGCACCAATTTACTCAACGATACACTACACAAAACTTTAGGGGAGCGCTTCGAAGCACATTCGTGAAAAAGTGCCCTAGTGGAATCGCTCCGAACCGCCTGGAAGCGGATGGAGCATGCGGAAGTTTCCCGAAGCGCGTCGATTGTACACAATCACACAGAATCCGACTCGAGATTTTCCTGATGAAGCTCTCACGTTGGGTCAGCGGCCGTGCAGTGCCAATACGTACCCCGCCACTATCTACCCCTCCTCTTCCTCTTCATCCATCCCATGAAGTTGGAATATCTATGCCCATACGGGGAATCTACGGACGAACACCCTGCAGGAGCTGGGCCATACTTATTAGCAAGGCCCACGCCTGAGACTCGAATGTACCCTCCAAGTGTTTGTGAGGGGGAAATGCGCCTAAAGGTGGCTGACGGTGACCCTGCCGCCATCCTGGTGAGAATTCTCACCATTTTTCTGTCCTTGGCCAAGTTCGTCACCAGACCTCCTGTTTGGGCTCACTGGATGGCCGTGGTGAAGGTTTCTAGATAAGCCAGGGAATTAGCAGCTGTGTCAAAGTATCAGACGTTCCAAGGAGAGATCCTGTGTGCTCAGCTGTACACCAGCGTCTTGCTTTTGGTCCGATTTACCAGTGTGGGTGAGTTCGCGCGTTATTAATGTTGACCTTTGCTCATTTTCTATGGGATGAAATGGAGCGTATCATCCACGCGCCGTTTTCACCAATGTTAGGAGCTGTGGGCTGGTTCGAGGGTCGGCGGTGACTTCAACAGGAAGCTTGATGAGGCACCCAGTTTAGTGGAAACAGGTCCAGGGTCATCCACGAGCCACAGATATCTCCGAAGAGGTACCTCGTACTACTGCAACGCGTGTGTCAGGGCCACTCTGCGCCGAGACCACTCCAGGAAACGACTCGTCAATACGGGTCACTAACCGATTCTTGAGTAGCTTGCCCTTGCTAACAGAGACAACAATGAACCACTAAGGTGGGTAGAGGTCTTCAAACCGATAGGGGAGGTGAGGCAGGGCTTTGCACAACGCTGGACGATGGGTCGAGGAGGCAGTGGATGCGCGTAATAGAGGAGAGAAGGGATAGAGTAGAAGAGAGCAGATCTGAGGTCTGATTTCTTGCAGTAAGTCTCTGAGCTTGTCCAAAGAGCGTCTTCAGGCAGAGGAAATCCTGTAATAACAAAACTGAAGAATACAAGTGCTATCTGGAGTCCTTATATACTACCAGAGTGGCCTGTGACATGTGACTGTGACATGAGATCATAATCGGAGTAAGTGTGGGTCACGGGAACATTATGATATCATGATCGGAGTGAAAGTGGGTCGTGGGAAAATAAGAACAAAGGGAAATGAATTGTGAGAATATTCATGACAAAGAAGAACTGCGGAGCGTGAGAATGTCCAATAGGAAAAATAGGAAAGAAAGTGACACCATCATCGTCAGGGAGACTGATGGGGGAACATGGGAATGACCAATAGGAAAATAGATGGAGTGGCACCACTTGTGTTGACAAGGGGATTGATGGCAACAGTGGTGACGTGTCCTGGTTGGGGAGAGGCGGATAAAAGGGGACGTCCTAGGGCGACAACTCATCATCCGCTCGTCTTCCAAAACCAACAACCCTAGCCGCTTCTCAACATCTCTTCACTTCTCCCCACTACTACTATGCCTCGAGTTACCCAGACCACCTATCGCATTCACGAGGTTTCTGTTTCTCGTTCCGACCAGGGGAGGTATCCCCACTCTCGCGCCAACGTCATTGATCCTTATCCTAGGAACACCACCATCATCGACCGTCTGGATGGACCAGGGAACGGGTACCTCGACTTGTACCAAAACGACTTGTACAACGAGGATTTCCTGTGGGGGACGGCCATTCAGACCGCCCGTCTTCAGAATGATCGTCGGGTGAATCATCCAAGGAGGGATAGGACCTTGGACCGTCTGATCACTATGGGGGTCCAGGATTGGTGCTCCAGTCGGGAACCAGGTATGTCGGTGAGGGGGAGGAACGTTCCGACCAGCATGGAGATGAGGCATACGTCCTCTATTGCGAGCCGACTGCTCAGTCGGATTGATGTCCTGGAGAAGGAGGTAGGGCATCGAACATCTTTGGTTGAAAGACATTCGACTAACCCTTGTCCTTTTTAGGTGACCCGAGAGCGCGAGGAGCGCAAGGAGATGGAGAAGGCTTTCATGGCTCAGGCTTCCAAGGTGGAGGAGGTCTTCCAACAAAACCGGGATCTGGCCCAACGCTTGACAGACTTGGAGAAGTTGTGGTGTGCTGAGGAACAGTTCACCATGGAACTTCGTGGGCGTGTGGAATCCTTGCAGGTGCCCTGGTTCCTTTGGGGTGTTTGTAACCTTATTGACGACCAGTGTCTAGGACCAGATCTGCAAATGCGGTTTGTCCGGGAGTCGAGAGATTCCTATCGAGGTATTTGGTGGTTCCGGAACTGATGATTGTTCCAAAACTAACCAATATACCTAGGTCCTTGACGACGAATTGGAATACGTCTCTGTGGTGTCGGAGCAACCCGTGTTGGGTCAGGAAGTTCCTATCGAGGTACTTCGTGGTTCCTGAACCGTTTGTTTTCAGGAAACTCACTTAGTATTTGTTAGGTCCTCGAGGTTGCTCGTTGTTCGGGGTGCACTGGAGAGTCGTCCAGCGTGCCTTCTCCCGATCCGGTACCAATGATGGCTGAGATCCTGCCGGTTCGTATCGGTCAGCGTGCTCGTCGTACTGGGCGTAAGCAGTCTCTGATGGGGTGTTCCTTCTTAGGCCAGTCGTCTTGGGAGCAGCGACAGGCGTCGTCGGAGGGTAGTCGACCAGGGACGTCTAGAGGACTGTCCTACAGTGACTCCTCCAAGAGTGGAGAGTCCGGGTCGTCTGGGGGAGTTGCCAGAGCATGGTCCGCCTAGTAGATACGAGGTGGAGAGGGTCTTGTTGGGGTACGACGTCCTTAGGTGGTCTTCGTATGCTGAGTTTCGAGAGGCCGTGCGACTCGAAGCTGAGATGGAGTGCACAATAGTTGCAGCCCAGAAAATGTATTATTTCAAGTAACTTAACATACCCATGATTTGTATTTCTTATGTCTTGTTCTCAGAATGTATTTGTCTTCTTGCCCTTTTCCATATTTATAAATGTAAGATCCCAGCCCATCTATATAATCCATTGTTTCGGACCAGCATCTGAGCTATACCCATTGTTTCGGATCAGTGACTGGACTCAACCCATTGTTTCGGGCCTTCCCATCAGTAAACTCCCAGTGCCACAACTGTGGGAAATATCCATCACTGGGCTTCTCCAGGTGTTCCCCTCCCATCAAAATACATCTGGGAGGATGACCAAGCGTGGGAAATGCATCCCATGGCATCCCCCTGTTCCGGATGACCCCCTGGGTGGCTGCACTAGCCACATTTGGTCAATATATTTTGATTAGCTTACCTAAGCATTATTTTACTGGCCGGTTCGAAAAGTGTGTATACAGAAATCTTCGAAATTAAATATGAGAAAAATACCAGGCCCTGCAGAACGTCAAACGCGTAAGATCCCGCTAAACGCGCCGTCGAACGGATGAGAATTGAGTGAGATGTGCTTAATTTTCGAACGGCGTCGAGCAAGCATTGCCAGCTCACCGCGCGGATTGATGGGATTGATCGCAACTTCCTTTTTGGGAACGCGCGTGGAACCCGGGCTCGCCCCGGGTTGCAGCCCCTTCCCCTCGTGATTGGGGGGCCACACAGGTAAGCTAGGGCCTAGCCCTTTCATATATTAACCATTGTAATGTATATCTAGGGTTTGACACCACTTTCGTGTCATCCGGCGTGAGTCCGGTTACCCTCACCCCGGGGGGTGGGGGTAGAAATCGCCCCACAGTGGGCGCATTAGGTGAGCGATTCCTTAGCCCTTCTGGGCGTTTGGTATACTCACATATTCGAAGGGATTCCGCCACTTTCGGCGCGATTTGGTGAGGATCTCCCCACCTTGCCTCCCAGGTGGGTGGGGACAATTTCGCTCGTAGCGACTCCTACAGGTAAGTGTTCGTTTATTCCTTTCAGACGTCTATTATACTAATATAAACGAAGGAAATCGAGCCCATGTTGGGCTTGTTTCGTTCAGTTTTATGACCCCTGTTCCAGGGGGGTCAAAATCGCAAAAATAGCGATTGCGGCCGAACGCAGTGCGCGGTCGCTTCGCCCTTTTGGGGATCCGTTCTGGTATGTATTTACAATGGTTTCACGGCCACCCTGCCCAACCGCATTCAGGTCTGTCACCGTGGCAGACCCGGATGTGTTTTGGGGTCACCT
>Ga0307517_10008047_pt1 | contig 15202 bp, 19 predicted proteins | sample 23_EM_MG_FD_194515 | JGI IMG/M metagenome (GOLD analysis project Ga0307517, IMG submission 194515) | Populus trichocarpa ectomycorrhiza microbial communities from riparian zone in the Pacific Northwest, United States - 23_EM | ecosystem: Host-associated > Plants > Roots > Unclassified | place...
CTTACTGTCACGGAGGGGGAGGACCTAATTGTCCTCGAAAGGGATTCAGACGACTGGTGGAAGGTCAGGAGCTCGAAGGGGCGGGAGGGTGTAGTGCCCGCCAGTTATGTTGAGGTACGTTTCGCTATTTGTACAATGTCCATACGGGTGCTGAGTCGGTTTTTAGCTGCGGAATCCATCTGCTGCGGGCGAGGCAGCCAGCGTGGCGCGTGAAGCAGAGCTTGAGGCTGAGCGAGAAGCCGAAGCCCAGGCAGCAGCTGAGGAAGAGCGGCGTCGGAGAGAAAAAGAAGTTGAAGAGGCGGCGAAGAAGGAGCAAGCCAGGGAAGCTGCTAAACGTGCCGAAGCCGCGGCCGCGGCCGATAAGAAGCGTCGGGACAGGGAGAAGGCTGAGAGGGAGAAGGAGAGAGAGAGGCAAGAACAAGAGAGGAAGCTGGCTGTTCAAAGGGAAGAAGATAAAAAACTACAATCGTGCGTGCGAATCTTTCACTTGTTAGTCCAAGGCTTAAGTCACTTCGGTAGATCCTCCGGGTCAAAATCCAACGGCAATATCGACCCTCCCCGGCCGTCCACCGAGCGACGTGGGTGTTTTTTAAGCAATCTTCCCACTTCATTTTACTGAAATTCCCGGTAGGACCTCCGAGCGAGAAGACCCGTATCTGGCACGACCGTTCTGGTCAATTCCGCGTCGAAGCTGCCTTCCTGGGATTCCAAAACCGCAAGCTCCGTCTCCACAAGGTTAATGGCGTAATTATCGAAGTTCCCGCGGAGAAGATGTCTCCGGAAGACATGCGTTACGTCGAGAAAATCACTGCGAGCCAGAACAAACGCCAGCCAGGGTCTTCTTCCCCAGGACCCCGAAGCGGATCGGATGACGATGAACCATTGGAATCTAGGAGGAACTCATTGAGGTCGAGTGCTAAGGCCACACGCCAGCCGCAGAAGAAGAAACCGCAGGTAGATTGGTTCGAGTTCTTCTTGAACGCTGGCTGCGATGTGGACGATTGTACACGGTATACGTCCGCGTTCGACCGGGATAAAATTGACGAGGCTATTCTGGGAGATATCACCGAGGGAACGATGCGTTCGTTGGGCCTGCGGGAAGGAGATATTATCCGGGTCAAGAAATACATTGAAACTTCGAGGCCGAAAGCTATCGCACCGAAGGATGACTCCGCTCAGGTCAGGAACGATGAGGAGTTGGCTAGGATGTTGCAGGAGGAGGAGAATTCTGGATCGAAGAGGTCTCCTGCACCAAACCTGTTTGCCGGTCCTAATGGCGTCCTGAAGAACAACACTCAGAGGAGAGGTCGACCGACGCCGAGTAAGTCGGTGCCGACGAGTGTGGATGTGAGCGCAATCTCAAACGCTTCCGAGACGATCAAGAGGACGGGCTCTCCCTCATTGCTGAGCCCTTCGTCGTCACCATCACAGGGCCCTACCAGAGCAGGCTCCGTACCTCCGATGCCGGGCGGTTTCGATGACGATGCGTGGACGAACCGTCCGAGCTCGACCAAACCTCTCACGCCGACACCGACGTCACCACAACAACCTCGTACAGCCTCTGCTCCACCACAGCCCCCTGCGGAACCACCGGCTGCTCCTGCGATCGTTCAAACCAAGTCGGCGCCCACGCCTCAACCACAGCAAACAGGAGGAACAGGAGGTGGACTTGCGAAAACTACGGAAGATGATGTGTTTAACCAACTCGCTCGCCTTGCTTCGTTGCGAACGCAGAGTCCTACCGTCACTTCTTCCCCTCCCCAGCCGCAACGACCTGTCATTGCCAACAACTCAAGCCCGGCTCCCGTCGTTGTTTCCCCACCATCGGGGTTCGGCTCTGGTATGGGAGTGGGTAATTCCCCAGTTCCGATCGGACAGCTCCAGTCCAACGGGTTGCCTCTCCAACCGCAACTGACGGCGGTGCCGAACGTCAACGGACCAAGAGGACCATTCGCTCCCGTTCCCGCAAACCAGGGACTCCTGCAACCCCTCGTTCCTACCAGGACCGGGTTCGCTGGTTTCATGCCCACTGGCCCCTCGAACAACCCCGGAACCAACAACCTCATGGGTTTTCAGCCACAACAGAACGTCCTCCCTCAACAGACAGGATTTATGAGCCAGCCGATGATGTCCAACCCGACCGGCTTCCCTACCAATGGCCTTGGCCAGGCGCAGGGATTCTTGCCCCAACAAACGGGATTCCCGAACACGAGCGGATTCCAGACTCCCTCTCCCGCGCCACCCGTACCTCCCCTCCCGAATTTCCAATCACCCGGTGCGATGTCCAACCTAACTGGCTTCCCGGGTGGCGGACCTGGATTTGGCGGGATGGGTGGTGGATTTGGTGGAGTTCAGAGCAGTGAGTACCTTTTATTGGTGGATCCAATTTTCCCTTGCGATCGATTCTGACCTTGCTTGGTTATGCAGGTCCCACCGGCTTCCCTGGTATGGCAGGAGGGACGATACCGTTCAACCCTCAACCGCCACAGAATCAGAATCAGAACAACACAACGCCGGCGAACATCTTCGCGCAGATGAAGGCTGGGACGTTCGCACAGAACGACGACTCTGCGGCTCAGTCGCCGAACAGGTACGATGCCTTACGGACGAATCGTGAGTCGACTATGTTTATTGCATTGATCGCCGGAAGACACGCTCTGATTCTATCGTCTGTAGCTCTGGCAACCCAGCCCACTGGATGGTTCCCTGGCCCTGGTACATATGGATCCTTCTGATTCTGAGTAATGATCTTACGCGAGCGACATTTCTTCCTTGTTTCTTCCTTTTCATCGGGCATCGACCACTGAGCATCCTTGATATCTTATATATTCCCCCTCACACACACATTTTCTCATGCGTTAAGCCGCTCAGGATTCTCCTTATTGCACGAGGTTATGGCAATGAAACGTTATGATCGTTTTTGTGTGGTAGCAGAGTCCAGTCCATGTGCTTTTTGTGAGAGCTTACTTAAGTTAAAGGAGAACACGAGGGGAGGGATAATTAACGACACAGGTTGGCGTGAATATCCAAAGAAATGACTCTAGAGCAGATATCGATAACAGGTAATACGACAGGGATAGGGGAAAGGGGGTGGGATTCAGGCTGAATGGGGTTGGGCCGTTCACGGTTGCTGCTGGGCAAGTACGTGCATTGCGGAAGGATCCAAGATGTGGTTCACCACCCCGACTCGAGTGAAGAATCCTCGAACGCCGTAACGAATCTCCGGAGCCATATCCTTGCTTAGCAACTCCGTCGCATGAGGGTAAATGGCAGGCATGTATCGATCGAACTAGTGTTGGAACCCAGTCAGAAAGCGAGGAAACTTTTCAGATCCAGTGGCTTACCGCTTTGTTATCCAGCCTGGTGAAACCGTGCATAATCTCCGCGACGACAGGTGTCCAAGCCATGATGTTCTTCATCTGTGTGTCCGATCTCAGCTTGTTGAAATCCTGAAGGACGCTCATGCCCAATGGGAGAAGTCGCTCCGTGACCTGGAACTTGATGGCTTGATGTGCTGGTCGAGGGTCGAAATACAACCTCAACAGGATGGTGACGAGAGTGGAAGCACTGCTGGACTCCTGCTTCAACAGATTAGGCAGATGTTTCATGAAACCTTGGTACGAATTTAGTGTTTGCCATGATAGCGAGCTCGTGAGGCTAACTCACCAACTTTCCAAAGTCCAGTGCGCAGTTCCTTGTCCTCGTTGAACAACCGGGCGAACTGGTAGCTATGATCAAGGACTCCCATTAATCTCAACATTTGATCAGGTGGCATCGTGTTGTAGATCTCGTCGTTCCTGAGGAGGTCGCTTAGAGTCTCGATGAGCAAGAGCTGCAGCACGCATTTGACGATGATCTGCTTGAAGACACGACGTCGGTCGTTGAAATTGGTTCTTGCGTCGGCGTTTCGCTTTTCGGCGCTGGACGGCGACAAAGGTGCAGGGATGATGGTATCTCCGTTGGCCTCTACATTCACCTTAAGAAAGTATTCACCAACTCTTACAAAATTCGAAAACTCACCTGGGGTGTCGTCGATGTTGGAACCGTTATCATCGATCTCTACCCTCAGAGCGTCATCGAAGAGCTGATGCGGCGTCGTGGTCTTGAATAACTTCGCAAACGTAGAGGTCACTCGCTCCCAGCGAGGGGTGCTCAGTTTCTTCACGTTGTTCTCCAATAACTGTTGCAAACACGAAGTACCAATCCGTGCAAGGGTGTCATTTTCTACAACGGCTGGGTCAGCGAAACCCAGGCAGTGCCACAGGAGCAATCGTACCTTGGCAGATACAGACACAGAGCAGATCCAGCAGCCCATCAAGGAACCGCTCAAGTGTCTCGAAGTAAAAAGTGTACAGGTCTATCAGATCGCGGAGGGCCTGAATCATCGTCGTTGATAACCACACGCTCATGTCTTCCTGGGTACTGAAGCGGGACACGTCCTGGGGGGATTTGAGGACCGCGAAGATGGGGAAGAGCAATTCCTGGCAAACTGTATCCCAGAAATCAACCGGGAAAGCGTCTCCGTATGTCTTCAACGTGGTAAACATAGAGTCCAAGGCTCTGGGAGAGTCACTTTAGTTACCAACGGTTCATCTCTGTTACAGTCTGCTCACAGTCGTCGAATCTCAAGGTCTTCCCCGTTCATGATCACATCGTAGAACCCGAACAACACAGGGAACCAATACTTGATCATTGGGTCGTCGTCAGCATCGGACTCGGGACCTCCGTTGGCTGTGAGCGAGCAATCCGGTGATTCAAGCATCACAGGAATGACCCCCCGGAGCATGGCCATAGCCAGCAGGCAGACTTTCTGGTATTTGGTGACCTTGCAGAAGTCGGTGATACAGACCGTAAGGTCTGCGAACGACCCTTGGCGGACTATCGCGGAGAAGCGTTCCTTGTTGAGCCGCGTAACGATTTCGAATGCCGAGATCACAATACGCTCTAGTATGAGGTCGGTTGGGGGTCAGGGAGGGTAGTGGGCGGGGAGAACCGACCTGTAGGGACCTTTGAGGCGGCTGAAAAGACGCCAAACATCGTTCTCCAACCAGAACGTAAGTTGTCTGCACGCGCCTGAATCATCTGGTGCAAACATTGCAATACCTAGTAGACCACGATGTGAGAGGTTGTATACCGAGCCCACATCCTGGACATACTAGTTCTCGAATATCTGGATTCGGGTTGTGAGTCATCGTGTACTCGAACGGTTTCAAGAAGTCCTTCTGGAACTTGAAATGTGCCAATTCTTTCTTCTCCAAGAACCGCACGGCAAGTTGCCTGAGCGAATCCAACGCGAAGAACCCAACGTGGGGATTGTTATGACAGCAAACCTGACAGCGATTTCAGCCATGTAACGATTATGGATAGCACGCAATTTGGAGTACCTGGTTGAAATGTTCCCCAAGAATATCCCACAGGTTCGACCACTCCAAACGAATACGGTTCATGTTGTAGTACGAGATCTCGACCAACTTCTGCAAACTGAACAGTCGCGGCTGTTGTGACAAACCAGATGATTGAATCTCTTCCCACGAAACGTCGCATAACGCTTGGACGAAGTTCACAATTGCGCTCTGCACACCAAGTCAGCACCTATGGTAACAAAGAGGCAACATACGCACTCCATTTAAGTGATGACTCAATGAGAAGACCATATCAGTGGCGACAGTGATGTGAGTTGACCTACTCTCGTTTGCAAGATCCTCGTTTGGAAGCTTCTTCGTGCGGTTACTGTTCCATAAGTGAGTAACCACCTGGATGCTGACATAACTCGCGCTTACCCTCTGCGTCCGTCGGGGATATCGTGCCCACTGGTGATCAATTGCATATGCTCAAGCTGGCTGACGCACTGCAAAACCTCTCGCCACGATCCCTTGAGATTGTTGCCTTCGGTAATAGCGATATCAAGCAGAGCCTTGATAGCCTCCATGTTCTTCGTCTTCATCTCACCCAAGTTATTGAGGAACGTGAACTTGGCAAGAGTGGTGACGAACGCGTTGCGTTCAAGCTCAAGGTCGAAGAAGCACGCAATCCGGATGGCGCTCTTGAAGCCGTCCAGACAGAGTTCCACCATCTCGTTGTCCTCGGTTTCCTGCAAGGGTCCGGAAAGTCCGGCCAGAAACGATAACCAAGCCACCTCGAACATAGGTTTGACGTGAACGAAGTGGGAAGCGCTGAAGAATTGTGGGCCCTGTGGTCCCTTTCGTTGCGACCGCATGAGGGATTTAAACAACGCCTGCATGGATGTGAGCCTGTCGCTGAATCACTTGAGCAGTGTCTGTTTGCCTACCTCAGTTTTGTTGGCCATATTACTCGTCTGCATCACATAAGCCTCCTTCTGAAGATCGCGACCAACGTTGACCAACGCATTCGCAAGGCCGGCTCCAGGAATGGGGAGAGCGGCCTCCATCTCATCCTTCATACGAATCTCATTGTTTTGGATGTCGTCGTAGATGCTGGAAACAACTTCCTCAGGTATGTTGGTGCCGTCGTTAATGCCAGACGTATTTCTGAAGAACTGTGGTTTGGTCATCCTGTTCTGAAGCTTGATCTGAGGATTGTGTGAATCGGTGTTGAGCATGATCACAGCGTAGGCGAACACATATGCAGCATCTGAAAGGAGTTGAGATAGACCCTCAAAGGTAATCGGAAAAATCTCACCAGCGTTGACGAAATACGTTCCGGGGTTCCCGTCGATGTACCGCTCGGCGAATTTTAGCATGAAACGATCGATCTTCTGCGCCTCGCCTGGGAGTCGGAAAGTCTGCAGGAACATTCGCAGAGCATCTACGAACCCAGTGTTCTTGAAGTCCAATAAATCGACAAACGCATGCATGGTTGCAATGTGTTCTTCATCGCTAAAAAACTTTTAGAAGCCACCAGGGTAGCTCCAAGTTACGAACTTACCCTTCGCCCAAGTATTCACCAATCATCGCTTTGCTCAGACCGTCAGTCTCAAGCAAGAACTTCGCAATATCTTGTGGAGACCTCGAAGGAATGATACCAGCCACTAAAAACCAGTCAATGCCCTGTTGAACGTGTTCAGGAAATCGTATGATGCAGGCGCAACACTGGGAGACTGACGCGCTTAGGCTTAAAGTTGAACTTCTTGATCCCCTCCAAGAGTGTCGTTTTCTTCTGCTTGGCGCTCTCGAACCGGCCAGGGTCATCCAAAATGTCCGGGGTGGATTGCCTCGCCGTGTCGGGAGGGAAACCTGACGTTCTTTCACTAGGCTCAGCGGGAGTCCGTGGCCCATCCTCGCTGGCCCTGGACTTGAGGGTAAGCTCTGAGGCCGATAAGTTGGAAGTGATTCCAGAAGAAGCGCCCGTACTCCACGTTACGAGGGACTTGAGGACAGCAACCAAGCATTCGATGCCTTGTCTTCTTAGCTGGGCTTCGGAAAGTCCTATCGTCGATGAATCGACGGAGCCAGGGACGGAAAGGGCCGTGGTAGTTAACGAAGGTGGAACGGAACCAGAACCGTGCTTGCTATTGGTTGGCGTCAGGGCGGGACTGGAGGGATCGCCCCCCTTGGGCTGTGGACCGGTGGTGTGTGAAGTTCCCAACTTCGAAATGATTGTCATGAGGCTAGGAGGGAGTGAATACCATGTAGGCATCTTGAGAAATGGTACACACCGTTCGTAAATATTGTCCACAGCTTCGCTGTCACAGTCATAGTTCAGATATATCTCCACCAAAGCCTGAGGGTTTTCACAGAGACGCTGAAGCATGCTTAGGATCATCGCCTTCTGTTTCACTGTTGAGGTCTTCATCTCCAAGATAGGGATAAAAATCTCGTGCAACAGGACCTCGATCTCTTTCTGTGACACAGTTATTTTACCGAAAAAAAAACCGGGAATGGCATAGTTACACACCTTAAGCTTCGTCCGCAACCCAGAAATCACCCTCCAGAAGATTTCTACACTTAACTCGAATACCTGGGGTACAGGGCTAACAGCGTTGCGACTCAGGCACAAACAAAGATATTGGTTGATCGCCTGAACGAAGCTCGTGGCATCGTTCTTCGAGCTCGAGTAGATAACCGTATGTGGGGACACGATAAGAGACATGTGCGAATTCAGGATGGTGAGCACCAGGTGGAGGGACAGCAACTTTGACCGCATAGCGTGTGATTTCAGATCCCGCTCACTAAATAAAACCATGAAAATTTCTCCTAATTGAGTGAATATATGCGCACCTTTCAGTCGTCACTGGCTTCATAGTAAGCTTACACAATGCACGGAACACCAGGAAGGCATCCTTGATGAAAAGGTCGTTAGTCGTGAGCTCGTGTGGCAGTGGAGCATCCACCGGGGGATGTTCCTCGCCTTCCTGAGGATCCTCGCCATCACTGTACAAATATTAGCAAGTGTGATTGCGGTGACCATTGGGGAAACACACGGGGCAGGGGTGGGTTCCTTGTTCTCTCCGGTTTCAACGCCTTCTGTAGATTCGGTACGGGATAGTGGTTGCGATTCTGGGGCAGGACTGGGTGGTACGGGCGAAGTTACGGTGGGAGGGGTTTGTTGGTGGGAGGAAGTAGGGGAGAGGGTGGGGTCGTTTTTCGGTATCGGTGAGCCGGTTTCTGGGAAAATCGACAAAGAAGGGTCGAGTTTGCACCGGGCGAAGACGTGGTTCACAATTTGTGCGAGCCCGCCTTGTGCAACCATCTGATTTACTGGATCCATGCTCAAAAGGAAAATGTTATACACTGTGCGGACCGCCTTGAGAAGGGAGGATTGGTGAACGAGGATAGTAGTGGACAAAACTAGGGAAAGTAGAGCTTTCACAATCTGGAGAGACACCGTCTCTGGGGTACTCTCGGTGTGGCAAGAGGTGATCGTGTGGACGACAATATCAACCAGAGAGGCCTCGTGACTGCCTTGAGTGGGACCGCTCTGTCGACCGTTGGGGCCACCAGGTGAAGGAGGAGGGGAGGTAAAGTAGGGACGAGGGGAATCCTCCTCCACGAAGAACGAATGCGAGATAAGTTTCGAGATACAATCGAGACTTGCAATCATCAATTTCTCATTCTTTGTCTCGCATGCCAAACGAAGGGGTTCGAAGATCTCGCGAGGTCGTTCCCCACCTTCGCCCGAGCGGACCAAATCCAATGCGCGCTGGACGCTCTCCTTGAGTGGAGTAGATCGCTTTGCCTCCCTCGAGTTCGCGATCGTCTCCAGGGCGGTGGATATCAGCACGGCGGAGACGGTGTTGCCCTTGGACGCAGTGAGTGAACGCTTGTGTGTGGATAGCTGTGACGGTATTATTCGCGGTCTGTTGGTAGATGACCTTGGTTCTGGTGTTGAGGACCGTGTCCCTGCATCCGAAGCAGCGGACAAACTATCTCGTCGGAAGGTTTCTGGTTTGACTGCGGAGGGTCTGATTGGGGGTGTCGGCGGGACTGAAGGGATGCTATCCGATCCGTTAAGGGATATCGTCCGTTCTGAGAGTTTGGGAGGCCGTTCCGGTGCTGATTGCGTCTCGCCGGGTGCAGCTTCCGGCTGGGGTACGTCACCCACGGTCGGTTTCGCTTCCAGTGTATCAGTCTTTGGTCCCTCCTGGCTGACGGGTCCGTTCTGAGAAGAGTTTACCTCGGTTGGGGGGTTCATGGTTGAATCCGGAATCTCGTTTTTGGTGGTAACCTCCAGGACGGTTCTCAAGTCGTAATTGTTTGGTTCGTGGGAGGGCGTAGCGGTCGTGTTTGCGTTAGCATCGGGAGGCATTCGAGGTTCAGTTGCAGTTGAGGTCAATCCTACGGTCTCCAATAGGTCCCCTGTTCCCCCGTCACCAACGGCCTTGTGTACGGGGACATTTCCAGATGGTTGCTGAGATGGGGGGTCCTGTTCAACGCGATCGTCCAGCGAATTTGACGGGGTAGCCTGGTCCATGGCGAGAAGATACCACGCTGAATGCAACAGCGACCTCCTGCAAACGCGTATTCGTCTCGTCGGTTGTAGTCGAGGGGAGACAGAGAACGGGCCAAACGAGGTGACAAAATCGTTCCTGTTTGGGAAGTGCGATCGTGCACTGCTTCCTAACACCGCTGATTATTTTGTCATGGCCTCCGTCGAGGTTCCGGCTGGAGCATCTTCAGCAGTTTTGAAGCCCTCAGACCCCGTGTCTGAAGATGCCGTGTCTGTTCAGGGACCGAATTTCGATAACCCCCTGGACCTGCAACAGTTCATCTCCGGTTATGAGCGCATCGGTTTCCAGGCAAACAGCCTAGGAAAGGCGATCCACATCGTCAACAAAATGGTGTGCACCCCTCTACCTATAACCGTTGTACCGATGACCTGTTCCATCCAATAGATCAAATGGCGTCTCTCCGATGAACCCTGGACGGACGCTGAGCCAGACGAGCTCAAAGATCCCGAGGTCCGAGCCAGGACAAAATGCAACGTGTTCCTCGGTTACACCTCCAATCTGATTTCCTCCGGGCTTCGCGAGGTAATTTTACACCTCGTGAAGCACAAGCACGTATCAGCGCTTGTCACGACAGCGGGAGGCGTTGAAGAGGACTTCATAAAATGTCTCGGCAAAGTATATCTCGCCGATTTCAATATGGACGGAGCGGACCTTCGTCGAAGAGGCATGAATCGAATCGGTAACCTGATCGTACCCAACGACAACTACTGCAAGTTCGAGGACTGGCTTATACCTCTGCTGGACAAGATGCTTGCAGAGCAGAGGGATACTGGGGTCGTCTGGACACCAAGTTCTTTTATTCGACGACTCGGGAAAGAGATCAATAACGAAGAATCTGTATACTATTGGGCATACAAAGTGATTGCTCGTTTGTGGTCAATTCCTCTTTATGCGACTAAGCCTACAAATTCAGAATGATATTCCCGTGTTCTGCCCCGCACTCACAGATGGTTCACTGGGAGACATGTTATATTTCCACTCGTTTCGGTCGCCGGGTCTCGTGATCGACATTGTGCAAGATATCCGCAATTTGAACGAGCTCGCCCGCACGTCCCGAAAAGCCGGGATGATAATCCTTGGGGGAGGAGTGTGTAAACACCAGATCGCCAACGCGATGCTTATTGTAGGTGTCGAGTTTGCTTCCGTCGGTCGAATTTACTAAACCTTGGTCTACAGCGCAACGGTGCAGATTTTTCCGTGTATATCGTATGTTTAGGGCTCGGTCCGCGGTTGCCTGGATACTCACAATTACCTTCAGAACACCGGTCAGGAGTTCGATGGGTCGGACTCGGGTGCCCGCCCGGATGAAGCGGTATCGTGGGGCAAAATCCGCGCTGGCGCGGAATCCGTGAAGGTGGGCAAATCGATCTCATGTCTCCGTAACTACACTGACCCGTCTACAGGTATTTGCAGACGCGACACTCGTATTCCCGTTGCTCGTTGCGGCGACATTCGCTCGGGTAACAAACCCAGACTCGGCATGATCAGGTTTCCGGGCTCGTGTTTATAGCATATGCATATGTTAGAGTCTTGAAAGAACCGGCGAGTTCAGAGTCGGCCTGACTGAACGGTGACTTCACACCGAAAGTCTGTGTGATCGATCACAAGCTCTCATGACACTTGACCCCATCCTCCGCGCGGCCGCACATCTCGTCACCAAGTCTACTCTAACAAACAATGTAAATGAAAACCTAAACTCCGTTCTGAGCGCAAGATTAAGCAAATACTACACCGAATGCGGCGTCCCCGAGGTTACTTACGATAAAACGGATTTGTCAGCAGTACAACTCCAAACCGCGAAAGAGGCTCTCTTCGTTGTTCGACAAGTACACGATACCTTGGTAATAGCAGAGTCAAATCAACCCGAAAAGGCGACTATCCAAACGGAGATACCTGTATTGGGGACTCGAGATGTTTCTCACCTCAGGACATTGATTTCGATCGTTTTCAAGTGGGGAACGGATGCCCTTCTGGATCGTGTCGTGCCAAATTGGACCGCCCCTTCTTCGTCAATGGCTCAAGGGTCCACATCCGTCGTAGATTTAACACGGAGCGCGGAAGATTACAAAGAACTCTGTGACCTGACCCACCAACTTTTGTCAGTTGTACTTCCATCCGGCGATCGAGGACAGTTATCCCAGAGTTTTGTCGCAAACATACTGCTTACTCGTCACCTGAGCGACGTACTCAAGCCATGTATCACGCTGGGATGGCTTCCAAAAGCTTTGTCTGCGCCACCCTTTACGGTTCAAGATGATATCCGACCACTGACCATGCGGCTACTATCGTGAGCATCCCCAAATCACTTGTCTGGGAGAACGTTCCTCACTGATTTCAGCCTCCCACCCTCCCAAATAATTCTCTCCCTTGGTTCCATCATTGCAGTCCGACCTTCGCTGCCCTCCTATGTTCGCAAGACTTGTTCGTTCCTCTTAGGTCGGCAACTCCTCCGACCAGGTGGAATCCGTGGGCTGTGCGCCGCACTTTTTGGTGAAGGGGTCGAGATATCAGAGAGCGACGTTTCTCTTGACGAGCTCGAGCATTTTGCGAAAGTCGTACAAGCCGTCCCCCCGTCGGTTCCGTCTCAGGTGAGCCCGGAGAGACACTAATTTCTACGGAGCCTAACCACCGAAACAGGAGTTTTTCCGCAAGATTGTGCCTCAGTTGTTCGCCCTTTTGGCCGATGGACCCGACGCCGCACCCCCAGCTTACCGCCGTGCTGGCGCGTTTTCAATTTCCCGTCTGCTTGTGGGAGAATCCAAGAATAGGGAAGAATACCTGAGTATCCTGCTCCCCCGGATTCACAAACCCTTCCTCCAAGTCACAGAACTACCGCCCCGAGATGATTTTCCAGAACCGAAACAACTCGGCACCAATGATTGTATTTCGACCCTCCAGATAATTTTGATCAACACAGACCCATCCCCGGTGCTAATTTCGACCCTTTTCACCCCTATTGCGTCTGCTCTGTATGCGATCCTTGAATGCCTGGACTCGAAGAAGACCACGGAGCCTACTCTAAAGGAAACCACCAAAGGGCTACTTGGAACGTGGTCCAGGATTGTTTCGGCGCAGGAAGTGGAACGGGTGTGTTGGGGTGTTATCGAAGGGGAGGGCGGAAACTGGAAAGTGGACATCGCGGGAGAGATCATCCAAACAGCGCGGTACTTTTCCCATTGTGTTCCAATTAGACGGGGGACTAACCTGGCATCACTGCAGGCCTGAGGTGATTGAAACCCTCTCGATTTTAACACCAGAAGCGGTGAAAGCAGCTGAAGAGAGTGGAAAACTCGACATCGACTCCAATCTGTTTGACCTCCGACCCGACCCCGCCCATTTCGTCGGATTTCTCAAGGCGATGAACCGGCCAGAAGTTTCTTCCTCTTTATTCCTCCGATTGTTGGAAGCTTATCGCGGTGTGAAGTCGGATAACGAAGGAGATCCACTCCGGTACGCCGCTGTACTCCATCCGGGTCCATTTCGCCCTTACATTCTTCGTAGGGCGTTATTATACCTCCAGCTTATTATCCAGATTCAAACACAGCTCGCCAACGCGAGCTCGTCGATGAACGTATTTAAGAAACCAGAGCACATCTTGATGTTCATTAAGCATACCCTGGAAGATATGCAGATGTCCGGAAAGCCCAAGACGCCGGCCGGAAAGCCAAAGCAGGCTGGGTTGGAACTTGACGATCTAAGGATTGTCCAGGGATACGATGGTGAGCATGGGTTGGGTTCTGGGGACAGCGACGATGAAGACGAGGCCTCGGTGAACACCGCCCCCGATGAGACCACGGTCACAACTCTAAGCCTTTTGCTCGCGTTGTTGGAGGGTATGCTGTTTTACCTTTGATCACGGATACTGTATTCATATTGGAGACCCCAGCCAACTCTGAACTGTCCGCCCGTACAAATCCTGCGCTGAACGATATTTTCCTCCTGCTCGAACCTCTCACAAAACACCCCTCTGAGTCTCTACGGCCCCTCGCCCGGGAAGCTCGGATGGTGCTTACAGCCCGTCTCGCGTCTACTTCCTCCCCCTCCGAGAGTTCTTCGTCCAACAACTCAGGCATAGATGATGACGAAAACCCCAAAGCCATCTACCAGAAAGCCCTGACTCTACTGCAAGACCCCCTCTTACCCGTCCGTGCTCATGGGCTTCTGCTACTTCGCCAACTCGTCTCCTCTAAATCCCCTTCTCCGAAAGACCCTACGAGGCTTACTCCTGCACTGGATTTAGCCCTCGTACCAGGCGTTCTATCCATCTTTCTTCAGTCTATTCAGGATGAGGACTCATACGTCTTCTTGAACGCCGTGCAGGGGTTGGCTGCGATGGTTGAGGGGTTCGGGAAGGAGGTATTGAGAGGGTTGATTGCAGATTACGTCAAAGGACTGGATGGAGTGGGAGTGGGAGCACTGGATCAGGGGGAGGTGGACGTGAGGATTCGGATCGGCGAGGCGTTAGGGCAAGTGGTGAGGAGATGCGGAGAGACTTTGCCCTTGTATGGTACGTTGCTTGTTCACCTGTTTGATGAGAGGCAGCTGAGGTGATGGTTTTTAATAGCTGATTTGCTCGTCCCATCGCTCGCAAAGGTAGTGAGGTCGTCTTACCTCCCTACGACCCTCCGAACGTCCTCAATATCACTGCTCGCTCAAATGGCTGAGACGAACGCGCTGGCACTGTTCCCATACACTGTAGACTTGTTTGGAGGGATGGTAGATCTGTTGCAGTTGGAAAGTGTTCCGGCGACCTCTCCGCTACCCAAAAAACCCACCGAGCCGTCAGAAGCAAACCCAGATGACCGGAAGAGTGGGAAAGGCCCCAGGAAGGCGAAGGTGGAGGACAATCACGAAGGGGGTGTGCGGGAAGAAGAGACCGGGCCCACCTCGCAACCACTGCCTCCGACGATGGACACACACCCCACTCTAGCGAATTCGAAGTTTCCGCCCCTTCGTCGAGCGGCGTTACATTTCGTCACGCTCCTCATTCGAGCGTGTCTCTCGCGCGTCTATGATATGGGTCCTACGGGGTTGCTGATCCCCGATGTGTATATAACAAGTGCGAGGACGACACTGGGGTACATTGCTAGCACAGACGAGGATGCCGTCGTGAGGATTATGGCGAGAGAGGCAAAGGAAGGGTTGGGACAGCTATCCAATTCACTCGCGGGTTTATAAGGTTCAGGCGGCGGACCTCCCGCCGTAACGCGCTTGCTTGATACACGGTTGCACTGTTATCGTCCATGGGATGTATTGCGAAAAAATGTACGGCAA
>Ga0307517_10008048_pt1 | contig 15200 bp, 16 predicted proteins | sample 23_EM_MG_FD_194515 | JGI IMG/M metagenome (GOLD analysis project Ga0307517, IMG submission 194515) | Populus trichocarpa ectomycorrhiza microbial communities from riparian zone in the Pacific Northwest, United States - 23_EM | ecosystem: Host-associated > Plants > Roots > Unclassified | place...
TGATGAGCAAACTCCAGAGGACAGGTGGGAGAGAGTACATACTTATTATGGGGGGCATATAAATCGTGAATGTCGATTTGGAGTCCCAGAGAAATGGCCATGATAAGGAAACAGTTTGTTTTAAGAATGACGAGCGTTTGGCCCCCGTCTGCCATCAATCTCTTGCAGAAACGGTCTGCCGGAGGGGGCAGACGGGTAATGGGAAGATCCCCAACAAGCCTCCGCCGCCGAAAAGTCTGGAGTATCACCCTGGTCAGCCAGAGCTTATGCGTGGTGGGCAAATGTTCGGGTATGCTCTCGCCATGCCACCCCGTTTGGGATTCCCAGGGTGGGACACGGGGCACAACTTGTGCAACAAATTTGAGGACCGTGAAAATCAGTGTTAACATCGGGTCGAATTGGGGTACCAACTCCCATAGGGGTACCAATTCACCGTCGTCACTGATACGTTCACAGAGGTCCTTGAGGTCCCTATCTTCAGGTTTGATAGTGAGTTGGATGCTGAGAACCGATGCCAGTGCCATCCCAATTGAAATCACATGCTCCTCCTTGCCAGGAATTACTCTCCCATCCAACAGGCAGTCGAAGAAGAGATCCGCAAGATTATGAGGTGACAGGACTCCTGCGATCTCCGGGTACCAGATTGTGTCCGCAACGAACCGGACAGTGGAAAGTATTACATCGGGATCTGTAATGGAATGGAGCACCCATGAGATGCAACGTGCGTCTGCCTCACAGACCTCCCAGTCGATCGAAATGTCCTCGAATATCCGGGTAGGCGATACCACAACAGCAGTGGCTGGTATGTGTTCTGCTTCCTGTATTACAGCTGGAACGCAACGAAAACTCTCCAGGGCACCACGAACCCCGGAACGGATATGTTTAAGATGTCGTTTAAGGTTGTTGGAAGGGAAGGATGCGATAGTCGATCGCAGCGAGCGAGCGAATCCAGCGTTACTACGTGTCAGGTATCTGATGGCGGTCCGGGTGAGGGTAGAAAGTGGTGTCTGATACGGGCAGTTGTAGTACAATGTTGCCGCGAGAGTGAAAAACAGGTAGGAGGTGATCCCAAAAAGTGTGAAGGTGATGATGACTCCAGCAACAGTGCGGCTGATCGCCCATAGATATCGTGATAGCGCGCACCCGAGTAACAGCAACGCAAACTGAAGCATCACAGGGAGGCCCTCGATGGTGAGGTAAAAGTGCCAGTTCTCAAATCCATCCAACTTCCGCTGTCTGTCCCGGCTCTTGTCCGCAGCAGAACCCCCGTGGTTCCGGAGATATCGATTGACCCATTGCTTTCCAAGCATCGCCAGGAACGCGGCGAAGAGTGAGGTGGCGAGACTTGCGTAAAGTAGACATTGGACGGTGACAATCTCGGGAGGAGGTCCTGTCCGGGTGATGGCGCCGGGGTCCGCGTCGGGGAAGAGGGAGTTGTTCATGGTGTGGATAAGGATCCGCATGTAGGCGGCGGTCATATCGTTCGGATCCGGTTGCAGCTTTGATTGGACATCGATGATGAATGCTGAGCTGACTGCAGAGAACAGACCGGCCTGGACACACTCCGGAGTCAGTGTTCTGTACGGATGATATGAACCGGGCGACTGACGAAAATGAGAGATGTGTTCAAGTCCTCGTCATACTTTCTGGCATAGTCCCGGTCAATTTCTCCAGATTCTCTGCGGTACACGGCGAAGAAGTCGGCGCGCGAGTCGTTGGTCCTCAGCGGATCGAAGAATTCCTTGAGGGCGGAGTGGAGGCTGGATCGAACATCAGTTACGGCTGGCCGCCACAGCAATGCGATGGGCTGGGCGCACCACTTTGGATCTATCTGGACAACTGTCGGCTCTTGCGGTTGAGGGTTTTCACTCTCGTTGGAGAACGAGTCTGTCATTGGTGGTGGGGGGAGGGTGTAAACAAAAGGCGCTTATCCAGCTGGTCTCGCAGTCACCATCTTACTGGACGGTGGGATCACCCACGAATGGAAAAAGCTTCGGTGGCCCAAAAAATGGCTCAGAATGACGCATAACGGGGTGACGGAAGCAAGCGTCCGTTTGTTAAAACTTGAAGCAACTATGTATTGCTCAGTCCGTACGTAGGCGATTTCTCCGCCATCTACCGAAGGGAGCGGACAACTTCCCCAACCGGACGGGTGCTGTAACTTTCCAAACACTGCTCGATAAGGCTCTACGCCGCGACTCGCAGACTGTAACTCCTCATGGTGACTCGAACCTCAAGGCCTCACGACGCAAGAAACGACCACGATCAAACCGCCTGCTTCCACGTCTGCGGCTGTGACGGTATGGAGACAACCAACCAACATAGTGGGAATTGGGGTATGCCGAATTTGATACCGGCAAAAAGATATTTTTGGGTGGGCGAAACCGGTGGTTCGGAGAAGAGCTAACATTCTTTGGAACTTTTGGTTTATCGCGTTGGAGGCCGATGATGCAGCTGAAAATATCCGGTGGGAGACGAAGGACAGACGATGAGAGGACCCATGGATAGAAGTGGGGATGACACTCTGGCGATCTGAAGGTGGAAATGCGGTACCCACGTTGGTCGTTTATTAGTGGTCAGAGCCGAAGCGTAACCAACCATCCTCAGTCCCCCGCGGTTCCAAAAACAATGTATATCTAATGGTAAGACGCGCCACCGCAGAGGCAGTAGAATGCGAATAAAAACTCTCGATACATCATCGTGTCAAGCCTGGTCCGAGAGGAAAATGTGGACGTATTTCATTGTAGGTCGGTAGTTGTACTCCTCCCATTCATCGACTGGGTTCGTCATTCCCATGAGAAGATTCTCAGCCCATGCATGGTTCCTGCCCCATCTCCCTCGGGGGCGCTTGCTTCTCGTCGTGAGTTCCACACGTTTGGAGATAGGGATGCGGGACGATAATTACGGCCAACCATCACGAATTCATTCGATCGTGGTTACAAATGTAAATTGAACGTCGCAATTGCTATAAACCTACGGATAATCGCACGCCCAGTCCACCAATGGGACAGGGTGCCCTGGCGACACGTCCATTTCTTCATCTACCTCTTCAACTACAACCCTCTCCTCAGCTGTGACCGCCTCCTTCCACGTCGCAAGATCATACCCAAATAGGCGATACAACCTCCTCAATTGACAAAAACGAGAAATGCAAAGATCTATCCGGTCCGTGGGGCCGAGTTGTCTCCATGGTTGTCGTGCGAACGGAATGGGTCGTTTAACGCTCCCCATTCGGCACGGAGAACCCTCATAGTGCGTCACGAGAAACACGAGGTGTTCAATTTCCATGGTGGCGTCAACGATATGTCGTTTCAGGGTGGCCAATCGTTCTGTTCCGTGAGTTTGATAGAATCGGAGCGTATCATGCCCGATCAACTTCCAACCATCGTGATCGGCCGCGTCCACGATACCAACGGTCCAGGCCCACATGATAACGACCTCGGCTGTGTTCAAACACTGAAGCTCTTCGAGGCGCCTGATTGCTGCGATGATCTTGGCGGGTGTGTGGAGGAACGATTGCCAAACGAATTGCACCGTATGAAGCATGCAGCGGATAGCAGTCCTTCTCCCTTCTTCTGTTGACAGGATCTCTTCGCAGGAGGTGAAGTTCGAGCGGCGGAGGTGGTTCCTCCACAGATCCAACGATGCAAACTCAACCAGAATGACCATGAAGTTGATGGGCTTATAATTAGGGTTCCACTCTCGACCCACCCCGCCAGGATTTGGTACCTGTGGAAACTGAAACGGGTCCCCAACTGCTTGAAGAAGCCTATCGAGGCTCTTGTCCGGGATGCTCTCCACCTGTGTGGAAAACCACCCAGACATGAGTGCACAGAAGGCCTTCAGAGCCAAAGTTCGCGATTGTAGAGGGTGGGTTGGTAGGAGTGTCGATGAGAGAATAGGGAGAATTATTGGGCTGAAACCAGTGTATTCCTGAGAGGTTGACAGAATGTAGAGGGCAATAGACCCTGGGTGTTGGGGTTCTAAACTGTGAGGTTCTGTGTTGCGGAACTTCTCGTACAGCAACAAGAAGTCCAAGAGAGGAGGTACCCCAGTGGGTTGCACAGCATATAAACGCCACAGATACTCCTGCTGAAAATGGTTCCCCAGCAGTCGCACAACCCCCTTGACAATCCAATAGCGCTCGACCTCTGAATACCCGGAGTTGAGAATTTCGCTGATCCATAAAAAGCCCAATCCTATGTTTTCCGTGACTTGAAACGGGTTAAGATGACCCAATGCACATAGGACTGAGACTAGATAGGATGGATTGATTTTCCCCTCTTGGATCGATGTCTGCAACTGTTGATGGAAAAGGTTGAGTGATATCTGCAATGCATCACTACTCCCGAATGAGTGAACGCCATGGAAAGGTGGGGGGGAGTACACACTTATTGTGTGGGGCATACAAATCATGAATGTCGATTTGGAGTCCCAGAGAAATGGCCATGATGAGGAAACAGTTCGTTTTGAGAATGACAAGCGTCTGACCCCCATCTGCCATGAGTTTCTCGCAGAAATCTTCTACCGAGAAGGGCCCAGGGATGATGGGTGAATCATGAACATGTCTCCACCGCCAGAAGGTCTGGAGCATCACCCTACTCAGCCAAAGTTTATGTGTGGTCGGTAGATGTTTGAACATAACCCGATACCCCCAGTGGTTTGGGAGTGGGGCATGGGGCACAGCCCTCGCAACGAGTTTGAGCCCCATAACAATCATCATAAGCACCAACCGGGATTGGTGTTCCGAATTGTGTTGGAATGATACCAATTGATTGTTACTGATGTGCTCACAGAGGTCCCTGAGGTCCCTATCCTCAGGTTCGATGGTGAGTTGGATGCTGAGAACCGAAGCCAGCGCCATCCCAATTGAAATTGCATGTTCCTCTTTGCCAGGAATTGCTCCCCCGTCCAGCAGGCAGTCGAAGAAGAGGTCCGCAAGAATGTGGGGTGACAGGGCTCCTGCAACCTCCGGGTACCAGATTGTGTCCGCAGCGAACCGGACAGTGGAAAGTATTACGTCGGGATCTGTCATCGAATAGAGCACCCATGAGATACAGCGTGCGTCCGCCTTGCAGGCCTCCCAGTCGATCGAAATGTCCTCAAATATCCGGGTGGGTGGCACAACGACAGCGGCAACCGGTATGCCCTCTGCTCCATGTGCTATAACCGGGAGGCAATGGAAGCTCTTCAGTGCGCTGTGGATCCAGGAACAAAGATGTTTAAGATTTTGTCCCAGGTTTTTGGCGGAAGGGAGGGATGCGATAGCTGATCGCAGCAAGCGAGCAAATGCGGCGTCGCTACGTGTCAGGTATCTGATGGTGGTGCGGGTGAGGATGGAAGGGGGTGTCTGATATGGGCAATTGTAGTACAGTGTTGCTGCGAGAGTAAACAAGACATAAGAAGTGAGTCCGAAGAGCGTGAAGGTCAGGATGACCCCAGCGACGGTGCGGCTGATCGTCCATAGATATCGCGACAGCGCGCATCCGAGTAACATCAACGCAAGTTGAAGTATCACAGGGAGACCCTCGATGACGAGGTGAAGGTGCCACTTCTCGGATCCATCCAACTTCCGCTGTCTGTCCCGACTCTTGTCCGCAGCAGAACCCCCGTGGTTCCGGAGATATCGATTGACCCACTGCTTCCCAAGCATCGCCAGGAACGCGGCGAAGAGTGAGGTGGCGAGACTCGCGTAGAGTAGACATTGGACGGTGACAATTTCGGGGGGAGGACCGGTCCAGGTGATTGCGCTGGGATCTGCGTCGGGGAAGAGGGAGTTGTTCATGGTGTGGATCAGGATCCGCATGTAGGCGGCGGTCGCGTCGTTGGGGTCCGGTTGTAGCTTTGATTGGACATCGATGATGAATGCTGAGCTGACTGCAGAGAATAGACCGGCCTGGACACACTCCGGGGTCAGTGTTCTGTACGGATGATAAGAATCGGACGACTGACGAAAATGAGAGATGTGTTCAAGTCCTCGTCGTACTTTCTGGCGTAATCCCGGTCGAATTCTTCAGATTCTCTGCGGTACACGGCGAAGAAGTCGGCACGCGAGTCGTTAGTCCTCAGTGGGTCGAAGAATTCTTTGAGGGCGGATTGGAGGCTGGATCGGATATCAGTTACGGCTGGCTACCACAGCAATGCGACGGGCTGGGCGCACCACTTTGGATCTATCTGGACAACCGGCGGCTCCTGCGGTTGAGATTTTTTGCCCTCGCGGGAGGGCGAGTCCGTCATTGGTAGTCGCGGGGAGAGAGTGGAAACCGAAGGCGCTTACCGCTTGTTTCGCAATCACTATCTTACTGGACGGCAGGATCACGCACGAGCGGAGAAAACCTTGGCCGCGCAAAGCACAGCTCAAAATGACGCCTAATGGCATCACGAGAGAGATGTTCTATAGGGAGCAACTAGCTAGTTCGCAATGTTTGATTGTTCAATTTCTGTAGATCTTTGGAACGAAGGTACCGCGTCCTTCGTTTTTTCGGACGATCCCCCCTATGACCACTGGGTTACGCCCCTGGTTGCAGCTTGTCCGCCACCCTCCCACAGATTCGTCAGCGAGGTCTACAGCTTGGATGGCTTCACCCCGGCCTGCTTTAGGGTTCCACTTCACGAATAGCAAGTTTCGACTCACACCCCTCCAGCGCAATCGGCTCATCCCTGACAGTTTACAACGCCTCTCAGTTCTCCTCCACTGCTCTTTTCAACCGTCAGGAAACAACTTCGAGAGCCTCCCGGATCACGTTACGCATCACCGTGTGCAATTGGGGAAAGGAGCATCTCGAATCGACCTTGAGGCTTCCCCTCCCAAACTCCCGCCGAGTTGAAGCGGCGCACGAGGGCCACAACTTAAGGAGCGCGGCCGCTGCGGGTGGCACCGACAGCCTTGCTAAATCCCCCATCTTCCCCCTACCTATTTGCCACACGCGAGGATACGTACCATCGCCCGCTTGAGCCCGAGCCTTCTCTGCTCGCCTGATTGTGCTCTCTCCGCGTCGGAGCCGGGACTCGATCCCAAGTGGAACTGCTCGTCGCTGTTCTAGATCTCGGATCCGACCCACGGTTAGGGTGTGCTATGAAGGAGGAAGTCCGGTGATGCGAGATGTATGATTTCTTTTACGCCGCCTGTTATGCTACGGATTTCTGGGGCATGGCAATACGGCTCATGGGAGTCCAGCCCCTCCATCGGCCGAACGGTCATAGAGGTGCACCCCGCTTTCACGGGCACATCCCCGACCAGTCAATGGATACCCGCGTTAATAGCTCATAATCTGTCCACCGAACCGTATAAGGTCGCGTTCCCTAATATTGGAAATCGAGCTATCTATCCTCTCGCATGCGTGACCCCCGTTTGGTGTCAGCCTCTCACACTAACGCTATGCTCTCCGACTCGTCGAGTGTAACTCCCGGTGGTGACTCGAACCTCGCAACGCAGGAAATAGTCCTGGTTAAACCGCCCGATTCCACGTCTACGGCTGTAATGGTATGGAGGCAACCAACCGACAGGGTGGGGATGGTGCGTGGGGGAACTGGGGTATATCAAATTTGATACCGGTGGGAAAACATTTTGGGCATGTGGAACCGACGGTTCAAATTTCAAAGACGAGCTAACATTCTTTGCACCTCTTGGATTACCGCGTCGAAGATGACATAGTCCAATATAACCGTTGGGAGACGGGGGACAGACGGCGAGAGGACTCCTGAATATAAGACTCCGGCGGTCCTCGATTATGGATACCGAGTTGGCTTTGGTCCACCTTCAGAAGCTCCAACGTATTTGGAGGACCGGTGGCCGAAGTCTCTGCCTCGCCGAAGCACGCCCGATCGTCGTGTCCGATGCACGGATCCCCATGAACTGTATTTCGCCGCCGATAAGTCCTCCCTTGACGTCCCTCCGATCCTAGAAGCGCAAGAAGAGGAGAATGACCAGAAGGCGTTCCTGACCGATGTCATTACGGGAAAGTGGGAAGGCATGCGGCGCAGAAGCAATATCTATATATCCCTGGGTTTACTACTCTTTTACTGGCAAAGACAAAGATAGGTCGGGCTCAGGATCACCGGAGCGGGTGCCAAACCCCGCCGTCACACCGTTGCAGTACCCTTGAGACGCTGCGAGCATCGTGTGCTGTGAACCCCATGGTCATCTTCAGCAATGGTGGGAATGGCGAGTCCAAACTTACGCGGCCAGGTAGCCGATGTCACGACCCATATTTCAAAATGTGAGGCCCGGTCAGTCTGGGGTTATCGAGGAACTGGATGTGGGGAGAAAGCGTCTTTCGACGGAGGATCGGATCGGCGTATTACGTGGTCCCTCTTGCCCCGCGCCGACAGCTCCGAAGTAGCGGTCGCAGGAATTTTCTGTTGCCATGATTGCGGGGACATCCGGCGTTTCCATCGACGAGAGTCATCTCAGCCTGATCATCCCCTCGCCATCGACAGTCGGACCGAACATCTAATACCCCTCCTGGCCCAGACACCGGCTCGAAAGGCGGTTTGCTGGCCAATTTCAGCGGTCAAGTTTGACATGAGCTGGAGAAGATTCTGATCGGTACAACCGTGGTGGGTTTGGTGAACCTCTTCTTGGGAGACCCGCCTGGGTTCACGTTGATTTTCCCAGGGGTTTCTTCAAAGGGTTGCTGGCATTGACTCTGGATGCAAGGTTGCGTGTCGAGGAAGAAATTTTCGCGGGAGTCCGACGAGGATCCGACCACCGCAAAGTTGACCGAGGGCGAAGTATTCCAAGACGTGCGTTCCATCCCTCGGGCGTGCTCATGTCGAACATGAACTAATCGTGATCTTGTGGTCATTTATTCAAGGGGACGGGGGATTACCCTCGTGACCGAATGCCCCGCCGAGCGACCAATAACTTATCTCAGTCAGGTAGAAACCGCACGCGCGACTTCGCCCAAGATCCACGCGCAATGCACTTCCCATGGGTGCGCCTGAAGAGCTACGATGGTGTACACGAATACGCGAGCGCTACGCAAAGAACACCAACGCCTCACCCGTCCGGGAGTGTTCAATTCATCTGTGTTTGGAGTCTTCAAGTCCACCCATTTCACTTACCCGTCATCACGAGGAGAAGTTCACGCGTCGCTTTGGATCGTAAGCCCGCTCCGGCATCCCCCGAGAGGATCGGTCAGGAATGGCGATGCCTGAGGGCGGCTGCCCCGGAACACAATGAAAACCGTATTGTCAACTTCTGGGCTGGGGTTAGCTACTTCCCACGCCCGCAAGATCCGAGTCTGGGAATATGTGCTTGCGAGGGCGATGGAGCTGCAGCGTTGGGGCCTTGAAGGTGGAAATGCGGTACTCACGTTGGTCGTTTATTAGTGGTCAGAGCCGAAGCGTAACCAGCCATCCTCGGTCCCCCGCGGTTTCAAAAACGATGTATATCTAATGATAAGACACGCCACTGCAAAGGCAGTAGAATGCGAATAAAAACTGTTGATACATTATCGTGTCAAGCCTGGTCTGAGAAGAAACTGTGGACGTATTTCACTGTAGGTCGGTGATTGGATCCCCTCCGTTCATTGACCAGGTTCGTCGTCCCCGTGAGATAATTCTTAGTCCACACATGGTTTCTGCCCTGTCTCCTCGGATGCACTTGCTTCTCGTCGTAAGTTCTACATGTGTGGAGATAGGGATGCGGGACGATTATTTCGGCCACGATCGTGGTTACAAATGTAAATTGAACGTCGCACTCGCTATAAACCTACGGATAATCGCACGCCCAGACCACCAATGGGACAGGGCACCCTGGCGACACGTCCATTTTTTCGTCCGCTTCCTCAACTACAACCCTCTTCTCAGCTGTGACCTTCTCCTTCCATGTCGCAAGATCACTAAACAGGCGATACAACCTCCTCAACTGACAAACACGAGAAACACGAAGATCGGTCCGGTCCATGGGTCCGGGTTCTGTGCGTGACCCCCACGAGGACGGAATATGTCGTTTGACGCTCCCCATCCGACACGGAGAACCCTCGTAGTGTGGCCAGAGAAATGAAAAGTGGTTGAGATCCATGGTTGTGTCGGCGATATGTCGTTTCAAGCTGGTCAAACGTCCCATTCCATGAGTATGATAGAACCGGAGCGTATCGTCCTCTACCAACTTCCAACCATCGTGATCCACCGCGGACCCAACACCAGGGGTCCAGGCCCACATGATTACGACTTCAGCTGTGTTCAAACACTGAAGCTCTTCAAGGCACCTGATGGCTGCGATGATTTTGGCGGGTGTATGAAGGAATGCTGGCCAAGTGTAATTTGCCGTGGCGAGCATGCAGTCGAGAGCAGTCCTCCTCCCTTCTTCTGTGGACAGGACCTCTTCGCAGGAGGTGAAGTTTGAGCGGCAAAGGCAGGCTCCTACCCAGCCTTGTAGATGAGGTGGACAAGATGAATCCGAATTGGCGGGAGGAAAGCGGTGTAATCACTGTGACTAATATATCGTTCCTTTTTGGGACTGTGTCGCTGGTCTTGTCAACCTCATCTACGGCTGGTTCCAAATACATGTAAACAAATCAGCCACCGCCCGATTGGGGAGGTTCGTGCTCGACGAAAATTAAATACAGCACTCGCGCGCGTGGCAATTTTAGTTTCCAGCATTGATCGGATCACTCACGCTGAAATCCTCACTCCGTTGTCCGCTGTGTCTAATACTGAAGGGATGACGGTAAGTTCCAAACCCTCTTGTCCCTTTCCTCTCGTTCTGAACACCGATGGCGCAACCCGCTCAGATGGACACCCTCCGCGATGTCAAGGATTTACTGAACGCGCGCAGAGTCTCGTTTGCATCTCTCGTTATCGATGCATTGCGAGACCCGGAATCGTCGCTTGCAAACGACTTCATCGAGAAGATCGCCGACGTTCTGGACGCACTACGCCCCCATCTCGACGATGGCTCAATCATAGAACTCGGGCGGTTTTTCGCATCGATCGCCGGATCCGAGTTGACAGAGCTCGGAAAGGATGAGCTGTGGCACCTCCCAGCTACCAAACTCTCGGCCGAACGACTTCAGATGTTTAATATGAAGAAGATGTCTGAACGAATTGCCGCAGTGGCCCCAGGATTCTCGTCGTTCCTCCATTCCGTTTGTGTTGGCAAAAGAGTCTTGAGCGAGGTCGTTGTAGATGATGATGAGGCTGGTGTCAGGCCAGACGTGAGGCGGAGTGTAGATCCAGCTCAATTATTGGAGATAGTATGTGTCTTTACGTGTCACGTTTATTTAACTCACGTCGAAATAGAAGAAGACAACCATTACGAACATTATTCTGAATGCCCGCAGCAGAAACTGCAATGCGTTCCAGGTCGCTATCGGAATCTACCTCCATTCAACAAACACCCCCGACAAAGTTATCAGCACTCTCCATCACGCTGGACTCTGTGTTTCGCAGGCGAGCATCTCTCGCGCTATCAGGTCACTATCGGTAGAAGCGTTGGCATCTCTTTCCTCCCTTGGAGGCAGTCTACTTATTGCCTACGCCTACGACAATTTCGATGTTCTCTTGAAGGCATTGACGCCAACGGTTGAAAATAACATCGACCCCCTGAAGCACCTTACGTCTGGTCTTATTTTCCCCCTCCAACACGGTGTTCAACTTGAAGACCTGCGCGTCTCTGCTGACCTATGGGAGAAGTACGAGTTTAACGACACATCCCCGTCCGCTCGTAAAGTCACACGATTGCATATGTGGACAATGCTCATCCCGCGATACAGCTCGCTCACCGCAGCCGCTCCGGGTTCTCCGCTTCCCCGTGACACCAAGTTCAAGGTCTGGAACCTCCTCCGCGACCTCACCGAATTGGGGCCAGACTATTTCAAGAGTTTCCAGAACGTTCTTCAATATCCAAAGCCCATTGAAGAACGTATCCCTGTTGAGAAGACCGAGATCATTCCTGTCCAATCAATGGACATCCCCAACTCCACCGTTGAAGGCAATATCACCACAATCGAGAAACTCCTGGAACAGACTGGACTTGCCGAACTTGAAGAGGAGCAAGACACCGTTAACGTCAACCCATACATCGTTATGTTCCACGGAGACTTAGGCACCGGCGAACGAATTCAGTCAGCCAAGCGACGGAGGATGGCCGAGGCCTCGCCACGCAATCGGCTTCAATACGCTGTCTTTGTGATGGGACTTTTTCACCTGAAGATGGCTTGTGCTGAAACGATTTGGCGGGTGTTTCTTAAGGAGTCAAAGGCACGAGCGGCAGATGAGAGAACAAGCTTCTACTCAAATTTCAAGATCCTCCGACCCCGTGATTCCAGTGGCCTTTCGACATCATTTAAATTCCGCCCAATTCACGAAGCGATTCGCCACATTGGGGCATGTCGACGTCTGGATAGCTGGCGGGTGGCGTTGGAGAGGCGGGGGTTTTCGAGTCTACAAGGATTTGCAGATACGTGTCCTACATGGGATCTCATCAAAGAAGTTGCAGTGGAAGTTGCTGAAGAATTCATTCCTGATTCTCGTAGGCTCCGTTTGCTGAGCAGGGGTGAACTCAAAACCAGAGATCAGGAGTTCGAGAACAACCTGGCCTTTAACCTCTACGCTGGGATGTATGAAGAGATAACCTACGCGATGAATCATGGGGATATTGGGCGGGTCGAGAGGTGTCTACTCGACTGGGTACCATTGTTCGAGGCCGTCGGTAAAAGGAAGTATGCCCACCAAACTCTCAAACTCGTTTATGAGTTAAATCACGTATTTCCTGCACGAGCGAGGTGAGGTTTTCACAAAGTGCACGACTGCTTGACTCACCGTTGACTTGTAGTCGTGCTATTCGTATGAACATCCTCATCAACCCGACGGGGCGACCAGGGAAGTTCCGCCCAGTAGACTGGGCAGTTGAACTGCTCAATCTTTTCACGAAGGTGAGTCTAGTCCAGGGGACCACAGATACGATCACTCATGCCCACCAGGTCACCCATGGTGGGAAGTTTTCAAACAAATCAATCGAGCACATCTTGAACGAGTCACCTCTCATTGAGATCTACCGGCATCTCCATGAAATGTTTGGAGAAAGTTTCTGCAATTCAACAAAGACCACGGCCAACAACGGTCCAGATATGACAAAGACGTACACAGAACTCCTCAATTTGATGGAAAGCGAAAGTACACACGTAATGGTTATAGGGCGAAAAAGCGAGCTTGATGCAGGTGGTATGGTGAACAAAGGTATTCTGAGTATTGTAACAACTTCGAAAAGCACGACAGCAGAGGGGACGACGGATGGTGAAAGCAATGATGTGCAAGCAGGGGAAGCAGAGGGAGAAGCAGAATTTGATGATGAGGATCTTATGCTAGATGATGATTAGTTGATACACGAGTGTCTGGGTTTGACATCGCATACCATTTGCAATTTGTGTGAGGCGCATCTTGTTGAATTCACCCATGAGCTCTGACGGATCGGAAACGGTGGGTCTTGGGATGGCGAATACAACCTGTGTGGTGTTAGTAGGGTGCGAGTGAGTCCCTCCACCCTTGGTTCGGTCAGCGAGGTATGATTCATGGTTTGGACAACGCTTTGCACGCCCTAGTCACCAGGATTAGTTTATGGGCCATCAGTGTTCTACTCACAAACTCACTGGAATGGCCAGGTTGGCCGCAGCTCGTACAGGTAAGCTCCCGAGGCTTTGGACCAGATGTTGGGGCTGCCGTTCGTGGTGGGGACTGCGGAGTGGTCACAGGTTGCATCTCCGAGATGATTTCGATGACTGCTTGTCCGTGTTCCTTTGATAGGTGCCAGCGAGTCTCTTTTGCGAGGGTGTCAACGGAGGTGATGAGGTCATAGTGAGCGGCATCACAGATGCGATTGAAAATCTCGTTTGGCATGAACGTGTAACACCCAAAATTGTTGGTAAACAGTTCGCCAAAGATGTCGTCAGCCATCTTCCACCGCCATGTGTCGAGCCGTTCCCGAAGCATCTTGTCGCCCTCAGAGGGTTCGTACGGTTTCATGGTTGATCGACGTGGCTGGGGTTTCCGTTTTTCCAGGGAGACAACAAACTTGTTCTCAAACTCGGCGGGATTGCAAAGGTCGCAGCAAAGCCGTGGAGGTGTCGGCGAACAACGCGGACACGCTCCGTCAAGAACGTTGTCACATGTGTGGCCACCTGTGATTTGTCAGCGAGCGATAGACACAAAACAATATAAACAAACCGTGCAGCTTATCGTTCTCGAAATACACCTGAAATGGCTTTCGTCGACAACTGATACCGCGAGCCTTTGCATTGATGACGTCGTCGAGAACAGGGTTTATGTCCCCCTTTTCTACCTTTCTGTCACCAATAGGCTCGTGATATGCAGCCACGCGTGCCTTCCAGAACTTGTCCTCCGCGTCGTTACCTGCCTTGAGAACCATAGGTGGGGGTCTCTCCTTCTTCTTGGCTCTCTTTGCCTGCGGACGAGTGTCATCGCCTTCTTCCTCCACCGCCTTGCGCTTACGCGTCTTCTTTTCGTCCACCGGGTCACAATCTTTCGACTCGACAAAGAGCAGCGCTGTGGCTTGAAGATGTTTGTCCCGGGCTGCTCGTCCAAACCTTTGCCAAAGGATACACGGATCACAAGTAACCTTCCATTGAATGACTAGTTCAATGTCTTTCAGATGAGCCCCTTCAGCGACTATTTCTCATGACCCATGGGAGATACAATAGTGACAAAGTTCCATGACCCATGGGCCATACAACGTTGTACAATACTGTTGTACAATCCATGGCCCATGGGGGATGGACTCATTGTACAATCCATGGGTGATGGATAGATGAATTTCCAACAGTGTTGGGTTGTACAACCAAAATAGGGTAGTATAGTCCCCATGTATTATGGATCGTACAATGATATGTATGTTCCATGCTATATGAGTTGTACAATGGTCCAGGGTTTTCATGTCCCATGGGTTGTACAATATACCCATGTCCCATGCACCACCCATTGTACAATATATTCATGGCCCATGGTATTGGTTGTACAATATATTCCTGTCCCATGAGTCACCCATTGTACAATACACCCAGGGCCCATGGGCCATTTATTGTACAATATATCCAAGGCCCATGGGTCATTGGTTGTACAATGTGTCCACAGCCCATGGGTCACCTGTTGTACAATACACCCAGGGCCCATGGGCCACCCATTGTACAATACACCCATGGCCCATGGCTCACCCATTGTACAATATACCCATGGCCCAT
>Ga0307517_10008049_pt1 | contig 15200 bp, 10 predicted proteins | sample 23_EM_MG_FD_194515 | JGI IMG/M metagenome (GOLD analysis project Ga0307517, IMG submission 194515) | Populus trichocarpa ectomycorrhiza microbial communities from riparian zone in the Pacific Northwest, United States - 23_EM | ecosystem: Host-associated > Plants > Roots > Unclassified | place...
CCATAAATTAAAGATATCTTATATTATTAGACTTGTTATTATAAAACATGCTTAGGTTAGCGAATTTAATTAGGAGTGAGCAAAAAAACTGAAAAAACGATTAAACCGAGAAAACCGGAAAAAAAATAACCGAAAAAACTGAACCGAAAAAAAACCGATTAAACAGATTAAAATTTTGAAAAAACCAGCCGGTTCGGTTTTATAAGCAAAAAACCAAAAAAACCGAACCGAAACAAAAAAAACAGGAAAAAAACCGAGCCAAACCGAAAAACCGAGCCAGAACCGAAAAAACCGAGCCAAACCGGAAAAACCGAGCTAAACCAGTTTGAACTGGTTTTTGCCCTAAAAAACCGAACCGAACCAAACCGAAACCGGTTGGTTTGACCCGGTTTCGATTTTTTTTAAAAAAATTTCGGTTTGGTTACTTTTTTTGATAAAAACCGAACCGAACTAAAAATGATCACCCCTAAATTTAATAATACTCTAAGTGCAATATGATGATATAAAACCTTAATAAAAATATACTTTTAAGTATTTATCACCTCTCATCAACCGTGAACCACCTTTCATAACTCATCCACTACACAAACCATCTCCAGCCAAGACAACCTTTCTGTCTTACAACCATCAATGAGCTCTCCCCAACACAAGACAACTCCCTTTCTCTACACCATTGTAAGCACTCGATACCCACAAATAAGCAGCCTTTTAATTGTCGGTTAGTCACCAGCCAATAATGGTTCCACCATGTAATCCAATCCCTTCTTCCTTCCCTGAGCCATTTTAGTAGCCACTTGAATCTATGGAAACAAATTGAGAGGAATAAATTGCGGTAGAGAGAGAGAGAGAGAGAGAGAGAGAGAGAGAGAGAGAGATAAGAAATGACAAAATTGTTTATGTGATATTTTCTTTTATAGGTAGCAATGACTTTCACTGTTGGTATAGGAAGAAAAAAGATGAGATGTCGCTCTAGATCCATTAGGTTCTTCATTTCCAGCAATGATGGTGCGTGGTTCCACACACTAATAATAGCGGTGGCACGTGGAAGCCACGTGCTGACAGTGTTCTTCCACCTCTAGCTCTCTTCGACAGCTCCTTCAAAATGTCTATTATCAATTTTAGATATTTGAGATAGAAATAGGAAAATTCTTCTTTTCTGAAGATTATATTTTTCTCTGTATTTCATTTGTGTATACACATGCATATATATAGTTACAGATTGTAATTGTCATGACAACTGTCATGACAGTTATTATAACTATTGCTAGCAGTTATATAGCAGTTAGGATTAGTTACAATTCTGTTACAGGTGGTTATAAGTAGAAGAGAATAATTAACAGCAATCCTAACGTAACCAATCCTTCTTTCTTCTTCAGCTTAACCAACTCTTCAGCTCTGTAACTAGTCTTTCAAGTAACCGATCCTTCTTCTTCTATCAATGGTTTATCATCCCCCCGCAAGTGAAATGGTCTTGGAATGAGGCACAACTGTGTTTTGAGAAACAAGAACCTTGAGCTTGTAAGATGTTTAGTTAGGAGATCGGCAGGCTGATCTTCAGTTGGAATGAATTGTAATTCTATTTTCCCTTGTAAAACTTGATCACGAATGAAGTGTAGATCAATTTCTATGTGTTTTGTTCGTGCGTGAAACACAGAATGTTTGGCCATATGATAGGCACTGATGTTGTCATACTAGAGCATAGGGACAACAGGGGTAGGAACACATAGTTCGTGCATCAAGGCTTGAATCCAAATAATTTCTGTAGTAGCCAGAACAAGTCCCCTATACTCCGATTCTGCACTGCTGCGAGAGACTAATTTTTGCTTGGTAGAGGACCAAGAAATTAGATTACCCCCTAGATAAATGAGGTAGCCACTGGCACTTCTTCGATCGTCAGGCTGAGCTCCCCATTCAGCATCGGTGAACCCTTCAATTGTCAACTGATTTGAGGAACTTATGAGTAAGCCATCATGCATAGTTCCACGTAAGTAGGGAAGAATACGTTTGACAGAGAGCCAATGTGCTGAAGTCGGTTGTTGCATAAACTGATATGCTTTATTAACAGCGAAGGCGATGTCAGGTCGAGTAATTGTGAGGTATTGTAGAGCTCCCACTATACTGCGATAACCAAAAGGATCTTCCATAGGCTCACCATCAAATTTAGATAAATTTTGTCCAACAGCCCCAGGAGTTTTGACAGGCTTGGTGTCAAACATTTCTGTTCTATGCAGTAAATCAGAAATGTATTTTGTTTGGCTGAGATGTATAGAATTGTCATGGTAAGAGACTTCAATACCTAGGAAGTACGTCAGTCTTCCCAAATCTCGCAATGCAAATTCAGAATTCAGTTTAGCAATAAGTGAGGCTACCTGCATATGTGAGCTGCCTGTGATGAGGATATCATCTACATAAATGAGAACGATCAAAGTTGTAGATTGACCAAAGGAGATGAACATGGAGCTATCGGTCTTGGAGGTGCTGAACCCCCACTGTAAAAGAGCAGAGCTAAGTCGTTGGAACCAAGCTCGTGGGGCTTGTTTCAAGCCATATAAAGCTTTCCTCAATCGACAAACTTTGGTAGGAAACTTGGTGTCCACGTAGCCAGGAGGTTGAGACATGTAAACTTGTTCCTCAAGTTCACCATTCAGAAACGCATTGTGGACATCAAGCTGTCTAACTTCCCATTTAGAACTAAGAGCAATGGTGAGGATAATGCGGATAGTTGCAGCTTTGACTACTGGGCTGAATGTCTCAAAGTAATCAAGGCCAAATGTTTGAGGATACCCTTTTGCCACAAGTCTAACTTTATACCTGTCAATGCTCCCGTCTGGCTTGTGCTTCAATTTGTATACCCACTTGCATCCTATGATGTTAACATCAGAAGGCTTAGCAACAAGGTCCCAGGTGTGATTGTGATGAAGGGCTGCAATCTCTTGATCCATTGCTCTAGTCCAATGTAGATCCTTTAGAGCTTGATTGAGTGTATATGGTTCTGTAACAACAGTTAAATTTAGAATAACCTTCTTTTTAGTGATGCCACTCATCAACCTTGTTATCATACGTGGAGCTAGACTGGAATCAGGGATCGAATTAGTAGGAGCAGATTCAAGAGGAGGAGAAATTGGAGAGGTTGCAGGTTCATTCAAGGAAATAGAATCAACAGTTGTGGGAGTGGAATCAGTATGTATTGAGATAGGTGTATCTATTGGACAATGAGACAAATCACTAGATGGGAATGGTATTGCAGGAGGTAAAATGGCAGAAGGAGTGTCATCAGGTTGAGATGGAGGAGATTTAGTGGTGAAAGGGAATTGTGTTTCATCAAATACCACATGAGGTGTGATATAAACTCGTCCGATAAGATAATTAAGATATAAATATCCCTTGTTGCTGAGGGTATAACCAAGAAAGATGCACTGAACCGATCGATATTGCAGTTTATGGTTGTTGTAAGGACGAATGAAGGGATAACATAGGCAGCCAAACACTCTTAGAGACTTGTAGTCAGGCAGTTTCTGAAAAAGAGTTAGATAAGGTGAAGCATTGTTGAGTACCTTGCTAGGCATTCTATTGATGAGGAATATGGCTGATTGGAAGGCATACTGCCAGAACTTCATAGGCAACGAGGCATGAGCTAGCAATGCCAATCCAATCTCTATAACATGTCTATGCTTCCTTTTTACTCTCCCATTCTGAGCTGAGTTATAAGGACAGGAAAAACAATGCACAATACCAGCCTGTTGAAGAAAGGTGATGAAGGATTTGAATTCACCTTCATTGTCATACTGCATATATTTTATATTGTCATCAAATTGATTCTTTATTTGGAGTTTGAATTGTTGGAACATTGGGAGAGCTTGATCCTTTATATGTAATGGATAGAACCATGTGTATCGTGAGAAATCATCTAAGAACAGAATAAAGTACTTAGCATCAGATGTTGATTTTTCTGAGGCAGGCCCCCAAATATCCATATGAATCAATTCCAATGGTTTGGAAGCACGAGAAGAGGAGAGATAGGTTGGCAGTCTGTGAATTTTGGCAAGCTGACAAGAAGAACATATAATGGAACAATCAGTAGCTTTATTCTTTTCATAGGAAACATTACAGCTTTGTAATATTTGGGCTATAACATCAGTGGCAGCATGGCCTAGTCTGTGATGCCATATGTCCATTTTATTTTGAGTGGTTCTGGAGACTGGAGAATGAAAAACAGAAAAGTATTTGATGCCAACGTATGCCATCTTCTTATTGCTCAGTGCTGGGAACTTGTAAAGTCCATTCTCAAGTCTGCCTTATGCTAGTATCTTCTTCTTATGTAGATCCTTCACAAGGAAACTATTAGATCGAAAGTCAATCAAGGCATTATTATCTGAGCAAAACTTAGCAACACTAATCAAGTTTGCTGAGATGAATGGAACATGGAACACCTTTCTGAGTTGAAATGATCAAGAGTTAGAGACTAGACGATGGGAACCAATGTTGGAAATGGATAAGTGTTTACCATTACCAACTGTGACCTTATCTGTCCCTGTGTATGGAGTAGAATTGATTAGATTCCCAGCATTCTGAGTCAGGTGATGGCTTGCTCTAGAGTCAAGGTACCAATTGTCATCTGCAAGATTATTAGAGGAGGCAACCATAGCAAGTATATTGTTTTGAATTCTGATATTCATATTCATAGAATTAGTACCATTATTGGAAGAGTTTTGATAGGAAATGTCAAATCTGTGATAAAAAAACGTGTATTGTATGCTCAAATTTCCCACATAACTAACATTGTGGCTTTTCTGAACTGATTGAATTATGTCTTCCACTCTGTGTATATCTGCCCCCGCGACCACGACCTCTGTAGTTGTAATTACTGGCATTTGGAGTGAAGCCTGCGTAGCTGTGTCCTCTACTGCCATTGTATCTCCTTCCACCACCTTTGTTATTAGAGGAAGAGGCATAATTGGTTGCCATTGCAGAGATTTGATCTACTGAGCTTTGTTGCTCAAGTCGATTTTCAAATGCTAGAAGCATACTATGAATTGCTTCAATTGAGATTTTATCATCTCTAATATTGATAGCTGTAACTACTGCATTGTAGTCAGAACCGAGTCCTCCAAGTAGATTCATGACTTGATCCTGTTCGGATACAGGTTCTCCAATGGCTGCTAGACTGTCTGCAGCTCCTTTCACCTTCATGATATAGTCTATCATAGGCAAGGATCATTTCTTTGTGGATTGCAGTTCAAGCCTCAGTTGCATTATTCTTGCTCTTGAAGAAAAAGAGAAGGTCTTCTCCAATGCATTCCAAGCAGACTGAGAAGTAGTGTGTCCAATGATCTGTGCCATGATAGCTGGTGTGAGGGATGAGTAAATCCAGCTGAGGATTATACAATCTTGTCTTCTCCAAGTAATGAACGTTGAATTGATTACACCTGCACTCAATTCTTTTTCTGGACAAACAGAGGTGTCATCTATGAAATCCTCAAAGCCATTAGCAAAAACAATATTATCAATTTGAGATTTCCACAAAACATAGTTGGTTCGATCAAGTTTTACTGGTAATGAATGGTTGAGCTGTTGATAGGATGTAGTGAGTGCCATTGTTGTGGTTTGCTCAAATCCAAGAGGACTGGATATAGAGGAGGAGTGACTTGAAGCAGAAGTCATGGCTGAATCGAAGAGGGAAAGAAGTTTCTCTTTCAGAAAGGCTCTGATACCAAGATAGAAATAGGAAAATTCTTCTTATCTGAATATTATATTTTTCTCTTTGTATTATTTGTATATACACATGCATATATATAGTTACAGATTGTAACTGTCATGACAGTTATTATAACTGTTGCTGGCAGTTATAAAGTAGTTAGGATTAGTTACAATTCTGTTACAGGTGGTTATAAGTAGAAGAGAATAATTAACAGCAATCCTAACATAACCAATCCTTTTTTCTTCTTCAGCTTAACCAACTCTTCAGCTCTGTAACTAGTCTTTCACGTAACCAATCATTCTTCTTCTATCACTGGTTTATCAGGGAGGAGGTAGGTTGATTTGCGGAACACATGTGTGAAATAAGAATCAGATTTTCGTTAGAGAGATGATGCTCTGATACCATATAGACAAGTGATATTATTTAGAAGCTCACAATGAAATTTTCAACATTTTTTCATTGATACTTAGGATGTTGTTTTATAATAACTTTACAGATCCATCTAAAGAGAGATTACAGCTATCAAAAGTTATTAAAGGACCAAGTATATTTGCATCAATTTACAAGGCATGATTCTAGGCTTGGTTGTTGTTGCAAATCACTTGTAGATTTCTTGCACCTACCTTAATAGTGTTTATGTAACTTTTGTGTCTAACAAACAGCTCTAAAAAAATAAGAGGCATAGCTTACTATTTATAAAATTTTTTGAAAAACTCTATATATTGATAAAATATCAATTTGACCCCTGAATAATATCCATATATTAATTTAGAATAATTTTAAAAATTAACTCAATTAAGTTCTTACTTGATTTGTTTAGGTCTAGAAATATAATCTCTATATTAATTATATTATAGTCCTTAATTTTTAAAATATATTTTAATCAAGTTATATTTAATTAAATCATCTCAGTTTAATTTTTAATCAATGATTATTAATGTGTGTGATTTATTAGATTTCTAATATGTTAAATATAAATTATAATTCTAATAAAATATAATTTAATAATTTAATTTATTATGAATTCAACAATTAATAATTAATTTATATTTGAAAAAAACCTTATACTTCTATTCTTTTGGTCTCATGTTTCCTTAACAAATAAAAAAAAAATTTATATATATTTTGATCTATAGTATTTCATCTCTTTCAATATCAAACTTTTTTTTTATGAATGAAAAAATCAAGTGTATTTTTTAGAATGTTTAGAAAGATTTAGCTTCATGTGTTTGGAATAGAGCCATTAAGATTGATCCAAAGTGACCCTAACCTTTTTTATATAGTTCCAAGAGTGGAGTCATGTGTATTTTTGGACATATGACATCAAACCCATCCTTCATAGGTTACTATGCTGTTTGTTTTTTCACTTGTAATTGCATTTAAGAGCATTTACGAGATTCTGGATTACTTCACGAGCACAAGAAGGAAACTACACTCCTGTTCTTGTAAGATACGCTCTTCAGTAGCATATTCACAAATCACAAATATCATTTTCCCAAGAGTTAAACAGAATTATATGAATCTCCCTCTCCCTTTTCTGCAATGTCAGATTACAACAATAAAAAGAAGAAGAAAAGGAATAAATCAGGTCCGTCAGTAGATGTGCTGTGCGTTGCTCTAGCATGGTGTCTTGATCAGTATACCACAATGTCTTCTATCTCCAATCGTTTGATTACCATATGGATAACAGATGAAAGGAGCAATTGAAAAATGATTTGGAGAGTCTTGATGTGTCTTAAACAGGTTCTGCTGTTCGTCTGATCTTCAGTAGTATTGGAGCCCCCAGCATCCATACTGCAAAATGATCTTATATGAGCTATTCTTCTCCATTCCAATATAAATAACGTCTTTTTTTGTCGTGATCAAGATGGCTTGGAGATCAGGCAAAGAGTTTTATGGTCTCTTGGTTTTATAATCCAAGAATACATCTTTTAATGAAACGACAAAGTATAAGAGCAATGATGCATGGAGAAATGTTTTTATTTTTGTAATTTAACTACTTACAGTAAACACAAACTGCGAGCCATTCGTTCACTATTCTCACCCAAGCACTGGTCCAACCCACGTCAATGGTCCACCTGTACAAGATCAAGGTGAGAGACATTAATTTCATCCCGCCTATGAATTTGCCAATTCTCAATAAACAGGACGAAATGTTTTTGTTCGTCATCAATTTTCCCCAGAGCAGTTTTTTTTTCCTGATGGTAACAAGACCTCAAAAAACCCTGTGAAATTCTATTTAAGATTGATTGAAATGATCGAAGAAAAAATGAAAATTGGTGCTTATACTAAGTGGTTTCTCCTTGGTTCAGAGAAATTTGATGTGAAAATCACCCTGCAGCCACATTAGGATGGATGAGAAGACAAGATGCACAAAAGGCGGATAAGTTTTTGAGATAAGGCAATATACTTCTGAATGATGTGATGAGTATTCCAGCCAATCAATAGCATCGCAAAGTACATTGCTCCTGTGGCAAAAACAAAGTGGAAAAAGCCATAACCATATGGAACATCATCCTCATCCTGCGTGTCCCCCTTCCTGAACTGCAGCCGTTGTCAGCCAATAGTTGTGGAACGATGTGGTAATAGAAAATAAAAATTTCATTGGATTTTGGGACTAACCTGAAAGCATTGAGAATCAATGCCTGTAGAAAATGTGGCTATAACAATAGCAAGCAGTGCAACAATAAAGCTCTGTGGACATACGAGATCAATTGTCATTAAGATAGAAAAATGCCAAGAAATCCTGACAACAAAAAGCTTTTAAAACTAACAGTACTTTCATGGTTCAAAAATATTAGTTTGCTCAGCTGTTCAACCGTTCTAATTTTTTTAGGGCAATTTTCCTCCATTTTACAGGCTCATGCAGGAGATAGCATCCCTGGAAAAGGGATTCATTTTCTTAGTTTCTTTTTTCAAATCAAGAAAGTAAATAGCGTTTCCTTCATCACTCCTTTCCAGCAGGTTGACACTATAATTCCCCCTAACAAAGTGAGAGATTTTCGAAGTCCACTACCTAAGGCCAATGGTTATCCATGGAAGTCAAATGTACTTTTTAGGGGCAATATGAAAGCTCCGTTCCAGTAGCGTTTTCTTTTCTTTTTGGAAATATGATCATAATTGATGTTTTGAATTTCCTTAGGTATATAAAAAGCATATTCTATCATTAGCCGAGTCAAAATTGCTAAGTTTAGAACTTATGAAATACTTCAAGGATCTTGAGATTACTATAATGGTTAGCCAGTCTGTTCTTCTTGAAGCTTCTGCCTTCCTGTTGCAACTTTCTCCTGCTGGTTCACTGCAAACACAAAAATGCAACAAAATCAAATTTAATGAAGAATCTAGTATTAACTAATCTACTGTTTTAACTCGACGATTATAATAAAAGAAAAAAAAATAACGGAAGAAACAGTTCATTTCAAGCTTCGCTTCACCAATGGAAAGCATTAGGAGAAGAAAATTTGCTTCTGGTGTAGTTCACGTCAGGTCGTTAAGGCAGGGGTATACAAGTGTTATTGTTATCTGTCATTCTAATGCTTTTTGGAAGTTACGAACTGCAGGTCATGTAAAGTCAATAATTTACAAAAGCCCTCCGACCTTGATGATTTGTGACTAGTGCAGGTTGCCATTGTACAACCATGTTGCGTTAAGTGTTGAGAATTTAAAAGAACATTTACCTGTAGCGTAAATTTACAGACAGTAGATGAAGATGAATGAATAAATAAGATAGGGAAGCGTACCTCCTGATGGCACACCAGCAGAGGAATACAACGTAAAGCCCCATGAGCCCTGGAGTCAAAAAGCCAGCATTCACCTGTTTCCAGCCGAAATTAGTAACTTTATACTGTATGTCAGGGCATCAATCAATTGAAAGCAAGCACATGTAGGACTTTACTTTGGGATGGAGAGAAACGCTGGTCATGAGCTGGAGCAGTACCAGGGTCCAAGTGATGAAGAAAATGTTAAGTATACAAGACGGCTCTGGTGTATACCAAATGTACATTAGAATGACCCCAAGTATGCATACTACATATGAAGTAGTTGCAACTAGCATCACATTGATGTGGCTGCAGTTCGAATCACATAAAATTAGAGCTGATACAGGTGAAATAACTATCAAGTAGTAGGTAACTCGCATTTCTTGATAAATTACTGATAAGAAAAACTCAATTGTCAATTTCATACGATAATTTGCCAGGAATTGTCTGGCATCAACTTGCCTAACTGAATCTATACAGGACATATATTGGATTCAAGCTGACCAGATCAACAAGCATCACCAAGAAGGTTGTAGGGATAAAGATGTGATAAATAAATCCTTCTAAAGTCCAGACTAATCAATAGCCTATTATATGGAATACATAGATACTTTTGTGATGAACTTGGTTTGGACATACAAGGATTAAGGTCTGATTCTGTTGGTCAGTGAAGTTGGTTTGGGTATTCTTAGGAATAAGTTGCAATTCGGTACAGATTTTACTGTCTTGGAAGCATAAGCACTAAAAATTGGTCAATTTTAAATTTTCTAGTATTCTTTGGTGGAATTATTATAATTCTATTTTTGAATTATGAACTCCGCAACCTTTCTAAAGGCCAGAAAGAATGCAATCATTTACTTGGTTTTTTCATCAGTTTCCTTGCTGACAGGGTCAATGGCTTTGACCGCCTAAATGCTCAGACTATGAAAGCAAATTCACCTACCTTAAGCATCCGTAGATCTTTGCTGAGAATTTTCAAAATGCTTTTATGAATCGGATAATGTCTATTTTATTTCATTTCAATTTTTTAATTGATTGGCAGTATCTAATCTATGGCTGGAAGACACGAGACAAAAGGGTGTATGCGATGATGTTCACAGGCTATTTGCAAACTTAATATGTTTTGTGCAAAATGCAATGATCATCAACAAAATGTTCCAATTAGGAAAAGCACAGAAAGAGTTTAAATTGGCATTAGCTTTACAGAAGTCTTACCATCTTACTGCATTCTTTTCAGATTGGCAACAATCATTCAGCCATCGAATAAAACTGATTACACTTATTAGCTGAATTAGGAGAAAGACCCTGAAACGATAAAGTGAAAAGTAAACCAAAATCTTAGAGAGATTTCTGCAACCAAAACACAGAGGAACCATCTACAGCTTCCTGAAAAACTAACAGTAATATGATATAGAACAGGAAAGAGAATTACCCAGCACCAAAATGTGCAATCTCTCCTGCGAAATTAAGAGAGGAAGGAAGAAAACCACATCAACGTACGATTATATATATTATCAAAACATTGAAATACTGGATTAGAATTGATAAAGGGAAACGAGAGATGCTATTTGGCTTTATATATAATGCGGAATGGCACAAACCATAAATTTGGAAAAAGGCAGAGGGCACCAAAAATGTGATAATTGTCAAGGAAATCCACAAGACAATCTTAGCGGTCCACCATCCAGAATGCCATGCATCTCTGCGGCCATGCAACTTTGAGGTACCAACAGTAGAAAGAAACATTATTATGTAAAATATCTGCAATATGATTAAGGTGTAGCTTTGAAAATTAATTTAGTTCCAAGATTCCTCTATTTCACGGAAGGAATCCCTTATATTGATTGGCTTGTAATAAAAGTACGAAGGCACCATAAAGCTCCTCTGTATGATTGTTCTGGTGTTAGAGAAAGCAACTATAGAAGACAGTTTGAATCAATGTTACAATTGAAGGATACAAAGCATCCCAAGCTCACACGCAGAACTCCTTCAGCACCCGAACAGTCAGATTTTCCCGCACACACTTTCAGTTCTGCAGCCACAGTTTAACACCAGAGAGATAAAGCGACCAAAAGAAAATATTTGGAGGTAGGTGTTTTAACCCTGCCAATCCTTAGGAAAAATTAACATAAGCATACAGCTAACAAATGAGTAGCTGAATAACTAAAACAATGAGCAATCTTACTTTCCAATGTCACTGAGGCACCACGGCCATAGTCCCTTGCAGCCCAAGCTAGCAGATTGGAAAACAGAAAGATCAAGCCATAAACATATCTGGCCATCCAGGGATTGGAACCATTCCGGAATTGGCCAAAGCATGATGGATCTTTGAGTACCACGGCAAGCCTCTCATTTGTGATGCCTGCACCACTCTCCATTTCACCTTCAAACTAGCAGTATTCTTCATCACATATAGCATCAACGTACCATAGTACCTCACTGGATTTCAATGCATTCCTCGTTTTGCAATGCAATCAGGTGCTCTAATATCCTGCCATTGAAGGTGGAATCAGTGCGCACAATTACAATGCAATGCAAAATAGAGACTCGGTGATAACAGAAAGAGCCAAGTTGAAACCTTGTTGTCTTGCTGGGTTCTCTAACAAAAAGCCTAGATCTGTGATGCAATTCCTTTCTGAAGCCACTAGTGAGTAATGCCTCGAAAGTCAATTAGTGCTGCGCAGGCAACCGTTTATGACCAGTTCCTGCAAAATCAGTCTAAATCACATGGAGAGACTATGAATACAGCCAGTACTATTGAATAAAAAGGAGACTTCTTGATAATAGTCAAAAAGAGGATTCTTACAAAAATCCCAAAAAACAAACAATTCGTTTTCTTTTCCTTTCTTGGGTCTTTCAACACAGCTGAAATATGAATTACACTCTACACACGATTAAGACAAAATTCAAAACTCAAAAAAGTTCCCTCACTATGGACCTTGTCTCGATTGAGTTCCTAGAGAAAATTAAAATCCATGAATTGAGTTGTTCCCTAAATCCATAAACGGAGATGGATGAACTGATTGATATTATAAAGAAAACAGGGACATGGCCATATTCCGTAAACGTTTTTACAGTGACATGATCGATAGCGAATGTTCACTTCTCCTAAATCCAAAGCTATTTGTATGATTGAATTGACATCACAACACACCACATGCTTTTTTTCTTTGTCGACAGTGAAAAAAAAGGAATCCAATTTCAATTTGTGCTAAATACTTGGGAGACGTGCGAGCATTGATGAGTAAAGGAATCTTTCCTTCACCTCCAAGTCTACAAGTCTTACTGCATAATACGAACACTTTTGTACCCCTCCATGCCAAAAACTCACGCAACAAGTCTCAAACAAGCGGCGGGGGTAATCTTGGTAATTGCACTTGACACTCGTTACTTTCTTTTCTTTTTTCTGCAGTGAGCAGCGATATAAAGAATGACTCTCTGCCGATGCCTCTAGACCATATACGCAAAGGTGATTCTCCACTAATTTCTATTCATTAACAGAAAAAACCAAAAAAATAAAAATGACTTCACCCCTTCTGTTTGCTTCCCGAGAAAGTGGAGGAAAGTTCAAGGAAATGAAACGAAAGTTTTCCTTTCTCGTCAAATTATTTAATTCTATTTTCCCAAATTGCAAATTAACACAAAAACTGCACAATCACCAAGAATATCATCTTTTACTTTCATCAACACGTAAACAAGGCTCCCCTCCAATCTACATGCATTATCAGTTTTACAGTTTCAATCTTTAGAAAAACTCAAAAACAACAAACTAAAAGAAAACAAGATCTTGATATATATTCTCAGTATAAAGAAGAAACATTGAATGTTGTACCAGTAGTTGCGAGAGATCTAGCCGGAGGAGCAATTGATATTTGTTGAACAAGTTATGATCTCTCTTGGACACTGCACAGCATAGAGTTTCTGGTTTGTTTCCTTTTTTCTGCTTTTGTGCTACAATTCTTGTCCGTTATAAGCAGGTTTTTTTTTGTAAGAGTGAAAGAAAGAAAGAGAGCGGATTGCAGTTTGCTTTTTCTGAGCCTTTTCTTTGCTTTCTTCCTCTTTCCCTCCGTAAGCTTCACTCATCGTATCCTACAAGAATAAGCAAACGATTATAACCGATAAATTAAAGTAAAAATAAAGTAGATTATAATCTTATCTCTCTCTCTCTCTTTTTAGTGAAATCGTTTCATTTAGTTTCTTAAAGAAAGTTTTTATTTTCTTAAATAAAATATTTAATTTAAATTACATCCTTAATAATATTTTTAATTAAAATAAAATCTTAGTAGATTATTAATAAAAAATTAAAGTGATTTTACTTTAATCATACCACGCATCACAATACAGCACATACAACAAGTTTATTGTGCAGTTACGGTTATTTTTCAAAGTGTTTTTCATCTAGAAATATATTAAAATAATATTTTTTTTATTTTTTAAAATTATTTTTGAAATCAACGCATTAAAATGATTTAAAAACACCAAAAAATATTAATTTGAAGCAAAAAAAATAAAAACTTTTTAATTCTTTTTAAAAACATTTTTAAAATATAAAAATAAATCGGGTTATTTCAGCCAAATATATTTTAAGTATACTTTCATAGTTTTGGTAATTAATTAGTTGTAATTATCCAGAGCAAATCACTAAAATTGTTTTTAAAAAAAAACATTCTTGGGAAAGTATGTACGTATCTCCTTAATCACGTTCCTCTGGCTATATACTTTTATTGCTTGTTTGTATTAATCATAATTACTAATTACTGCTATTTATTTAGGCAAATTAGTTATCTCGCATGAGAAATTAGTTTTTGTTGCTTAGAACTCAAGCTAATATGCAAGTTACTTGATGCTTGAACTTTAAGTTACAGATTTTACTAGATTTGTGTTCCGCCGTTCGCCGTTTTCCGACCACATTTTTTTTATGTAAAAAAAGAATGCCAGGGAAAGAAATTCAAGACTTGGGTTATTGATTTAATTGATAATTTAAATAATATCGCCTCATCGTGTAGGGGGCGTCGTGATGATTTCAACAGAGCTAGTGAAGACGATGGTCGATGGCCGGATGGCCTTTATGTGCTGCTGACTTGCTAAAGCATGAGAAAATTAATAAAAATTACTTAACATTGTTAAAATACATCAATACCCTCCACTGACATGATATTAGAATAAAAAAAAAAAACTACGAAAAAACCTAGAATGATACAGATATTTTGGAGAGATGGAAAGGGGAGGCAGAGAGGTTATGAAGAGACACAAAGGAGATTTATTAAAAGATTCACGCGCCTCTGATGCGGCGTTTCTGAGTGGAAGTTGGGGGCAAGATTTTGAAAAATCACGTGGCTCTTACACTACATTAAATAAATAAAATTATAATGACACAATTTATATTACCCATCTTAAATGAGGTCTTAGGTCAATCAAGCACAATTTATTTATATATCCAAATAAAGAAATAGAATCACAATCTCACAGATTGAGTCTCAGCAAAGTCAATCCTATTTTTATTTCTCAATATTCATTCTTATATGCATAAAATTGTGAGAGATATTGTACTAGTTTTTTTTTTCTTTTTTTTATTTCAACCAAAAAAATCCAATAAAGCCTTTTGTGTGGATATTTTTCATATATTTCATGCAGTGATATCAAAAATATATATATATATATATATATATATATATATATATATATATATATATATATATATATATATATATATATAAAAAAAAAAAGAGTTTTGTGGGTGGGGG
>Ga0307517_10008050_pt1 | contig 15199 bp, 12 predicted proteins | sample 23_EM_MG_FD_194515 | JGI IMG/M metagenome (GOLD analysis project Ga0307517, IMG submission 194515) | Populus trichocarpa ectomycorrhiza microbial communities from riparian zone in the Pacific Northwest, United States - 23_EM | ecosystem: Host-associated > Plants > Roots > Unclassified | place...
TCTTCCGAGTTTATCGCCTGTGATTTTTTTTCCTCCTTTACCTTCGGCTATTATGATACTTCTTAATTAATCACAAAACGAGTTAATTAATTCACTACCTCTAGTATTTTTTTGTATTTTTTTTGCTGACACAGAGCAGCCGCTCACTATGAGTGGGTCGGCCGAAGCCGTATAGGCCGGCCTAGGCTATATAGGCCAGGCCGGCCTATCAGGCAGCCGGGAAAAAGCCTATATGGCCTATAGGCGGGCCCGGCCAGGCCAGGCTCAGGCTTAACCAGGCCTGCAGGCTCGGGCCAGGCTAGATCCGAGAGAGTTTCGACAGGCCGGGCCCGGCTTTACCGAAGCCTGGCCGGCCTGGCCCGTTGGGAACACTGCATGCAAAGACCTCGCTGAAAGGCAAATAGAGAAATAGATGAGAAATTTATAGGGCAAATGGACCTAAGCATACAGCACCAATGCCATGGCAATATCAATCTATCATTTACAGGAGAAAGCGAAAGAAGAAACTAAACTATTTAAAAGGTACGGTTGGAGGGGTGATCATACAGGAAGGAGGAGGATCAATAGTTAGAAGTTCAGACAAGCTCAATAAAGCGCAATAAAAAGTGACAAGTGAAGTAGGAAAATACCTTCACACCTCTTGATTCCACCCACAACAGAACCTCGAAATTCCCCATTCAATCGTAGCATTAAATATCTGGGAGATCTCCGGTAATTATAGATATGATTTACATTGCGGGGAGATGATGAATTGCGAAAATACAGAATTTGCAAGCTCAGGTATAAGTCAATGATCAATAGGGGGGGGAAACGAAGAACCCGTCAAGGAAAATATATCAAGGGCGCGTCGTAGCTCTCAGGAACCCCGGGAAGAGGTGGAGAGGGAGGCAAAGGGAGTCTGGGGGGGGGGAGAGATAGCTGCGGTTAAAGAGTTGAGGGTAAAGAAGCCCGGAGCTGGTCGACAGCAAACAAGGATGGTATCGGAGGTTTCCACGCTTGTAGTAGATTCACTACTCCTTCATGGCCCTTGCTGGACGCATAGTAGAGTGGGATGTGGCCATTTTTATCTGGGTTGCCGGGGTTGACGCCCAGCCGGTCCAAAATTTGTTTCACTACTAGCTCATGCCCTTGCGCCGCAGCCCATGAAAGTGGTGTCCTGCCTTCATTGTCTGGCCTGTCGGGGTTGACGTCTGGCCGGTCTAAGAGCTGCTTCACCACTGACTCGTGCCCTTCCATTGCGGCCCATGAAAGTGGTGTCTTGTCTTCGTTGTCTGGTTCGTCGGGGTTGACGTCTTGCAGGTCCAAGAGTTGCTTGACTACTGACTCGTGCCCTTTCATTGCAGCCCATGAAAGTGGTGTATTGCCTTCGTTGTCTGGTTTGTCAGGGTTGACATCTTGCCGGTCCAAGAGCTGCTTCACCACTAACTCGTGCCCTTCCATTGTAGCCCATGAGAGTGGTGTCTTGCCCTCGTTGTCTGGTTTATCAGGGTTGACGTCTTGCCGGTCTAAGAGTTGTTTCACGACTGACTCATGCCCTCCTATCGCAGCCCATGAAAGTGGTGTGTTGCCCTCGTTGTCTGATTTGTCAGGGTTGACGTCTTGCCGGTCTAAGAGTTGTTTCACGACTGACTCAAGCCCTCCTATCGCAGCCCATGAAAGCGGTGTATTTCCCTCGTTGTCCGGTTTGTCAGGGTTGACGTCTTGCCGGTCCAAGAGTTGCTTCACCACTGACTCGTGCCCTTTCATTGCAGCCCATGAAAGTGGTGTCTTGCCCCGCTTGTCTGACTTGTCGGGGTCGACGTCTTGCCTGTCTAAAAGTTGCTTCACCACTGACTCGTACCCTCCTATTGCAGCCAATAAAAGTGGTGTATTACCCTCGTTGTCTGGCTTGTCGGGGTTGACGTCTTGCCGGTCCAAGAGTTGCTTCACCACTGACTCGTGCCCACCAGCTGCAGCCTCCATGAGGGGTGTAACACCCTTGCTGCTTGTATGGTCAGGGTTGACTTCTGTCCGGTCCAAAAGTTGCTTCACCACTGACTCGTGCCCTTCCATTGCGGCCCATGAAAGTGGTGTATTGCCCTCGTTGCCTGGCTTGTCGGGGTTGACGTCTTTCCTGTCTAAGAGTTGCTTGACTACTGACTCATGCCCTCGACCAGCAGCCCATGAAAGTGGTGTATTGCCCTCGTTGTCTGGCTTGTCGGGGTTGACGTCTGGCCGATCCAAGAGTTGCTTCACCACTGACTCGTGCCCTTTCATTGCAGCCCACAAAAGTGGTGTCTTGCCCTCGTTGTCTGACTTGTTAGGGTTTAAAACTTCCTGTCTCAGCAATAGCTCCACCGCCTCCGGCTCACCGCCCCTCACCGCCCATATCAGTGGAGTCATGCCAGCAAAATCTCCCTGATTGGCATCACAGCCGCTCATTCCCAACAGACCAGTCATAAGATTCACAATTCCGAAAAACGATACACAGTGTAGTCCACCAAACAGCGAAGGAGCATTATCTTCCTTAGAATCATCCGGATCTGATATTTGCTCAAAAAGTGAGTTGGCGGCTACATGGTCCCCGTACTGGTCCAAGAGCTCCATTGCAAGTAATATCACGCCATCGGAAAGTTCTCTCTTTGCATGGATGCCCCAATATCGCGAGCAATATTTGAGGAAGGGCATGCTTGAGAGGTCAGGTTGGCGTTTGGCCGGAAGGGCCTTGGCCCGGTCTGAATTAAGATAAGTCAAACAGGTTTCCGCCATTTCCAAGTGAGCTCGGGGGAAAAGGTTGCGATGGGTAGAGAGGTACTCGCGGAGTGTGTGGTGAGTCAATCGCGCGGTCAAAGCTTCCCTGTCTACCGTGATCAGCCCTTGGCAGCAGGCGAGCAACGTCTCTATTGCAGGAACATTGTCGCTATTGAAGTGTGTAGACCCAATCTCTACAGCAAGCGCATGGCATAGTTCGTCTACCTGTAATGGCCTTTCTAAATGACATATCCACATCAGCGTAGTCATAGCGAGCTTTGCTTTCTCCCCTTCTTGAGCCCTTATCCGTCCCAGAGTTGTCTCGTATGCATCTCCAAGCCCTAACCCATCTCCCATCGTGTTCAGCCTACTTCTCCTCCGATGGATTGTTGTTTCTCTTAGGACTGTTTCGACCTTAAGTGAAGCCAATAGGAATCTGTATTTGCATCTATCAGTATGTGACTCAAAACGGTTTCCTGGAATCCACGCTTGTAGTCACATTTCCGAGATCTCTTCTGGGATGCTCTTCATAATGTCATTCTCTAGGAAACTATCCATCGCCTCGGGAGTTGTGTCTTTTCCCAGCCTCGCTCGCAGATATGTCACTATATCATCCTCTCGGGACACTATTAATACACTTGCTGCCCTCCCACCTAGCTCCCTCTCGACCGCCCCCCGGATATGTGACCTTCCGGTGATGAATATCCGTGTATTTGGAGACCCCCGGAGAATCTGTCCCAGCGCACCAAGAACCTCCAGTCGATGGCTTGGAACACATTCGTCGAGTGCATCAATGCAGATGAATGTTCGCTGTGAAGATGTGACAGATACCCACATTTTCACAATATCGGGAAGTTGCAGCCTCCGGCCTCCAATCGCCTTCTTCTGGTCCCGAAATTTCTCCACGATTTCCGCCGGAATTTCTCCTAACCCACTCAGAAGCTGTTTGAGCAGAGAGCCCAGCATATTTGTGGGAGTCTGGGCCTCCCGGGAAGCGAAGTCGTAGTAAAAGCAAGCGACTACCATATCCTGTTTATTGATCCGGTCGCATAAATAATCTACAATCACAGAACTACCATCGTGACCTGTCAGCAATCATGTCCCTAGTTCCCCGCTTGTAGCCTCTCATACCAGATGTAGCTCTTGCCGACCCCTGGCTCGCCATAGCAGAACAAGGCCGCGTGATCAGATCCATCATTCTCACTACCATTATACCAGTCCTTGAACTCTTTCGTTTCCAGTAGCCAGTTCCCTACACTCTCCACCCGCTGCTCACAAATATCCTGGTGTCGCACCTGGGGCTCTAAGGGTGACAGCCAGGCCAGGATTTTGGGCTCCTCATCGGTAGAGATAAAGAAAAGGTTATTCGACCCATTGAAAGAATTGATGTTATCTGTAAAGGCTCGAGACATCCTTCGCTCTCTTCTGCTTGAAATACTATAGAGAATTGGTTGGTGAAGACCTTTGGACCAGTTGACAAAGTTCGAGTAAGTTTCGGGAAAGAGGGGTTCATGGCTCAGCACCGTGACCACCTAGACGCAGCCCAGGAATTTGTGAAACCAAAACCCTGGCGCTAGTGTTTTGACTTGAGTGCTGCGGAGGGCAAGACTCCGGAGGAACCGCTCCACGTCACCCTCGCCAGCCTCGTTACTCTCTCATAAAGAGAGATGGTGAACCACCCCGCACCCTTCCTTCAAGTACCGGAGCAATTAGTGAGTTCTAAACCCCGAATTGGTTTTTTTTTTCTGAACCCTGACAGATCAGTCCCAGCACTATCTGTAATTAAATCTATGGAGCAAAGCCTTAACCGAGGCTGCAAGGGGAATATAGCGGGATGAGTCTTTATCCGTCATTCCGTAGCACCCTATGCCCAAGAAACTTAGTTAAAGAAATAAGCATATCTAGAAAGTGCCTTTCAGTTGATAGAAACTAAGACCCCGTTTACCTAACATTCTTGTTCTAAAATTTTCGTGATGAGACTTGACGGTGGTTTCTCAACCAGCACCATTTTCGGATATACGGTGTAAAAATCATTTACCCCATTTTCCAACGTCCTAAAATTTTGCTGCTAGACGGTCAAAGCATGACGTAGTCTCGGAGGGGAGTTTGCAAATTCCGCCGGGCGCTAGATGGCACGCTACGGCAGGTAAACACCACATCCTTACCTGCCGAACCTCCACGCTCCTCCCACGGTCAAGCCCCCTCTTAAGTTAACAGTCAGTATCGTCTCGTGCTGCGATAGACGTGCACTAACTACTCAAATTATAAGCTGATATATTCTGCACATTCTCTTAATGTCCTGACTAATGGACGTAGTGGAGATAACAATATACCGTGCACGAATGAATCAGTCTGGCTACGAGGACTTTTCAAATGGGAGGGGATATAACCCGGATGCTGTGAAAATTTCCACTCTATTCCGCCACTCTTCGCTCATGGCGAGAAAACAATAGCCTCTCAGGCCGTCATGATACAGCCCTTGAAAACTCTCTACCCTAGCTCGGCACCCAGCATCGAAGTTCCGCCGCAAATAGCCTCAGGATCAAGCCGTCCTGCCATGAACAGCACCACATCATGGAAGAAAACATACCATACAGCGACCATAAAAACCAAAACTGCCTTTCCCCGGCAGGTGAGCTGTAGGTAATGTAGAGATCTAACACATACTGGAGCTTGATTGCTTAGAATGTTGTCAATCTGAGATCCCACAGCCAGGTAAGGAGTGGGGGAACCGAAAGACCCCCGGTGTTTCAATTACACTATAGCCAGGGTATTAGCCAGTGGTTATGACCCGAATTGAAGTAAGGTAGGCAGTGAAAACTAGTGAGGCCTCCTCTACCAGGACGTTTTCTTCGGCATCCTAGGGCAGTTGACATTCCGCCATGCACGGAAACACGACACAAGCACCCGTGGGGCAGGCTTTTGACTTATCCTCTAGAATAACCTCTAGGCCCCCCTTCCTTAACCTGTCTAGACTCAGACTTTCAGCGCTATTATACAACCGAGGTAGAGGTTGATAGTAATTTGCTGACCGGGAATTTTACAGCGTGCGGGATACCTCAAGAAATAGATTGGGTAAGTTAATCACTTGATACATTTATCTATAATGTTTCGCTACGCATGTCTGCTGGTTCTCGCATTCAATCGCTTTAGATATCCCGTAGTGGGTCACTCATAGGGGAACGGCGAGGCGAAGGTCGGAGGGACTCAAGTGACGTTGGATATTACGCAGCACCGGCAAGATTCGTCTTCAGCTAATTAGTCGAGTCCCGTGAAGAGATTTCTTTGTAATCAGTTGTAAACCCCTAGGGAAAACACCTTCGCCTAATCCTTGATAGCTAAATCCGGTCTTATTTTAGGTATTTTGCTTAAGCTCCTACATACCGCGCCCAAGCTAGTTCCAGGAGCTTATGCAACTTAGAACCAACCTAGACGACAAATACCGGTAAACCCCTCGATAGAAAACAGTGCTAACAGTGCTGCGTGCCATTACTTCACTTATAGAAATACCAACAGGTATCGCAATCCATTAAAGTTCCAATGTTTACATGTTCAAACCAAACTGAGAAGCGAAGTACCATCGAAACAAACATTCTCATAACCCACAGTTTCAAACAAGTGTTTTCCCTTATCCCCTCGCATAGCAGCCAGAGCGACAATAGAAATCGAAAAGGGGGAAAGCAAAAAGAGCCCTTCGCATCAAACTGGAAACAGTGCAATACCAGCGATACAGTGGGCCTGGACATAGCAAGCCAGCGGTCAAGACCCGAGATAAGCAAAAATGGGTATAAAAAAGAACTGGCCCCGTAGGGACCATTTCAGTTTTTACACTGAAAAGAACAGATACTACACTTGATCTAAGCCAAAAGGCAAAGAGAGCTGGAGAAGAAAGGAAAGAAAAGGTCGAGAAAATGGGGAAGGGGGGGTATTTGTACTCCTCGAGGTGGGGATTTTTGGCCGACAATTTTCGCCGACAGTTTTGGCCGCTGGCCAATGGGAGCTGTGCTTGGGAGGGCGAGCCCTACGTCGCTCGGAGGAATTGCACCTAGATCTCTCGACCCAGAACCACAGCTTGTCAGATTCAGAAATTGCGTTAGCGCCCTTGGCGCAGAGTGCCCGTGAAAAAAATCTCTCGAGGATTTGTCTGCATATTTACGCACGAGCTTCCTGCCATACCAAAATACACCATTTAAACTTGTATTTTAGTAGTTTCACTTTCTTGATTTCTATTTTTTTCTTCTTGCCTTGTTCTCGAGCATTCCTGTTCAACTCTAAAGTTATCTTTTGTCTCCACTTGTCGCTCGGCCATTTCCTTCCTTGCAGTGATATTCTCTTTGCGCGAAGTCTGATCACCATTTCCAAAAAAAATATTAGAATCTGACAGACACTGGAGATACAATTCCCAGGATACTCTATTTATGAGTGAAGTCAACACAATCTCCCTATCGTGGGGGATGCTAGGGGAGGGTAACTGTCATGCTGCCAATCATTAATCGTTCTGGAGAAGAAGCATTCGAAAATACGAGTTTTGAGTTTGTATGGGCGCTCAGACAATCGCAGAGGTTTTACCATAACTTATATTTCTTTAATCCCTGTCTTCGGATATTTCTTGCCTGGGACGAGTACTATGCCCTGGGGAAGCACTGTTGATTTTAGCGAGTAAGGTGAGGCTGCTTGATTAGTACCAGTATATCTCCCATATGGGGACTTGGCAGACCTATAGCACAGCAGCGCCGTTCTTCGGCACCATATCTGATCGCTGGTCGACCAAGGACAGTATTTTTCGGAGGCTAACAACAGGACCGGAAGCCGTTCGGTTACCATAACCAGAAGAATCCCACCATGTGCCAACTCAGTCGGAAATTTCCTCCTGTAGGAAAGGGGTGAAAAACACACTGAAAATCTACCCCGGAGCCAAATAAAAAACAAAAAAAACACTAGATCTTACTAAGAGAGGCACCTCCAACATCCAGCACAAAGTCCGATTGTTCGAGTTCTTGCGTTAAAATATTACTATTTTGAACCGCTCCTAATCTAACTGCCTTTGTGAGCACGACCACTATCGCATGATACCGGGAAAAAAAAGCCAAAATCTGGCCATATGCAATACCGGTAGCGGTTGTGTTCTCAAACGTCATCCAATCAAGGGTACCGGTATCTGCGCTCAACCGGGCTCGCATGGCAGTGTGGGCTAGCTAGATAGCAAAATGAACCAGTCGGATTTCGTGTGTTATAATGTTTCAACAATTAATCCTCAGGTCTGGTTTCTTTTATTATTTTTCTTTTCACATCTTGCTAGCACATTCTAAACTGTTCCCTATTCTACCTGGTATCACAATTATTTTCCAACGAAAACCTATCCAGTTTTCTCAATCTTCGACCCCATGAACTGGAGGGGGGGAGGGGTGTTCAGAGACAAAACTCACGGCGGTAGCACTGTGGGGACGGTAAGTTAGGTGATTGGAGAAAGCACCAGTCACCACTCCTAGGGAGTGGAGAAATATTTAGCTTACCAGGTCACATCCTTAGGGTGTTGGGGTGATATAAATTTACTTTTCTCCCTTTATTCCGCAAATTCCATTAGGACCTGCTGTCTTCCAGCTCAACGGCTCGTTTATTGCTACCATTGGATTGCCTATAGGGCGGGCAATTAGGTGATTATGTAGATATGAAATTACAAGGATATGCATGTATGCGGATAGGCGGACAAGAGACATACGGCTTTTTTGGTTTTGTTGATATGATGCCCTTTGTTTTTTGGCATTGGGTATCCGGTATTTGGTTTTATAATATTTCTTTCCTGCTATTTTTCCTGAGGGATATAGGAGTTGGCACAGTAGCAGGGCATAGGTTTTAGGGATCACCGAGGATCATCAGAGGATGTCAGGATGGTTCTAGATCAGTTGAGATCGCTACGAGTTTCTTTTTTGTCAGCTTAGTGTGTTTGTTTAGTGTTTCTTGAGTTTGGGAGCCTTTGGAGGGTTGTTATTTAAAGTAATGGTGCAAAAATACTCGTCCGATACCCTTTTTACACCAAAAATGGTCATTTTTAAACAAAGAAATTCTCAACATTGCTTATATAAAAACACTTGAAATATTTCCATCAGCTAGGGAATCACTATCTATTCAATCCTATAAAAGTAGAAGTGTAGGGAATCAAATATGTCTTCAGGGTTCATGAAATAGTGTAAAAGAAAGTGACTTAAGTTTTTGTATGGGGCTGAATACAAAAAAGTACATGGCAACCGCTCCCAGATACTTAAACAACCCTTTCTCCATTACTTTATAATATTTAAGGATTCTGTAACCTTTTTCAGGTTATCTACGGGTTTGCTAATGCATGATAAATTTTCGCTGACTCTCCTAAACATTGCGCAAATGAGAGAAGGTGGTGAAGATGGGCACTTTTGTTGTAAAAAGGACATCTGACGAATACTTTTGCCCTAGTACTGTAGATGGAGATATATATCTCCAAGCCTGTCCTTAGCTCGTAGAAAACTAGTCCATCGTTCTTCCATGTTTCGCTGCGCTTAGAGTCTATTGCGGTCGCACTTTTGTTCCTCCTCTCCTTCGTGCTTTCTTTAGGCTCTATCCGCTATGAAATTGTTTTTCCTTCGCTATCTACAGTCACCCGTCAAACGTGTTCGCGATCCCGCTCTCAATGCCAAGCTTAATTACATAATCAGATACAAACCATTTACCCAGCCAAAGCCGTCACGGTGCGTGCAACTTGAAGGAATGCTATCACTATTGGCTCGGCGCTTGGCCAGCCATTTCTGAAGGTTCTGACTACGCAGGTAGCGCTTGAGGGTCGACATTGCGGTGAAGTTACCCAATTAGCACATTAACAATTAGACCCTACTGGAATACTCAGTATCGCACACACTTCCTCCTTTGATTGGAACCGATCATTCTTCCAAGGATGCTTAATGCAGCTTTTATCATGCCGATTGAGTTTTGAGGGTCATCCAGAGTGAGGCAGGTTCTGAATATGACCATGTTCTGATGCTCGCTTTAGAAATGTCCATACCGTACTCTCTGATTGCTTCACTAGTCTTGCAACAAAAGAATAATTATGAAAGCACCAAAAGAAGGCAATTATCATGCCTTTAAGTACTTCTGACATTTCTCTTCACTGGGTTTTTGGTTCAGAAGGCATGGCTGTGAATTCAAGGTCGATACTATACAATCCACCCGACCGTGATCAGAGCCGAAGATTTTCTACAGTGTTGCTTAGTCAGCCATTCGCGAAGACTTTTGACGGGTGACTGTAGCAAGCTATATGATACTTGCCTTCTTGATGGGAGGAATATCGGGTGGGGGCAGTGGGCAGTGGGCCGGCGCGCCGGTGACAAGCTCGGCGTGATTTATTGTGCTATCATACCTACTGTAAGATCACCTCTTGGCTAGCTAGTCGTTAACGCCCTATGGTACTGGCCACGTGGATAACTAATAACTAATTCTCCGAGGGAACTTTCCGAAAATCAGCACTCTATCACAACATTCGCTTTTACTGATTTGAAGCTGTTAGCGGGAGGCATCGCCGGATATTACCAAACCTTTGGCTCACTAAAACAAACCCCCCTGAGGAATTGCCCTCTTTTACAGATCTGGCCCGGGCAACCCACCAGGTCAACCGGAAACCATTCCACTGCTTGCTTTTGTTCCACCCCATATAGTTACCCGCCCCCGGGTACCCGCAGCAGCAAAGCCAACAATCCTGCTTAAGAGATTAGTAAAGTTATCGCCTTATCGCATCTCCCGGTGGTAGTTGAGTTTGGAAGACACTATCGAATTCTTCATTTTCTTGTTTTGTTGTCGAAGTACAAACCTCTAATGCGTGACACCTAAAAGGGAGGATAAGCCCGGAAACATGTCCCTCCCCGACCGGTCTGCCGGCAAATCCATTGAGATGCCGATCATACAACTTTCAAGAGGCTTTAATTGCTTGGCATAAATATTTCTGGCAAATGTTAGCACTTAATCGCGAACCGCATTTTCTGCAGGAACACATGTTAAGGTAAGAGCTCTGGGGGGTAATATTACAATAACTTAAAGATAAATTTGAGCTCTTCCCCCATCAATGCTACCCAGACGTGGTAGTACTATGGCTTCCAAAAACCCTTCTGATATTTCTAGCAGCGAGACCAAAGAATCGGCGGACTACAGGCTTGATGAAAAGGCATCAAGTAGTTGTGATGATGGGGGAGCAACCGATAGCGAAGACTCTTTCGTCAAAGAGAGTTGGAACAATCCTCCCGCGAACAAATACCGACTCTGCTCATGTTTCATTCTATTCATTGGCGGGAGTCTATTCTTTTCTTCCCTTGGTGTAGGTTCATCTCTGTCGATCGCCCGATGAAGCTAAAACCCCCTCTTAGGTCCTAATCCCTCAGGTAAACAGCTCCCCTCGCTGTTTCTTCAGAGCTAAACTAGAAAACCCGCAGTTTGAGAAAGACTACAAGAAATCACATGGCGCAGTAACCCTATTATTTGTTGGTACTGTGATTGGTGCTGTCATGGTAACCGCTGCGATTAACAAAACTCACTCTTTACTCGGGCGTCGCGGTGCCGGCGCTATATCGTTCCTATGCATGGGACTAGGGAATATATTTCTGGCTCTGCATCCTCCATGGCCTGCCGTTCCGGTCGTGATGGGTTTGATAGCATACGGTATCGCAGGGCTTGACCCGGCCGCCAGTGCTTGGGTTGGAAGCCTCCGCCATGCTAGCGGGTTGCTCGGGATGTTACAAGGCTGCTTTGGTATCGGGTCCACAATTGCCCCATTGATTGCCAACGCGGTGGTTCGACGGGGAATCCCGTACTATCAATTTTATTATATTCCCGTTAGTCTCCGAAGCCCTGTGATAAATCATTGCTGACAAGAAGAAGTCTGCAGTCTCATTTATTGGCGGTATCGCATTCGTGACTTCTTTTTGGGATGAGGACGGGGCGAAGTATACTCGAGACACTGGTAGCTCGCATAAGACGGGTTTAGATCATACAAAGGAGGTTCTAAAGAATAAGGTATTTCACTTAGGTTATACTCCGAGGAAATTATTGTTGACTGGAGGAGATTTCTTGGGTTCTAGGACTATTCGTGCTTGTCAATTGGGGTGTTGAAAGTAAGTACGCACACAGGTCAGGCTGGCCGTAGACTCATGTTAACTGGGATAAAAAGCGACAATTAGCAGTTGGATGGTGAGTATCAAGTCTTAGGAAGCTAAAGCTCCTTTCTAATTATCTAGTTTGTCTATCTTACCGAAGCTCGTGGGGGGTCTCCTTCTAAATCTAGTCTCATTAATTCGATGTTCTTCCTCTCTTTCACCATTGGTCGCTTCATCCTGCTATGGGTTATTGAAGCAATTCCCCCGAAATGGCAAGGGAAAGGCCCTGTGTCATTCTTCATCTGCTTATCGATCGTTTTCCAGCTCATGTTCTGGCTTCTCCCAACCTTTATTGGATCTTCTGTCTCGTATATTCTACCCATATCCGCTATCTTAACGAATTACTAATAATCGGCAGCGTTTGTTTGCTTGGTTTCTTCTGTGGACCATTGTACCCTTTGGTAACTCAATCTCTGTCCTGGTCTGTGACGAACTAGCTAACAAAATTAGATCCTGAGAATGTTGACTAAACTCTTACCGAGTCGCTTGCACGTTACGGCTATGGGAATCGGTACAGCGCTCGGTGCTGTAGGAAGTACCGCCTTCCCGATCGCCGCTGGTGAAATTGCTTACCGTAAAGGGTATTTCCCCCTTCTCACTTTGGTTATAGACTTTTCTCTCTTATAGATTTTTAGGATTTCTATGATTCACCCCCTGCTACTCGGGATGTACGCCACAGAATTGATCCTCTGGTTCTGTCTCCCGAGGTTGCCGTCGAAGGCCGCAGGTCGGTAGGCATGAATAGAGGAAATGATTGCTCCGTAGCTGTTTTGGAGCTAGCAGAGGCTACGATTCTAGGAGTTAGGTTGGAGTCCGGGCCTCGCTGGGAATGTTCATTTCCTTCTGCGAATTCAAATTTATTTTGCTGCTTATGCTGCTACAGCTAGAGAGTTACTGGTTGTGATAAAGGTGATAGTCATTTCAATAATCAAGTGATATATAATCGGTCTTCCGGATTGGGATATCATGACTTGACCCAAGAAAGTATTGGATTTCTCTACCCAAAAATGCCCTATTAGAATGTGCAGGACCTCTCCTTTCAAGGGAGACGGGGGTAAAACCTATAACAAATCGTTTGTGTGACGTGTTAAACCGGCCCTAAGCTACCGGTAGGATCTTCATTTCTTCCACTCCTTTGAGGTTCAGCGAGCCTCCGGAAAGTGCCGGTTGAATTTTGCCGCTGAAGAGGAGTGAGATTTTTGATTGATTAGCTAGATCTCGCTTGCGCACGGATAGGCTTGATAAGTTAATATATCGGAGGTGCTGATCACCTGAAATACCAAAAGGATAAAAATAAGCTAGACAGCGAGAGCGTTAGCTGTCATATAGCCCTCCTTTAAATCGCTAGCCGTATTCCTTGGTGAGGGTCGTTGATACCCCACATGCGAACCTTGAACTGGAACTATCGGTGGGTTCTATTTGCCTTCCTAGTTGGGTGGTACTGTATATATACCACTTGAGGCCCCGGACGGCTTCCTGTCCGCGGGGTAAATGTACTATACATATAGGGTTGAGATGCTAACGCCGGTATGGTATCTGGAATTTTGTCTTCTACAATAATCCTTGCCCCAAATATATTATAATATAGACGTACGGTTTCCACGAACATCCGTCCACCGATCCTCTCGGCAGGCTCTATTCCCAAGAGGTTTTTCTCGTTTGGGCGAATTCACCACCCAAGAGTAGGATTTCTTACTCTAGGGGTATAGGCTCGAAGTTTAGAAGTTTTAGATATCTGCCTACTTCACATTTTGATGGCTTGGTATGATCTTGAATGTTAACTTCATTCCTGGTGGTTGGGGGAGAAACATTATTATTTTTTCCCATGCAGATGCTCAAAACAAGCTTCCTAGATATGCGGCAGGTCTCATAAGCTTATTCATGCTCACCCCAATGCTATCCGCTCATCCCCTTCGACAAGAGGTAAAAGTTTCAATATCCTACATCATAGTCCGCGGGCTTGAGAGCGCTTATGCTAAGTACCCCTCCCCCCCCGAAGACTAGAACGCAGCAATGATCCACCAGTTCGATGTCCAAGGCCTAGCAAGAAGAAACCCAGCCCTTAAACCATCATATCGGAACACTTGCTCTCGGCAAAACAGGTTTCCGACGACATCCACCAATGGGGACAAGGCACCCTCGCCTTGAGCAAATACTAGATCGTAGCATGACTTTTAGACCGATGTGGAGCGCGAATTGAATGATAATATCCCCGGGTTGCAGAAGCAGATTGACAAGTGGTGGGGGAGTTGGGATGTGCACAGACCTCCGGTGGAGTGGTATCACCATCTCCCAATAAATATGGCACATTCCCCCTGGGGCTACGTTCCTAGATATCTACCTAGTACGGAGAGCGCTGCAGTTTATCTGGCCATATATACCTGGTGCGATTCCCGGGCATGTTCTCGGCTGTTCGAACTGTGGGGTTGCCGGAGTTGGGTTTATATTGGCCACCATACCCCCCAGAAGAAGAGGCCTCCCGCACGGCCTGACCACCGGACTATGAGCCTTTTGGCATATGTGGGTATTGGGGTGTCTGTAATGGGAAGAGGGTAGAGACGGGTAAGCGGGTGTTCAAACCACCCAACTAGGTTATGTGTCGGGTGAGCCTCCGGGAAGGAATAGAGGTTAGGCTATCGCTGGGAGAGGGGGCGGGGAGCGAGCGGGGTTGGGGAGAAGCCGTCTGCTCAAGGTATGTATGTAGGCAGACCCCTAACCGGGCTTGTGACCCGAGCAAGAAGGAGTGGATTGAGGCTTAGAGTATCCCGGCGGCTGGTATGAAGTAGGAGCCCGGTATCGAGCATACAATAAAGCAAGGCCTGATAAGAATATCGGCCAGGAGCAGGGTTCTACTAATAAATAGTCCCTGTCAGCAAAGGTAATAATTATTAAAATCTTGATGATGGGGAAACTACTCCAAGGCAGCCACGCATCCTCGTGAGTGACCATCCGGGCATTCTCCGTTCTTGCTTCTCTTACTTTCCCCCCAGCCGCAATTTTAGGTAGACATCCCTTATCTTCTGTTTTATTCTCATTCTCTCTCTCCATCGCTTTTCCGTTTGGATTACTGTGCACTCTAGTTTGAAAAGTTCTCGTAACCACACTGGCACATTCATGTAGTTGTGGCTGGCTTAGTCTGTAGGGGCCAGCCGAGCAACAGCCACAACTAAAGTATGGGTGCAAAAGTACTCGTCCGGCAAAGCAACGGCAACCCCACTACCACTACAAATTTACTACCTATTCAACCACAACTGCTTAGAATAAACTGAAAATATGTGTAGACATCCAATAAATATAAGGAA
>Ga0307517_10008051_pt1 | contig 15199 bp, 13 predicted proteins | sample 23_EM_MG_FD_194515 | JGI IMG/M metagenome (GOLD analysis project Ga0307517, IMG submission 194515) | Populus trichocarpa ectomycorrhiza microbial communities from riparian zone in the Pacific Northwest, United States - 23_EM | ecosystem: Host-associated > Plants > Roots > Unclassified | place...
CACAGCCCATGGATGCGTTGCAGAGCAGCATATAATGGGACACCATGCTGCGTATGCCACCACCCTCTTTCTCCAGTCCACCTCTATCACACGCGCTTCACCACTACCATGCACATACACTCGAGAGCACTCGCTGTACAGTCGCAGAATGTGTTGGCCAGTTTCAGGGTCCGTCAATCTCACTTCACTTGCCATCGTCTCGATTGGGCACTAACGTGTTCGTTCTGACCTCTAGAACTCGAAGAGCAGTAGCTCCCAACTACTCTCCTCCCTGAAACTCGACAACAAACCCCCTAACCCGCAGCTCGAACTCGAGATTGCTCAATTAATCCACGCACCCGTCCGTCGGACTCGATACCTTCCAGAGCTCGACATGGAGGTTGAAATCATCGAGCCGCCGAGAAAGACCATTGTAAACAAACACCTTCGCGTTCGAGCATTGCGCGAACATTGGGATGAGAAGGAGATTCATCCGGTTCGTCGGCATTCTTGCATACACAATCCGTTAAGGTACGTTTTCTTCGGTTGTGGCGGGATTCGTTGGAGCGGTGGTGCTGACTGGTTTCTTAGTCCCCTAAGATTTGAGATTTCGAAGCCACGAACGTGATCCCATTTGCATATGCACATACATACCCCTTTATCCTAAATGGTCTTTGTACTGTGTGCCAATGCTTAGTACTGTACTCGGCTCCTGTGGAATATGCCTCGCATTTTAGTGTTGTCACGAGTCTGTTACCTCCGTCGGATGCAGCCTGCAAAGTTGAGCCCAAGCGCTCAATCGTGGGAACCCACGAACCGTTTCGGCAACCCCCAGGCACAGCCTCGGGTAATGTACCAAACCACCTCCAACGATCCGTCCTCGTCTCGGACGACGCGACGTTTGAATGGCCGGAGGTTTCCAAGCTCTGTCACCAAATTTCCGCAATAGAGGACGTCCTGGTGCCACTATTCTCTGCAGCTGAGCAACCCACCAGTAGGACAACTTCCTTGGCGTTGGCGTGAGGCTCGGACGCGTTGACAAAAGCTGATGACATTCCGCACGGACATTCCCTGGTTCATAAACTCTGCATAGACTTGTTTCCTGGCGCTGCTTGAACGTGCGCTCCACAGGATATTCACTGCTATCTTTGTGACGAGTTCTAAATCGGATTAACTAGCCGGTGCGGGGCGCGGGAATGTATTCGGTGGGTGAATTTGTGGCGCGGTTCCTCAGATTCTTTGTTGAGTCATTGTACCGACCAGGAAAATTGCGGCGGTCCGACAAAGCGCAAGTATACTATATAGAAGTCTGTTGGTGACTAAGTACGACGCGGATCTTGTGGATTCATCTTAATGGCTCCTTTCAGGCAGCGCCTCGTCACTTGACTCTATGAACTTCGTTGACTGAACACACGCTGGTCAAATATCTGGACTTGCCATTTCGTGGTTCTCGTTCCCGTGGCTGGCGGTGCTCTGTGGTTAAACGTTCAATTTCTAGTTGATACTGATTCCTAACGATTCCGCTAATAGGCGTTTGTGTTAAGCTCCGGAAATTCTGAAGACTCGACCTGCACGGCTGGCCCTTTTTGTCCAGAATCCGCTCACCAATTCTCAATGGCGCCTCGCGGGCGAATGTGAACCACCCCTCGGTCCTGCTCGTTTCTTCGCGACTCGCTGCACCAGAATCCTATCGACAATTCGCGAAAATGTCTATACCGTATTTCCCCCCCAGGCCCTCATTTACCTCCGCAGTCCACCCCCTGATTCCGATGAGCCGGGTTTCACCCGAGAACTTCCGAAAATCATTGAAATTTTGATTCCCCTCGTCGCACGTGTTCCACAGAAACGTATTCCACGGTGCCTTCTTGGGATATGGTTAACCTCTTTGTCTATACGTATTCCCACGTTGCTTAGATCCTTCCGGGTACCATCTGACTTTGCTCGTATTGTCCGACATCTCCTTTGCGTAGAAGGACGTGAATATCAATAGCGAGGTGTGCTCAATTGTCGGCCCGCGAAGGGGGAGTCGTGGGGCTGTAGACTCGACTCGGAATTCTCTAGGACTAGGTTATGGTTATGAGGCCAGGCCACGTCGATGGGCGACCTAGAGTCCGGGACCGGGTATCGCAGCGTTGCCTTCTTTGCCAAACATCGGGCGATGTATTGGTGACCCGGTTTGGCCAACTAAGTTGCGTGAGATGGCTTACGTGAGCGTGGGAGAGATCCACTGCATTTCGTCACGAAACCGGGCAAGACACAATAAATGTGCGTTGGAAGCGCGCATGCGGCGTCCCGATGACCCGGGATATGTACGTTTATTGGCTGGAGTTGTTGACCCACGGTTTCCGTTGTGCGATTACGTCATAAAGGGTCACCCGGTCACCCCCCCCGGCTTTGAAATCCGCCGTGAGAGTGCGGGTTAGAGATCACCCGACCAAGGGTCAATCAAGATCGTCACAGGGTATTGGACGAGAGAAGTGATGAGAGAAAGGGTTCAGAGCCCTGATCTGATGGTTCCGTCGATTGAGTTCGTCCCCATGAAGAAGCCGCTAGCCAGTCCTGGTAGTTCAGCGTTTCGTCAGTGATTGCCTCTCGTAAAGCCTCGACGTGGAATGTATACGCCGAAACGCTCCATGCCGATGGCTCACAGTGGAAAACACCGGCGCAGAATGCCCCATGACCAGAGAGGACTGAATGATGTGGCTTGATGACCAGAAGGGTTGACCGTAGATCGGTCGGTTCCACCCTCTCTCCCCTCACCCAGCGTCCATCACGGTCAATGACAGTGAGCTCGGTGTGCGAGCGATGTGTTCCGGGTTCGTCGTGATCTTGCGGCTGAAACCGGAAACGCGAGCATTTTTTACGCGAAGAAAAGATGTCCGAAATTTTTTGCACAGCGGTGAGTTTCGAAGGCAGTTTTTGCGGTGGGTATTGAAACGGAAAAGAGAGAACACAGGATGATTTTCCCTCCGGGTTTTCAAGCAGCGGGGTTGTCGGATTCGGAACGGAGGAGCGGGTCCTGTGATCAGTCAACGGGGGTGGTAAATTAGAACTCCGCTGGCTCTTTTTCCCCACAGAGGCTGACAGAGCCGTCTCTTATAATCCTCACCCTTACCACCATCACCACCTGCCACCCTCCACCCAACCCTCCGTCTAAAAAACCTAAACACTCTTTAGGTTTTCCTCTCCACACCGTCCGCCAAAGATCTTTGAATGTACCGCGGCCTCAACTCACCTTACGTCTTAGCCAGCCCGGATCCCATCCTCGGACATCCAGATGCACCGCGCTCGAATCCCATCTCCCCAGAGCCGCTCCTCCCCTGCGATGCCATCGGAGAAAAGTCCCCTGGTGACCTTCCTCTCTTCGTCAACATCCACCCCTTCGCCAGTCCACTCTTCTCCCTAGATCCGTTCCATCCAAGCTCCTTCTCTGGCTCCGACCCACTCGACGAATTTTCCCCCCACATGTCTATGAGCGATATTTCCTCTTCCCCTGCCGCTCTCTTTCTCTCCTCCTTCAGCCCAATCATCGACGCTCCAGTCGCCCTTCCTGATGATGAGGGTCAGACCGTCGCCGGTTATGTGCTCGGGCCCATCGTCGGTCATGGTGGCTTCTCTACAATCCGCACCGGAACTTCCCCTTGTGGAGATGTTGTCGCCATAAAGATCGTACGTCGCTCTGACGTATGCAGCCAGCCAAATCCAGAAGTGGAAGCGAGGCGCTTGGGTCATGAAGCCCAAGTCTGGTCGTCACTTCATCACGAACATGTTCTCCCTCTGTTCAAATCCGAACATACTTCCTACGCCGATTACTTCGTTACTCAATATTGTCCTGCCGGCTCCTTGTACGATATTCTTAAGCGGGGCGGTCGACCTGCTCTCCCACACGATGACGTTGGCATGATGTTCAGGCAAGTCGTGAGGGGTCTCCAATACCTCCATGACACCATGGGCTATGTTCACGGAGACATCAAGTTGGAGAACGTGTTGGTCGACGAAATGGGTGTTTGTAAAATCGCTGATTTTGGCATGGCTCGCAAAATTGGTGAGGTTGATCCAATTGAGTACGACCAACAAGAACGCGAACATCCCACCCCTTCGAGAAGACACACCAAGACCGGTTTGACCGCCCATCTTTCTATTTGCCACAGAGCATCAGACCCTTCACGCCATGCCACTCGTCACCGGAACTCCACACCTCTCCGCGGATCCCCGGCCCCGCAATCCCGCCAAGTCTACCAGCAGGGATCACTCCCTTACGCGTCTCCTGAAATGCTTCTTCCACACGGTGGATCTCCGTACGTTCCGCATCCCGCTCAGGATATCTGGGCCCTGGGTGTGATGTTGTACGCCCTTCTTACTGGCCGTCTCCCATTCACGGGAGGTTTCGAGCCTCGCTTACAAATGAAGATCTTGCAAGGTGCGTAAAAAAAATAAGGTGAAGGTAACAGAGTGTATCACATTGAACACGTTTTTCGAACATTTATAGGTGCCTTTGAGATGCCTACCGAAATAGGTACCGCCGCTGAGCGCGTTTTGGCGGGGTGCCTCGACACCAACGTCACCAGCCGCTGGACGATCGCTATGGTTGACGAAGTTGCCTGGGGGATCGGATGGGCAAGTCACGACAGCTCACCAGCCTCCGATGACGAACCCGACTGCGATCCCGTTCCAACGCACAACCGTGCTCGCACAATCTCAGTTGTAATTTCCGACCCCGATTCTCCACCTCATTCTCACGGCATAATGTCTGAGGAGAGTCTCCTCCCTGGACCCAGATCTCATGGCTCGCCCTCTTCGTCGAGGAGCAGAAGTCCACCTGGATTCTCGCGCACACTACGCTACATTCCCGCTTCGCTCTCGTCTTTGAACGATTCTATTCTGGGAACCGAAACGACGCGGGACCCATCCAACGCACCCACCCCCAACCTGCTCACTCGCGGTAGACCACGCACGAAGGTTTCACCCGAGAGAGCTGATTCTCGATCACAAAGTCCCAGTATAGCACCCCTCACACCACAGGATCTCATTGACGAACCTGCCGCTCGTTCGCGCCGCCCGAGAGCATGTGGTACCGATTCCTCTCACGAGCACGAGTTGGGACGAACCAGGGGCACCAGCAGGTTGCGATGGAGAGGCTCCGAGCTTGACAACATCGAAGAATTGTCTGCCAGAGAGAGATGGGGCGCGTCAACGTTAAGGCATGCATCTCGATCTCGTCTCCGCGACGACGACGGCCCCAACAGCATTGGACGCAGGGCGTTTGACCTCTTGAACAAGTGGGAGGAATCTCCAAGAGGTCGATCGTTGAAGGCTGGGAGTCAGCCGCACCGTTCCTCCTCGTCTGCGAGTCGAGAGAAGAGACTGTCTGAAATCGATCGCGACTGGGTCGGTTTGCGTGTATCTTCCACTGCGATGGAAGGGGTTGGAGAAGAACCCTCTGTTGGGAGGATGAAAGTCAGGAGCAGGAGCGTCGGGTTTGACTTTGGGGTCGAAAAAGCGAGGAACAGGAAACTCGCACCGCTCTAAACGGAACTTGGCCCACACCAACGTGAAGCCTTGCCGCCCGTGTTGGACGAACGTTGGCTGCTGCGGACGGTCAACGTCTGATCAAACGTTCGTCGGCTGAAAGCCCACCTGTCCTTTCCAAGCAAGAAACAGTGACGTTTTGGGTTCCCATCCTCCCGCACATCGTTTGTCACCCTCGTTCTTATTCTATTGCTTGTGCCCCGATCTTACCGTCGTCGTTCGCCCGGATATACCCTTCTCCCCCCAAACGCACACTCTCTTCCTCTCTCTTGTCTTCTAGATTACGTGTCAAACTTAAACCCCATCGCAACTCACTCTCCCTATCGTCTCCTCTTTACGTCTCTTCATGTTCGAGTTCATTGGTCGTCATCAATATCTGGAACACTATTTTTGAAAGGTCTTTTCTCCTTTCCGCTGTGTACATTCTGTATCTCTCCCCCCTCATCTCACGTTGCACGTTGTATCAGTTGGCAATTTCTGTCTCGCCGCTATTCTTGACCCGTACCCACGATGACCACACACGCTCTTAGTTTATTTACGCGTCACGTTTCCGTAGCATGCGTCTTTTTGACCCCACCTTTCCTCACCTGTGTTTTAGGTTTGTTAGGTTCTTGCGGAATGATAGGGTGATGTCCCATGTTTATCTGATCTTTGGCGTCTGGTTTGAAGCGTTTGTGATTGGATGTCGGTGGGTCATGGTTTCGGGACTATCAGTTTGTCGTCGCCAGTGTCGGTCGGTGTCACCTTGGTCGTCGAAAGTGGTATCAATACTATTGCACACGCGATTACAATGATGAACAAACCCCCGGTGGTATCTAGTAAAACCTAGCGAAATTAATGCGTAAAGGTATATATAATGTAGCATGGAACAGGGGGGAAACCCTCCCAAGGCACGGATAACATCCATGATGGGTACACAATGCAAAAAACGTTCCTGTGTGCCTAAACAACAGACCATCGGGAAAAAAGAGGACGAACCTCTACCGACACAGCACGCACCCGCTGTATATCACCCAATGCAATCAGGGCCGCCGGACCTCGACAAGTTCCAAACCGGTCGCCTGGTCGCTATGATATTCTTCTCGTCTCGACACGCCAGCTTCCATAGCGTACTCCATCGTCGTATGACGGTCAGTTGCGAACATAATGTCCGTCACGGCGTCGAGGTCTTCCGTGCGCGTGAAGGAACCTGATTCGTCTGCGGCTTTTTTGAGGGAGAGCATTAGGCGTGTGGCCATTATTGGGATGAAGATCACGTTGGAGCTGTTTTTTGTTTTTTGTTTTTTGTTTTGTTGTGCGTACGGGGTGTGTGAGAGGAAAGTGGGAGTGGTCAGTTAGGTTTTTTTGTTGGAGCGTGAAGGGGGGAGACGCTTACTTTGCTGGGAGGAGATGGTAGGTCGGCTACATCCACGAGTTTCCAAAAATAAAAATAAAAATCGATGAATTTCCCCTCAGCCAATGGTACACGAAAGGGTCCAGTCGAGGGGGGGGTTCCGGTGACTTACCGGCGCAAAGAGGATAAAACACTCCACAAGGAGATGCGAGGTGAATATGACCAAGAAATACACCGTCGCATCCTTGACGATCTTATCCAGAATCGTAGGGATCTTGGACCGTCCCAAGCCTCCAGGTTTACGGCTGACCCAAACGACGATCAGGAACGCCAGGAGGTCTGTAAATGTTGAAACTACGAGGAACGAAGGGGACGGGGGGGGGGTTCTATTTACCGTAAACGAGTGAAAATGTCGTGACGGCTACTTCTTGGACCCGTCCCAGTTTGAAGAAGCAGAGCTGGTACGCGTCTAAAGGTACAGGAGGCCAGTGTCTTGCTAAAGAGGGAAGGAATATGACGATGTCAAACAACATAAGCCTCTTTCGTCGGGAACTATCTTGGTCGGGTAGATCACTTGCCTGGGGTTTTAGCGACTTGTACCCACACGGAACACCCGAAAATCAATTGGGCCAAACTGACACACCCAGGGATGGCCGTCAACAACTTGTTCTTCTCGGTGATGACGTATACCCTAACAAAATCCGGATCAGGGTCAGGCACCGTTGGACAAAGATGCCGCGCACCGCAACGTCAATGTGGTTTGGGCGAAAAGAGTGGTGAGGCTAAAGAAAAAGAGTTCTATAAAGGCTGTCTTGTCGCACCTATAACGTCCAACACAGAAGGAAAACAAAGGTTTCAGTTCCACTCGTGCGTGTTGAATTGGAGGGTATCGTCTTACGCCAGCTGTGAGTACCCTGGCCACCACAATGCTACGACGACCCATGAGAACAATGATTGGAATTGAATGTGTGGAGGTTGTGATCACCACCGACCGAAGAAAAACCATATCAGGTATGGAAGGGGCCAGTACCTATTCTACGGAACGATTAGTCTTGGAGAGGTGGTATGGCATCCGACGGGGTGTATTCACCAGGAGGAACAAGATAAAGACCCAGGACTTCTTGCCCTTCCAACCGTAGTTAACCTGTGTAACGGATTGAGCGCTCCGCCCTCTCCCACCTCCGCGCATGGACGACACACACCTCGTCCTTGAATGTCAAGGCGTAATCCCAAAACCACAAGAAGTTGAATGCGATAATGTACCGCTGATACAGCAAAGACTAGCGAGTTAGTCTAGAACGCGAAGAGGGGGAAGATGATTTCCCCACCTTCGCTCTGAGTCTAGGTTTGATCAAAGACGATCATCGTGTCTCTATTAGCATATACGCAACAAACGGCGGAAAAGGTTGGACTCACATATTCTCACCACTCAAAATAACCTTCTCCAGTGGTATTGAGGCCATAACCAGTGACCGGACCTAACGAACGACGAGCCGCCTCGAGCGCAGGGTGCGGTTGAGGGAGAAGGGGCGGAAATTAAAAAGCGGTTGGGATGGTATTTAATCAACGAGACCATGGCTGACCTCGTTAAACTCGTTTTCCGCCAATGATATGATCGCGCGGTCGGATTAACGTAACGTCAAGGGCGGACGTGGAGACAATTTATCGCGTTTCGCGTTTGACAAAAACAGTACCCCCGCTCCCAGACCGCTCGGAGAGACGCGGCGGTGGCGGCATTTCGAGGACGATTCGGCCACGTCGGAAACGCTCCGGGCACGATGGACCGACCTCTGGCTGGAGCGGTGCGGAGCGGCTTTAATGACTGCGGAGGCACCGCACGAGCGTGAGGACCGTACGGCAGGGTTCGTGATAAGTGACGAGATCACCGTCGGCTGGTGTTTTGGGCGTTGACGAGATGACGACCCGTTCGGATCTCGTCGATCAACCAGGACGGTGGCGGAAGCAGTCGGTGACCAAAGAAATATCCCACCGAGGAACATGTCGTTGGAATCCAGGTCCCGCTTTGACGTTATGTGGGAGGTCAGCGCTTCAGCCCACGGGATCACGAAAATGTCACTTCCACCTGATTTTAATTTCTTGTAGATCTCATCCATAAGCTTTCCTTGGCGGAAATCGAGTGGTAGTGCTTACCCAGGGGTGGGAGAGGGATTCCAAGGCTCCATAAGTACTTGATTCCATCTGGTGTCTCGAACGAAACGAGATGGCATGTCCCTGATGCTCCCGCCGGTGCGTTGGCCCGAAGGACAGAGACCCGCGGCGTTCAGGGCAATGTACGTAGAACTGAATGGTGCCCGGGTTTAACCGACCGGCGCTAGTGCCAAAACTCAATAGGATTTGGCTCAAGCAGTCGAGTAAGTACGAGCTGCGGGGGCGGGACGTTTTGTTGATGGGTGCTGGTGTGGTATCGTAAACAAATTGATCACGGAGATAGTTCGTCTGTGTTCCGCTGGAAGCTGACAAAAGTTACCCAGGGTCGCCCGTGCAAATGTAGGATGGACTCAGTACTCAAGTCGAGAGCCAGATCCAGTTCAGGATCGTCTGGCGGCTGCTGTGCTCGTTCGCGCCATTGAAAAATAGATTTGCGGCAGATCGCATTCTAACCCGAATCCAGCCTTATCTGCGGGCGCTTGAGCTCGCGACGCCCGAGGACACACGCTACGAAGCGCGCGATGGTGTATAGCGGTCGTAGAATGGATGGTACGGTTGCCAACATACGAGAGGTTTTGAGATCCTTTGCTTGGTATGACTCTTGTGGGACTATTCCGATTATTTGCGGTAGACAGCCGCACGGGGGGTCGTCTAGCCTCGGTTGGTAGAGAATTCCCATGAACCCGAGTGGGCGCTGTGGGAGATCAGTCACAAGGAACTGGGTCGTGGACCACAGGAGTGCAACCTGGACAGAAATGGATTTCTGGCCCTCTGTCGAACGAGCTGTTTTGGTGAGTGCAGTAGACGGCGGATGCCAGCTCGTGGCACTCTGTCGATTTGAACACCTTCCAGATGGTGGTCAAGCACAAATTCTGCGGTGGTCCCCGCTTGCTGGGCGTCGAACGTCGATCTAGGACCAGTCTCTTCTCAGCTGTGAGCTGAACGTAGGGCCCCGCCTGATCCCGGCCCCGAGTTAACGGGTGCCCACATGCAAGTCCTCCTCCACACTCAGCTCAACGGGGTCAGTAAACCAGAACACCGAACCGCCTCCTCCTGCCTGGCCCGGTCCCAGTGGTGAGGTTCCAGTTGTCCAGTGCTCACCGTGTAGGTCTCGTCCCCCCCTATCCGTAGCGGTGCTTGGGGAACCGCGGCTCGATCTCTTCGTTCAAAACAAGGTAAGCACGGCTATGCGGAAGCGCTAGAACCATCAGAGGAGGCTCCAAGGAATGTAGGGGCGTCATTTCACGTCATGGTGGATATTGTGCCTATCGCACTGCCGCGCCCCTCGATCGGTCATCTCTGTCAATCAATTTCATCTTCGCGATTGTTGCGCTCGCTGTCATCGTGTTCAGTGTTCGCATCTGTGGTATCACCACGAAATTTGCATCAGAATTTCACGAGTATTTGTACCGGACGACGGTGTCGCTCATTACGTCTGGGTGGTTGTTTCTTTTCCACCCCGTTCCATGTGTCTCCTGCTCCGAAGCTCGACATTTGCTGGGCCCCCAGTTCTCGTCTCATAATCGTGCGGCCTGCTGCCGAAGCTCCTGTGGTGGCTGTAGTCTATGTTGATCCCTATGGATCAGCTCCACACTACGCGAAGGTTGTACCTCGCCACCTCGTTTTATACCATCATACGCAGGACGTTGACGACGTCGACTCTTCTCCGACCCGCCTTGCTGCGGCGATTGCCGTGCTGGACTTCATTCGGGCCAAACGCTCCAACATTGCATGACCGCCTCCCGGGGTGTGTATTCTTGGTGAACCGCTCGTCCGCCCGTTGGCACGGGCAACACGATGAGATCTGGCCGTTCGTTCCTGAAATGCTCACCCACACCAGTGGAATGTGGCCTGATCCTAGGGTAGACGACATACATTTGGAAGGCGACCGGGGCAAGGCGAGAATCGAGTGAGACTGAAAGATATGAGGGGCTTAAATCACCCCCTGCCCTCAACCTTGAAGCTTGAAACCCGAACGAATCAAGACATATTCCTCATACTCTCGTGAATGGGTTGGCTCAAATGAGGACGAGAACAGACACTCGCAGGTTTCACCGGGGTTGCGTAGTGTCGTCAGCGCATGGTTGGCCCTCATTCCACAACTTCTGACCGGATTCGGCAATTAGACGCCCGATACATTGGGTCAAAGTCTGCCCAACAAACGGGTGAGGACGACTTGAAGGGAGATTCCTTCGTCTTCCACAGAAATAACACAGGGCTGGATGGTTCGGACATCGCCAACAACCTTGGGGAGCGAAGAGGTACGCAAAGTGCACGAAAAAATGCGACTTTCAACCCACTAAAAATTGCCTCAAGGTTTCTACGGTGCCACCCATGGAAAGCCCACCCCAGCGTGGCAAACGGTGGGCGGGTATGGGTGCCTCTGAGGGGTCGGGGAACTCCGGTCCCCCATCCCATACATCCACATAAAATTGGCCGATTCCCACGCCGATAACCATCTCTTTCACCTCACCATCGTTTCTGACCCATTCCCTTTGGCCCCGTTGTGTCCTGGATGTTCGACCCATCCCCAACTGCAGCTGTGGACCTTGCCAGCTGTCATGTGGTCATCAATCATAAGGGCGATCGCCGGTCCTTGCCCGTTCAGGTCGTTCAAGAGACGCGGACGTACTCGAGCATTACCGATGGTCTACCAGATACAGATCGCAAGCGTCGGTAAGGTCTCGTTGTCATTATCTGACCGACTGCGATTCGATGACAACCTCACCGGGGTCAGTGTGACCCGAGGTTGACCCTTTCAAACCTGGTGCGTTCCGGGGGGCGGCGTCGCACGGTGGGTCGTATCGTCCTATAGTTTTCGCGCGTTCTCATCGCCTTCATCTCCCAAGCCACCCCTCAATAATCGCATTCATCCCAAAGGGGGGCCACATTTCGCGAACAAAAAACCGGGAAAAGTGAGATTCGAATTCTACGATGTGTGATTGAATAATAATAAAAAGTCCGGGTATATTCTGGATTTTCCCAAACCCCTGCTGTCATAGTCGAAACTCAAGGAGGTGACTCTACAGGTGGTTTCGGAAGACCCTCAACATCTTCCAACACTGAAAAGAATACAGGTAAGTTGTGCGTCATGTTGGCGAGTGATCACGCCCATGCTCACACTTCAACACCAGCTCCGGGCATACCCATGCTGCCTGATTCACTGGCAGCTGGTATACCGGCTGAGCTCCTCAATCGCCCCACGAATCCCCTTCCTCCTTTTGTGTTCGTCATCAGGGCCCTTCTTTCCCTGTGCGGTCCGTATCCCCTTTCCCTTGAGGAGCCGGGGTTTGGGGTACACTGGCACCCGGATCGTCTTGATAGCCTCCAGCGCGACTGCACTCCGGTCAATCAGATCGAACTGCGCTATCTCACGAGACCAGATCTGTGCTTACTGCCTAGAGCATCTTTGTGGCTCGGAAGTTTTGCAGGAGTGGTAGGGGGGTACACATCACACCTCTTCCTCGATTCTACCGAGGGAAGTGGGCAAACCGACTCGGAGTTCCAACATAATTCAGCACCGCGGTGTGTCGATAAGTTACAAAGTGGCCACAAGGGAATGTTGAACCGTAATCGGGATAGCCAGTTTACCGGAAACCTTTTTGTCGCAGGGCTCGCGAAATGGATATGCGTGAACAAATGAGGACTGCAAAGTTCCCTGGGTGCAGCATCTCGAGGCACAAACCTTGCGCGCTCCGGTGGAGAGCCTTGGCGCGGGGAGTGGGCAGTGGGCTTCGGAGCCGGAGCGTGTGGCGGGGCCGGTTGTCATCTGAGGTGTATGCGTATCGTAAAGCAGGGGTCAGCAGGACTCTGTCTTAGGCTTAGTCTGGCATAGCCAAGCGGTCGCTTAGTATATCCTGCCACCCATGTCAACTCCCGAAGTCCATCTGGCGACGCTGGATGAGGTGGCAAGGACGAGAAGGTCGTGAAGGCGATTTTGAATGTTTTGGCCAAGGATAAGGTCAAGCACGGTTTGAAGGGATATGACTCCGTGAAGGAGACGCTCGCGACGAACGAACTGTTCTTGATGGAGAATGGGTGTTTGAGCCCGGTAATGGAGGTCCGCATGTAAGTCCGAACCTTCTCCCTCTCTTTGGCACGATGACGGGAGTTTTCTCGGGATACCCATGAGCACAGACTGGATACCCTGTATGCGCTTGGGGGTCTCCAACCCGAGGAGGCAACTAAGCCGTGAGTGAGTTATGGGTGGTTGAAACCCCAGCACTGGACTCCCGGTTGTAATTGTTGGCATCGAGATTGCAGGACCAGTTACCCCCACGATGTGGCAGTTGGACCTTTCGTTACTCATATCTTTGGATTGGGTCTTTCGTCGAGAGTACCAACTAGAGTCCGGGAAATAGACGAAGCAGAGGTTGCACATATCACAGTCAGACAGGTGAAATGATTTATGCCATTTCGGGATCCACGGTCCCCGCAGCGGCTTCCGTTCCTTCCTCTTTCTTCCAAAACATCTTTCATCCGCTTCAAGGGATGCCGGGAGGCTACACCAAAGAGATTTTTTGAATGGCTGGTTAAAGTATTCCTCGGATCATTTCCCCTTTAGATGCTCAGCCCGCTGCTAGCGCTAATTCCTGCGTTGGGAAGTTCAGCAAAGAATCAATGTAGCTCATGTGCAAGAACACTCGGACGGAACGCCAATCCGATACAAGCCAGTAACGGCGGGCGCCCGCCTAAAACCGAGCATCTCTGCACTGCACACCTCTCGACAGCCGCACGGAAGCCACGAGGCTAACGACCTGCTATCGCACCACAACCTCCATTTTCCTAGATTGACCTGGCGTCGACATGAGCTTTTGGGACTTCTTCTCAAGACTGAAGAAGCGCGTCAAGGATAGACTATCACGGAATGGACCCAAACCAGACAGGGGAGAGGTTGGCGCCCGTGGAGGGGCAGTTGGACTGACGGATTCGCCCTCGAAGCCAAAGCCTCATATCCAGGTCATGGCGGACGGCGGGAGAGTTGATCCGTACGATAGGGAATTCGAAAGTATGTGAGCCATGGTATTTCAGTTTGCTGGCTCTGACGGTTTCCTCCACCAACGCAGACGACTCCGCCGACCCCGATCATGCCCGAGTGCGTCGCCCCAACGAGAGCGAACCGGGTGCTACGGGCGAGAACAGACTAGACTGGAAGTCGACTGCATTTGCCACGGCCAAATTGCTCCTCTACACGATGAAAGAATCCGCAGACGCCTTCCCTCCGCTCAAGTCTGTCGTCGGAGGGCTCTGCGCTATCCTGGAAAATTGCGAGGTGTGGTTCGTCCCTCGTGCGTCGCTATCCACGGTATTTACAGTCGTCCTAGCGCACAACGGCAAATGAACAAATGATAAAATCATTGGTACCCCGTGTCAGGGCGCTCGCTCAATCGCTCTGCGCCCCGGTTCCTGAGGGTGATACCAAGGAGGAGGAGAGGAGGAGGAGACTGGAACGGTAATCCCATACTCTCCAAGATCGAGAGCCAAGTCTGACGCGCAGCGGTTGTCAGGAAATTGGAGGACATTGGTCGAGATCTGACCCCGCTCGTGGAACAAGGGAAGGCTGTGGGGTTCCTGAACAATGCCGGAAATGCACAGATGCTTGAAGGTTGTGTGGAAGATATTCGCGACGCGATGATGGAGTATCAGGTATGTATGTGTCGAAGTGTCCGTTTCCACCGCATCTAAGAGTTCGCACCAGACCTCACTGCAGCAAGACGTCTACGACAAGAGCTGTCGGCTCATCGTGAGTCTCGTCTCTCCTCACCTTTAATCCGCGCCCAGTAACCGGCGGACAGGAATCAGCGGATCTCGCCCTTCTCAACGGGATGGATCACACTTCTGGCGCTGGATACCTCTCCGGAAACAGACAGGGGTGCCTGAGAGGAACGAGGAAGGATGTCCTGTGGCAGATCGAACGTTGGTTGACAGATGACCAGGACCAGCGCGTCTTCTGGCTGAACGGCCTCGCGGGGACCGGCAAGTCAACCATCGCCCAAACATTCACCGAGACCAGCTTCTCAGACGGAAAGCTCGGGGCGAGCTTCTTCTGTTCGCGAGATTTTGAGGACAGGAGCAACATCCAATCCATCTTCCCAACGCTCGCCTTCCAACTCGCCTACCGATACCCGCAGTTCCGAAAGGAGCTACTTCCAGTGCTGAGGGCAAACCCTGAAATCAGACGGGAGTCCC
>Ga0307517_10008052_pt1 | contig 15199 bp, 3 predicted proteins | sample 23_EM_MG_FD_194515 | JGI IMG/M metagenome (GOLD analysis project Ga0307517, IMG submission 194515) | Populus trichocarpa ectomycorrhiza microbial communities from riparian zone in the Pacific Northwest, United States - 23_EM | ecosystem: Host-associated > Plants > Roots > Unclassified | place...
ATAAAATTTAATAATATTGTTTTTCTCTAAAATGCTTTTTTTTAATAATATGAGAAAAAAATAAACTATAAAAAGCCAAGTTCAATTAAAAAAAATACCGCACCAGACCCATAAGCCAGGGCAACCTACCTTGACAAACCCGCAGATCATGCTAACCTCATAGAAAGATAAAATAAAAAGAAATAAATTACAGAGCTAAATGTTTAGTCATTCCAATATTAAAAAATAAAATTGACAAAAATAATTTTGAAAAAAATCATAACAAAAAAAAACAAAAGGAAAAGGAAAAAAAAAACCATGTGTTTAAGCAATACAAAAGAGGAAAAAAACCAATGTGAGGAAACATTGTAACAATGTATAGTGTTTTGTAAGAAAGTTTAATAACATAATTTTTCTCTAAAATTATTTTTTAAGTATTCGAGGAAAAAAATAGACTATAAAAAAATCAAGTTTAATTTAGAAAAAAAAAAGAAGAAAAAAAGCAACCCATTAAACCCATAAACCAAGGCAACATGAGTTATCTTAGCAAACTCACAAACTATGATAACTTCGTATAAAGATAAAATAAAATGAAACAAATTATGAAACTAGATTCTCAATTATTCCAATTTTAAAAGATGAAATTGACAAAACAAAATTGAAAAAAAAAATCATAAAAAAAACATTGTCGATTACTATTGTAATCCACATTGTCAATAGGTATGGATGAACAATGGTTTTCCTACACCCTTTAATGTTTTTTACTTTATAAAGTTTAATAACATGATTTTTCTCTAAAACTATTTTTTTTAACTATATGATAAAAAAAATAGACTATAAAAGTATTAAGTTCAATAAACTAAATTAGAAGAAAAAAAATCCGATCAAACCCATAAACCAGTAGAACCCTAATTATTTTAACAAACCTGCAAACTACGCTAAATTTTTAGAAATATAAAATAATTAGAAATAAATCACAAAGTTAAATTCTCATTTATTCTAATATTAAAAAATAAAAAATTATAACAAAAAAAATCATATCTTCAAGCAAAAAGAAAAAGAAAAAGAAAAGAAAAGTGTTTGCAATTTACAGTGCTTTCCCTATATTAATTCCAAAAGAACATTTCATTGTCAAGCAAAGCATTTTAGTTGCTTTCCGTAGGCTTGAGCAGCCCTCGTTTTAGGTGACCTGGGCGAAACGCACTAGAAAAACGAGGAAGGTGGGAAATGTATCCCACGGGATAATTTTTCAACGGTGCAAGATTGCACATCACATCTCCAATAAGCTAGCTAGCAGTTTTGACCAAGCAAACTTCTTTTGTAAAACCAAAGTTTATAAATATATTAGATGAGCGTATAAATATATTAGATTATTTATTCCAGTCTAGGAGTTGATCCGTGCAAGGATTCTAAGAAAAAATTTAAAAAAATATTTGAGGTTATAATATTTCACATAAAAAAATTTAAAAAATTTATGTGGAAGTAGAATATATATAGACATCTCATGTGAAAAAGTTAAGAAATAATATGAATGTGAGCTGTATATATAATTATCCCACATCAAAAATTTTAAAAAATATTTCATTTGTATGTGGGCTATATATAATTATCTCATATCAAAAGGTTAAAAAACATTTTATGTGGATGAAGTCTATATATATTATATATAGTTATCTCCCTTCAAAAAGTACCTTGTGATTAATACTTTCATTGAGTAAGTTTTAATGAAAGATTTGAGGGATCACGAATGATTTTATTTAAAACTCAATCTTTTTAAACATGATTTTTTAGATAATATTTATTCACCGTACTAACTTTCTATATATGTGATTGGTAATATGTGAACAAAACCGATTATATAACTTTAATTTCAATCTTATAAAGTATAAGCAAGATAGCATAAATTATCATAAAAAAATCAATAATTCACTTATTGAAAAACTTAAATCAATAAGATATATGACTTGCATCAAACCATTCAAATAGCATGAAAAGCAATTTTAGAAGATAAACTATAATTTTAAAAAAAGATATATAACAACCTTCTAAAAATTAAAAAAATTAAAATTATAACATCCCAAAAGGTTATAGATTAAAGAATATAAAATTAAAATTAAATCTATATGTAAGAAGATATCAAATTAAAAGGAAGTTAAATAATAACTTAAAATTTAAAGATGCTAAAATCTCTTTCACAATTAACCTATAAAATTATTTTCATAATTATTATTTTTTCTCATAGGATTAACTAAACAAAATCCAATATATATATATAAAGAGTAAAAGCCTTAAGATTGTAAAACCAAAGTTTGTAAATATATTAGACTAGTGTGAAAATATATTTAGTTTATCATAATAAGATTATAGTTCAAAAATAATTAGCATGGATTGATAGTTTATCATCACAAAAACATGTTAAACAAAAGATGTTCTAAAAAAAACTAAAGTTTATACATGTTTAAATCTTTAAACTCAAGACAAACAAGCTTAAATTAAAATAAGAATGATACTTACTTGTTGAAACATTTTAAAGTAATGAATCTTGGTTTTTTTGTTGTCAATGATGAATCATTTATTCTTAAAACTTTATTGCTTCTGACTTGTGCAACTTTGATGTATGCAATATGTCTCTCAAATTCCAACAACACTACCTTGGTTTAGATGTACTTCTAAACCAAGATCTTTGAACCAAGAAATATAAAATTCAAATATCTCTTAGCAATATAAACCTAAACTCTAAATCTGGAAGGAAAATCAAACTATAAAAAAAATAAAAACACAATAATGAGGTGAGGAAGAATGAAAAATTTTAAAAATTTCAAGTTTTAAGCTCCTATTTCATTATCTTTTTATAGTAAATTTTAAAAAGTAAAATGTTGAAGAATTAATAAAAATTAATTTTTACTATTATCAACAATCATTTACTATCATAAACCAAAAATTAAATATAGAAAATCTAAGAATTATTTGAGTAATAAAACAAAATTTCTTCCCAAATTTATTTATTTTAAAACAATCATATGGGATTTGATGATATCAATAAATAGTATATATTAATCATTGTCACGTCACAATCACATCACATCTCCACAGTAGTTTCGAGTAGAAATCCCATATTTTTGTGTTAGTGACGTTTAAGAAAAGAAGTCTTGAGATGCATTTGCTATGTTAGATGCTAGAGGTATATTCCATGCGAGGATGAAGGTAGGATGTAGCATTTGGGAGAGCAAGATTTACCTCTCTTAATTTGCAGAGGATTATATTTTATGAAACAAATACCTTTTTATCGAACGTCGGTAAAAAATTATCGAAATTACAACAAAATTAAAAAAAGAAAAATCAGTAAAGATATATAATAATGACAACAATGAAATGATATAATAACATATAATCGATTATAGCATTTATTTTAGTGAGTTTTTTTTTATATAAATGCCATTAATTTAAAGTTAATTTTGTTAAAGAGGGTTTTAAAAAGTTGAAGAACTCGAAGCAATTACTTACTACATGTGTCGTTTTGAGTTAAAGTATCCAATTTTTTGAAAACTAATTAATTGATTGGATAGAAATTATACAACAAGGCTTTGTCAACCGATGAAGTTACAAGAGACAGAGAGAGAGAGAGAGAGAGAGAGGGAGACTAATTCTCCAAATATTACAAGCCAACACAATTTCTTGAAGTGGTAATTCCACCATCCACGACAAGATTATGACCACTAACATACTTGGATTCATCACTAGCTAGATAAAGTGCAGCCTCGGCTATATCTCTAGCCCTTAGAGTTGGACCTTTTAGGTTAGCCAGGCCTCTAACAAAGTCTTCCATCTTCTCCACTTCCTTTTCACAAGGCAATCCAAAGTTCAAGCAATCTTCCTCTTCATCGCCACTTCTCCACGCATTAACAAGCATAGATGTAGCCACCCCAAATGGAGAGATGCAATTGACTCGAATCCCATACCTGCCAAGCTCACATGCTGTGTTCTTTGTGAGCCCAACAATGGCATGCTTCGAAGCTGTATAGGCATGAGGACCAAGCCCTCCCATGACACCAGCTACACTGGCTGTGGAAATAATACACCCAACTCCTCTAGGAATCATCACTCTTGCCGCGTGCTTAATTCCTAGTGCCACGCCTCTAACATTCACTTGCATGACACGATCAAATTCTTCAGCATCAAAATTGACAATGCTCTTGTTCTTCGATTGATTTCCAAGCACCCCAGCATTGTTGAAAAGAACATCTAGCTTACCATAGTGAGAAACTGTGGAGTTTATCAGGTTCTCAATGTCTTCTTCTAAGCTAACATCGCAATGAACAAAGGAAACTGAAGGGGCTAGTGAGTTTGCTAGCAAAGTTCCGAGAGTATCCTCAACATCAGCAATCACTACTTTGGCACCATGTCTTGCAAAAAGCCTTACTGTTGCCTCTCCAATTCCTCGAGCACCACCTGTGACCACTGCTACTCTTCCCTCCAACCTACATAAAAACACCAAACAATTTAAGTAAGTTTCCTGTGTTTGCTCCCAATTCTCTTCTAGCTAGCTAGCTAGCCTTAAACAAATGCCTTGAATGGTTTTAAACATTCAACCTATAGAACATACAGAGACACAAATTAAGAAATAAAGGCAAAAGGGGAAATACCTTCCAGGAGAGCAAGGACTGTTTTCTGTCGACTTTTCCCTTCCCGCGGCATAAAAGCTTTGAAGGGTTTTCTCTTGCATCACTTGACAAGGCATGATTTATCACGGTAGACAAACAGTCTGCAAGAGGGAGAAAGGCAGAGGCAGAGGGGGGAATAGATTAGTGTTGGTGAGAGTAAGAGGACGGACGGAGGGTTATATATATATGGATTCAGTAAGGTTTTGGGGGTTTTAAGGCTTTCCCCATTTTAAGATGGATCTTGGAATTGGTGCTAGATTTTCATGCTTGTACTTCATCTGAGTGGGTGGAAAATTTTTTTTGGGAAGACTCAATTATTTAATATTTGATTTTTCTTAGATTTTATTCAAGGAGCCATTTTCTACATATTGTAGTTAACTAACCAAATTTCTTCCCGTTTTTGACCTCACTCCATTATTTTAGACGTTGAAAAAAAAATCAAGATTGTATTCCGGAGAATTATTTGAATATCGCCATAATTATGTTAGCATCTGAAAAAAAACAAAGACGTGAAATTTGATTTTATTCCAAATTCCCCATGTATTGGAACATTATGATGAACAAAAGGGAACAAATTATATCGCTTGGAATAGAGATGCCAAGAGAGAAAAAGAGATAATGATTGTTTAAATAAAATATCATTTTCCTCAATACTATTAATCATAAAGTGCCCTATTTTAGTAATTAAGATTAAAAAATATACTCTACCGTGAATATACCTAAGTTAAGCTACGGTTTATCTTTGTGTTTGGAAGGGTTTTAAAAATATATTTAACTTAAAAAATATTATGATTTTAATATATTAATATTGAAAATAATAAAAAATAATTATTATAATATATTTTCAAATAAAAAACATTATACATTACACGGTCAAACACATTTAATTTTTTTTAAAAAAATAAAAAAACTCGTCTCGCTTTCCCGTATGATCCCACAGGATAAAATGCTTTGGAAAATGTTTTCAGAACACGTAATTGACCAGACTCTTCCAATGTCTCAAAGATTCATGGTAGCCATAATTTTGCTAAAATAGTCAATATCGGTTTGTTAAATTTTGTCCATGTGATAGTGACATGTTTCCCGTTTTCATTATTTTGTAAATAGAATTTTTTATATTTTTTTCTTCTTTAATTAAATTTTTTTTTATCTCTTTTATATTTATTTATTTTATCTTGAAATACTAACCAAATAAAAATACACTCATGGGTGGGTGTTGGCCGAATTTTCTACCATGGAAACAAGGGTAGAAAATTCAAACTTCGTTCCTTAACCATGTTTAGTGGAATTCAATTACTATCTAAAATAAGCACTTGTTTCTTTCTTTTTTAATTTATTAAAAAGGAAGAATCAAATCTCAAATCTTTTTAATAAAAACAGAGACATGATGCCATTTTATTTATTTATTTATTTTAAAGTGATAAAAATAAAAAACTTCATTGATAAAGGGTGTTATTATAATCAACCAATTAAAAGGTATACATAAAAATACAATCAAACAATTATAAAAATAAATTATAATTTTCAATTATTCAAAATTCTTGATTTTATCCTTTGATTTGGTACTTGATTTCTTATATAATTAATTGGTGATTGGATTGATTGGATTTCAATCCAAAATATATGTTATTGATTTGTTTTCTCAACATGCCCCTTAAATTTATAGAAATTTTAAACAAAAATTCTTATAACATGAAGTTAATACTTATTAAACTAGAGAAATGCCATGAAAAACATATATATATATATATATATATATATATATATAAAAAAAAGGTCTTCAATTTGTGCGTGATTCTAAGGGCAATAAAAAAACAAGCTAGTAAATTACAGGATTATAGTTTAAATCACTTGATCAAATATAGGTCGATAGCAATACAATTTTATTGTAAGGGATGTACGGTGATGATAGAAAAAAAAAACAAAGAATTACCAAAAAAGAGTAAATAAAAATTAAAAGAAACTAATGGTTGACGGATATCAAAGAACAATAATGTTGCTTGTCGATGAGGCAAAAAAATTAAAAAAAAATTAATGCAGAGGATCCCAATTAAAAGATATTCATAAGAACATAACCAAATAATTATGAAAATAAATTACAATTTTTAATTATTCAAAATCCTTGATTTCATCACTTGATTTTTTTTATAATTGGCTATTATATTGATTAGATTTAAATCCAAAATACATTGACTTGATTAGTTTCTCAACTTAAAATTAATTCATGTATTATATTATATCTATATAAATTACCCTTACGATTTGTCATTCAATTTTTTTTATTTAAAGAGAACGCCCCTCATAATTAGCCTGGAGAAGCATGGTAGCACTGCTAAAATAGAAGAGGCAATCTCTATCTAGGTGCTGGTGTGGGTTAGATGAGCCTATCATTATTGGTAATAATTACATAGCCAAGCAAGCTTAAGAATAATTCATAATTCTAGATGATATATCCAACTAGCTAGAAAGATCTTGTACAACTAAAAAGCCTCATTTCATTTTCCAAACCCTAAACCACCCAACATAGGAGCAAAAAAATCAACTAAACAAATTCTAGATCAACTTTCATTTACTGAAACTAGTTATTTTTTCTTGTTTTCTCGATTCAATTAAACATCATTTTAAAAAAAAGTAATTAATCTTTAAAATTTGAATTTTAGAAACTAAACTCCAAGTCCAATCTTTAACATCATAATAACGTTTCTTATCCAAACGTGTTTGGTATTGTGGTGCAGAACGCTTTCTAAAAGTATTTTTTGCTTGAAAATATATTAAAATGATGATTTTTTTATTTATTTTTAATATTAGAATATTAAAACCATGGAAAAAAACAAAAAAAAATTAATATAATGTTTTTTCAAACTAAACACAATTTTAAACACAAAAAACAAAAATAAAAGGTGTCTTAATAGCTGTGAATTCATACCTGGATATCAAGTGCACATGAACCACAATCTCTTGCTTTGTTATTTTTCTAGAGATACTGTACAGTCTGGACTCTGGGGGCTTCAATAAATGTTCTATAGATTTGATTCCATGAGCAGGAGTTTTTTAAATTTGTTGCTCGTAATTTTACTGGATCCCTTTTCCTGTCATTTGGTTCAAGTGGATTGCAAATCTCCTCCCACATGGACTAGCCGGGTGGATCCTTTTTCAACTACATTTAGATCCACGTCCAGATCCTGTTTTGATTCTTGACTTGGTTAGTGTTCGTGTTTTTTAACTGTAATTATTATTATATTTTCAAATATTTTTTTAATTTTATTATTATTTAAAAAAAAACATAAAAACATGTCTCGAGTTTATTCTACGTATTTAATTTCCCTTGATTTTCGTACTAATCAGGGTGCCAGAGCATCCAAGTAGTTTTTAAGATAATTTTGTTATATATTTTTTAAAAATATTTTTAATTTGAAAATATATTAAATTAATTTTTTTTCAATATTCTCTTTGTATTAATATTAAAAATTAAAAAAAATCTAAAAAAAATACTTCCAGTCACAATAACAAACAAACAAACCAACACATTCAAGTATTGAAAAGAGGAAAGTACTTTCTTGGTGAGAAAGATTTATTTTTTCACATGTCAGAGCTGACCAAACATTTGGAAAGCTTAGGATCAATTTCCATGAAAGTGGATTTCTTGAGAGAAACAAGGCCGTGTAGTCTTTGTCCACTTGAGCATGAAAAATCCTCGTCAACTGAGTTACACACACTCCTCCATCACTCTCTGATACCTACCTTCTATATTTTTAACAGTTTCGTACGCTTCGTTTATTCAAACGAGAATCACATCAGATCCTCATGGAGATTGCATCTTGAGCAGGCCAATCTGGCAACGGGGAAGAGTAGACTTCACATTTGCTAGCCATGTGTGCCGCAGCAACGGGTCAAAATCAAGCAGCTGTGCTGCAAATCATTGGCTCTCGTCAAGACATGCAGGCTCCTCAGCATATATCCCCACTAGCTTGCTGCCAAACATGGCATCAAGAAACTTGTTCGAAGCAGCCTCGCCTCTATCTAATTACATGTTGCTATAAAGAATACAGAGAGCTACACGTGAAGCCAAATTAAGCAGAGTGTGAAAACAATCCTTGAGAGTAGAGCTTCCGCGGATAATTAATGGTAATTTGTAATCACTTATCCTGGATTGATGATCCTTGCTTGATTATGCTGTGAAGAAGATACCCAGAAGATCTTGAGCAACAATTAGAACAAGATACCCTGTCTTGTTCTAGTGGCAACAACTAATTAACCTTAAAATACGTGATATTCTTGTGTTGTTATATGTTATTTTGGATCACAACTTCCATTACTGACTACTGAGTTACTTAACAATAATGTCATGGCGAAAGTTCATGGTTTTTTTCTCGTTTGTCCGAGGCTAGACATTACATCTAATTTTCTCCCCCTTTTTTTAAACAGGACACGTTTATTAAGCTAACGGGCTTCCATTGTTAATTTTGTGAGAATAAAAAAATTATTAGAAGAGATTTTAAAATATAATTTATATTATTTTTTAATATATATTTTTAAATGAAAATTTTTTAGATTTAAATCTTGTAAAATTTTATATTAATTTATATTTAATTTATATTAAATAAATGAGAATTGTGATATTTAAAGATGTGGTTGAATAGATATCAAATTATATTAATTTAATAATTTAAATTATTAGATGAAGTTTTAAAATATATATTATATAATTTTTTTTTTAAATATGGATAAGGTGGAAATAAAGATGTAGTTGTTAACTGCACATGTCATTGACAAAGTTTAAATGTTGGCTTTTGTTTCTGTTTTTAAAGGTGTTATCAATTTTAAAAAATATTTTAATATTTTTTATGATTTTGATGTTTTTATATAAAAATAAAAATAAATTATTTTAATATATTTTTAAATAGAATATTATTTTAAAAAATTCTTACACCACCCTTTTAAGATTCCTCCAAATAAATTTTAACTGCACATGGCATTGACAAAGTCTAAATGATGGCTTTTGTTTCTGTTTTTAAAGGTATTTTTAACTTTAAAAAAATATTTTAACAATATTTATGATTTTGATGTTTTTATATAAAAATAAAAAAATTATTTTAATATATTTTTAAATAAAATATCATTTTAAAAAATATCTTACACTAACCTTTTAAATGTTTTCACAGCTGATTATTTGGATTTGAAGACTGTAGACGGAAAGCTTAGTTGGTAGTCCATGACTTTCGACGAAACAATTTCTTTATATAATATTGGGGATTCCGTTGATGTTTAAATTAGGAAAAACATGGGAGAGATATAACTTTAAAAGCTGTGTTATATATTATAGAAATAGTAAATAAAGATAATAAATATTAAAAACATGAAAAGTGTTTTCTTTTTATGTTTTTTCATGTTTGTTTTTAAATATATTTTTTAATTAAAATTTATTTTTAATATCAACAAATTAAAATATTAAAATATTAAAAATTAAATTTTAAAAAAACACAAATAGTTAAAAATTCGTAGGGTAAATAAGGATAAACATGTGAGGTAATAGCCCCTTGAGATAAATACCTTGTCATGTCAATCATCATTCACAGGCCCCACCCATAGTAAGATACTCACCCATGCAACCCAAGTGGCCTGCCTCGGAATCAGGTCAGGGTTGCCAAGGCGCGAGTCTTCATGGGAGAAACAGCCCCTAGTCCATTACGAAGCTACCAGATCGTTTGGATGGTGAGATTGCGCATGTTGGGTCTCTTAGATCACCTTGAAAGTTGAGCCTCTCTCTCTCTGGGTTCAGGTATGGGATCACCTTGAAAGTTGAGCCTCTCTTTCTGGGTTCAGGAATGGGATTGCCTTATCCGAGCGTGGGATCACCTTGAAAGTTGGACTTGGATATGATGCCCGCGCGTCGGTGCGATTTTTTATTATGTAAAAAAAGCGATAGAATAAAAAAAAAATCAAGTCCTATATCATTTATGGCAATTTAGATAATATAAAAAAATTATTAATAATAAATAAAATGAAAAAAAAACCTAATGAGAATAAAATATTGAAAAAAAATTATCTCAAACAAAATAAATTAAAATTAAAAGAATTAAGACCAAACTTGAAAAATTAAACAAATTATAGAGGGGTAAAATTGAAAATCATTTGTAATATAATAGATTATTTATAGGTTAAAAAATGATAAGAGGTGAAATAGAAAAACATTATTGAGGGCTAATTCAATATAATCAAACTGAGGAAAAAATAAGAAAACAAAAGTTTTTAAAAAAAATAACTAAATTGAAAAAAATAACGAAACAAAATTTTTTCAAAAATGAGAATAAAAAATAAAAAAATACATCAATTTAGAAAAAGAAAAAAATAGAGGTCAAACCTCTTTAACCTGGTCAAATTTATAAAAGTCGCATCCCGTGAAATTTTTGACATGGGTCAACCAAAAAGCATAATTCTCAATAATTTAATTTTGAAGGATGTGATCTGTAAAAAATATTAATAAAAAAACTTTCAAAAGTAACAAAAAAAATAAGGATAAAATTTGATAGAAAAAACTCAATGAGGATGCAATTAAATGAGAAAAATAAAAAAAAATCTCAAATAAAATAAATATCAATTAAAAGAACAATGATCAAGTTTTAAAGATTAAGAAAATCATAAGGGGTAAAATTGAAAACATTTGTAAAAACTAAGCAAACCCTAAAACAAACATTCTAAACATGGTCGAATCTTAAGAAATTGCAACCTATAAAACCCCTGATTCGGGTCCTATCAAGAAGTTTATTATAAGTCAATTTAAAAATAAAAATTTAAAAAACATGTAAAGGCAAAAAAAACTAACAAAAAAAGTCTCGAGTGAATCCGGCAGCCAAACCGGGTAAAAAATTAAACACATGACTAAGGACATGAAATTGAGATGACTCTATAAATAAGAAAACGAAAAAAATACAAGCAAACAAATATTAAAAAAAAATGCTTTAAAAAAAATAAAAGTCGACTCAAGCTAATCCTTCAGATCTATTAATTGTGTCATGAGACCGAGATGACTTCATTAAAGACAAACCTGAAAAAATAAAGAAACAAGATTCTTAATCAAACAAATATTGAGGGATGCAATTGAGAGATAAAAAATAAAAAACAAAAACAAAAATGCAAAACAAAAAATAGCAATTAAAAGAATTAGGATTACATTCGACATACAAATCAAATTAAATTAAATGCTTAGGGATGAAATTGTAAAAAAACAAATTCATTAAGAAAATAATTAAAAAATAGCAATTAAGAGAATTAGGATCAAACTTAACATCAAAAATAAATCAAAATAAATGTATAGTGGTGGAATTGAGAAAAAAAAAAACAAATCAATCAAGAAAATGATTCAAAACAAAACAAATAGCAATTAAAAAAATGATGAACAAGTTTGAAAACAAATTAAAAAAATTCAAATGAGGAGGGATAAAATCAAAAACAAAATCTAATTAGAAATAATCTATATAAATAAAACAACAGTAAATAAGAGACGAGGGACTGAATCAAAAGAAAGAAAAAAATTGAAGGGCTGGTATGATTTTTTGCATAGCCAGCACGCAATCCAATAAAGAAAAAGAAGGAAAAGGAAAAAAAAACAAGAAAAGCATAGGCAATTTTGGGGCGAACCACCACACACACGCCACTTAAAGAGATAAAGAATGTCAAGATGAATCAAATGATATGGTGGAATTATGGTTGAGAGGCACCCGCATCAATGTTTTTGTTTTTTTATTTATACAAAACCAAAAATGCCCTTATGACTCAACAATAATAACAAACAAACCATGATGAAATTAAAACCAAGGCTAAAAAATTTGAATGATGAGGGTAATGTTGCAATTCTACTGTTATATCAAATATAAAAATGCAAAAATACGCTTGTGTAGAAGGCACTGGATTATTTTATTCAAGGGCTACATTAGTATTTTTATTATGTATTAAAAGCACAATTAACAAAATAGCCTCGCACAATCCTCAAAAAACATCTATATTTTGGTAAAAAGATCACCTTACCCCCAAGACAAAGATAAAATTTAATAAACGATCTGAAAATATAAAAAAATAATTTTAAATAAAAATAAAATAAAATTTAATAAACGTTATTTATGCATTCCAAATGGCCTCTTTTAATGTGTTTGATGTTGCGTGTTCAATGCAGTTTTGTCCAAAATTGAAGTTTGATCTTAAACCCATCATAATCATTCCTAAACAAAACATATCAATGCCTATCTTGTTTACTAATTAAAAAAGAATATTCATCATTTTGGGGAAGATTATTTTATATAAGTAATTTCTTCAAGTGGGTGGGGTATGTTTGTATTTAAATAGTGATGATTGTATTTATAATATCTGTTTGTTTGGTAATGCGGTGTATAGTATTTTTGTAAAACAAATTAATTAAAAATTATGTTTTTTCATAATTTTATTTTATTTTTAAAATAAACATATTAAAATTATATAAAAAACATATAAAAAAACTTTATTTTGATATTTTTTCAATAAAAAATCAATATAAAAAATATTTTAAAAAAACAGGTTGAATCGTAAAAACAAAAACTATCTAAGCAGTGTTTTCTAAATGGACCTCACTCATGTGCTACTCAAGTACTCACCCAATCCCTCTGGAACCCAAACCTCCATTTTCCCTACCTTTTTGCCCTCCTTGTTTGGCCCTTCCCTTTAAGGGGTTGTTGTGTAACAATTTCATAATGCCCAAAACTCTTTTGCTAATATTTATTATATTGTTTAACTTATTTATAAATGAATAATTTTGTGTTTTTTAAAAATAAAAAATTTCATTTAATAAAGTTAGTTGGCTTATAGTTAAATCAACTCATTTTTTATTTCTGAAACATATAAGAAATTAATTTCACTTCAATAAGAATTAAGGACATAAATTGGAGGAAAAAAAACCCTTACATTTCTATTTTCTATTGATTCGGTAAATTAGCTCTGATGAAAAACAATGGCCAAAATTTATCCTATCTCTGTAAAAAATTATTGAGTAGGACTAAATTCGATTATATTGTAAGATGAATGCCAATTAAAATATTCAAAAATATTTAAAACATAAAATAATAATAATAATAATAATAATAACCTCGGCAAATTGAGGATGGAACATGGCAGTGGATAGGGTGGCCCAAATGGGAAAGGTGATCTAAAACCCATACATATAAATTTAATTGGGCTCTAATTGGGCTCTAATTGGGCTCGTGTCAATAATTGAGTTGGATCTATAGGTCTGAGCTTTAGTACCAGCTAACCTGAAAATTTTAGTGCACTTTATGATGAAAAGACACTTTGATATTGTTTATTTTTGTATTTTAAAAATATTTTTTTGAAAAATTTATTTTTTATATATTTTTATTTTAAATTAATATTTTTTAGTATTTTTAGATTGATTTGATGTACTGATATTAAAAATAATTTTTTAAAAAATATATATTATTTTAATATATTTTCAAATAAAAAAATAATTTAAAAAATAATCAACCTTTAAATCTAGTCTTATATGGGTTTTACTTTGTATCATTCTCTTTTTTACTGATACGAAATTGTTTTAAATTTTTCTAGGAAAAAACCATAAAACAGACGGCTTAACTTGTGAACGGAGTCTCAAGTAAGATTAGTCTCTTGACTAGATATTATAACCACGTAGTACACGAGAAGCCATCTGCACAATGCTCTAGATTTTTATCTACACAATTTGACAAGTGGATAGAGACTAGCATTGTTCCTTTTTATTTTTCTGTTTTTTCCATCATGTACCGTCACCGTCACCATCTCTTCCTGTTCCTTCAATGCCAACGTTGTTCTGTGTTGCCTAAATTACACGTGTGTAACCTCGTAAATATTCTCTCTTTATTTGTTGGAGCATGAAAGAAACTAATTTAGATTGACTGTGGATCTGGGGGTTTGAGAGCGTAGTTGTATCTGTATTTAAAAATAATATTTTTTTATTTTTTAAAAATTATTTTTGATATTAGAATATTAAAATATCTAAAAACATAACTAAGTATTAATTTAAAATAAATAAATAAAAATTTATTTTTTAAAAAAAATATTTTTAAAACACAAATACAATAATACAGTTTAGAATTATCACTCACCGTAATTTGAAATGTCTATTAATGCATTATGACTTGCTCGATGCCCTTGAAGTTCTTAGATTTTAGACCATTTACTTTGCTTTCATATCACCTGTCGTGTTGTTTAGTGTCGCGTCCTAGATGTCCTATCACTTACAAAAATCAAGTACTATATAATATAATTAGATCGATTATATTTATGAGAATCAATCGATTACTTGCAAAATTCATTCATAATTTGGTATCGTTTCCGTCAAATATTATGATATTTAATTGAACTATTTTTTAGAAAATATATATCATAAATTTGAGTTTTTCAAAAATTCTATTGTCATTGTAGAAGAAAAGAGCATGACTTTTGGATTTTTCCAAAGATGTTTGAATTAATTTGTACATGCTTTGTAGCCACAAAAAGATGTCCTATAATATTTTATTTTTGTACGTGTGCTGTTTTTT
>Ga0307517_10008053_pt1 | contig 15198 bp, 21 predicted proteins | sample 23_EM_MG_FD_194515 | JGI IMG/M metagenome (GOLD analysis project Ga0307517, IMG submission 194515) | Populus trichocarpa ectomycorrhiza microbial communities from riparian zone in the Pacific Northwest, United States - 23_EM | ecosystem: Host-associated > Plants > Roots > Unclassified | place...
CCCACCCAACCCTAGCAGCCATAGAGCATGTGACTAAAATTTGGGTGGTGGGCAACTGACGCTGTGGATATATCTTGTTATTGGGCAATATCCAGTATATGATACATGTAGGTAGCATATACAGGTGACTGAACGGTCCCATCGTCCTTGCTCGCCTTCTACCCGTCGGTTTCAGTCAACTCCTACCCAGCCATCTCATCACAGAGGAGATGAATTTTCTCACTCTCCTCGTCGTGCTCGTTCTTCTCATCACCCTCGTGAGCAGAGCCGTGACAATCAAAGGTTCTCTCATCATGATTACGGCTCCTCTCGTCGAATCCCGCTTTCGCCGTCTCCGTGTCCCGCAATCTTAGGCGATATGTCCAATGGCTATCTCTGTGGCTGCGTAACTCAATTTCGTTCTCTGCTTGCACAGCTGTATTACATTCTCATCTATGATTGAACCTGCTGTATTTGCCTCGTCTTGCTGTAGTGTAATTTGATAGATGCCATGTAACTGAGACTGCTCAATTGAACTGCTTTCCTCACAAGAATCACGTGTAGTGATTTATAGCTCTCTGGGCCTTTTGTTGAGCAATGAACGTAGGCCAGCGAGCAAAACTTTATCTACCATCTAATGTCCCTCAAAGTTATTATGGCTATGTATTGTCCCAAAAGTTACCTAAGTATTGAATGTCACAAAACTTCTTACGAGAATCCTACGAAAAATTAACAATACTTTGTTTCGATGTCAAAAATAAGCTAATTATGGTGGGCCGAGAACTTTACCTGCGTTTTGTGCTATGTCGACTATATTTTGCAAACTTTTGCAAACTATCGTCTGGTCAGGTTTGCTGATGGGACGGCTATCAGTGTAGAAATGCTGCATCGACCCCCGAATTCCCAGCCCTCGGGAAATTATAAAACGTTTGTACCCAAGGGGAAAAGAAGAAACATATTACCTCTCTGCTGCAGATGTTAGACATACTAAGCAACGTCGAATAGTGCTGAAAAACAAGCTTTAGGTAAGGTTTGAAATGTTGATGAGGCCTGGGCGGGCTGAACCAATATATTCAAACCAACTTGAACTGGGGGAGACAGATATTTCTTAAATAGACGAACATGCCTCTCAGATACGATAGGCAACAAAAATAAACAAGCAGTCGGCGATTATGAGGCTTTTGAACCCGACATTCCGACATCAATTGTCGGGATGCCATAAATTATGTCGCTTAGCGTGGGGAAGGAAGGGTGGAGCGAAAGGAGACAGTGTCATTCAATGTTTGTCACTTCAAGGAAAAAAGAAGGCGATGCCGCCCAAGAATCCAGAGTCCTAGATATGAATAGGATATTCCTTCGAACTTATGTAGATATGACTGCGAGTCTGGGTCCAGTACACCCTTCACACGAAGGAGTCAATATTTTGGGAAGAAGCGCTTGCCGTTATCGTTTCTCAAACCAAAGTTACTCCAGTCTCGAGCCTCAAACCATACGGAAAAGAATTGAACTGGCCAGGCCATGAGATGCGCATTGGGTTTCATGATGCTGGGAGGGGTCATGCCTGTCATGGGCTATCCGAAAACCATAAATTATTGTGAAATCGCTTGTTTTAGGTTATGTCGTAGATCTCGGGATCTGGTATCGGGGGGACAAACTATCCCATATACGTATGTCAAGATTCAGACGATCTATATGATGGCTTTCTGTCCATGTGATGCGGCTTGTATGACAGATCCGATATAGAACAGTAGATATGCCGTAGGCCCCAAATAGGGAGTTGGCTCCTTAGAATGGGGATTCGAACTTCGTTCGAGCAATAGCGCAATGGAAATTACAGTGGTTGGAATTGACATTGGAGGTAAGAACACGTCCAAGATCATGATGGAGGGGCATGTTATCGAAGGGAACTGGATAGAGCCAGATTGGGCAGCGTCCTTATGTCAAAATGCTATATAAGTTGGCCAGGGTTGACCAAACTCTATTCATGTACAGCCGCTTTAAGTCGAGCCTAAAGGGCGTGGTGCATTGGTGGTGGTCAAAAAAGTGGTGACCAGTATTAAAGAAAGTCACGACCGTGTGACGGATTCAACTTTGCCAGTGTCCACCCGTATGTCTAATTTGCACAAATTACCATAGAAACTCGACGATATTTTTTGCAATATTCTGAGGATCAGTTTTTCTCCATACAACGATATCAGTATTTCCGTTGTATCCTTGCAACGGCTCTTCGAGGTTTTCGGCAATCTCTGCCAGTTCATTGGCTCAGCGCGACACTGACTGTCATCGCCGATTGGCTACATACACCTGCTTCGATAATTCTGGAGGAGATATAATGCCTACTCTGCAGAGGCAATCTAATTTCAGGAGTAATGCAAACTGTCAATGGCGGCCGCCCCAATCTAGCTATTCTACCCAATACCCCGGCTCCATGGCGCTCTAGATCTTCTGTGGAGGCATACAGTCGAGGTGCTGCCTCTACTTCGAAACATTCAATGTGTCTTCCAATTTGTCTTGAACTTGGCTAAACAAACATTCCTTGTATTCCCCGATCTTTCGGTAGCGTGCCCGTGGGGTGGGATTGTTGCCTGTTACCTGGTCCCACTGGATCATATATATCTATCATATGTACGGCAATTTACCTGTTCTTGAGAACATGCCTCAAAATTTCCTGGAAAGCTGGCTGCTGTGTTCCCAGGTCATATGTGTTATTTATTTTGCCCCAAATCCCGTAAAAGGTGTTTGGACGTTGCATGCGGCACACTGGGATTCAGAAATAATTAAGTTATCACCCCATTAGTGCCAGCAGCCTGACTGGTCAATCGAAATTACAAGTTCTTGCAGCGGCCATAAACGCTAGAAAGTACCTATTTGATAGAGCATGAGAGGTCAAGAGCAAGCCTCAACAACTGGGAATTTCACAAAGTGGCCGGATGACGCTGGGATAAATTTCAGCGGAGAGAGCGTATTTAAATCGTGCCGCAGGGCAGGTGACATTAACGCACTGCACTGTACCGCAGGAAAGGTTAGATAGAGGTTACACCATTCAAGCAGTATCAGAATTCGCCATCCGTCTCGTCATCGCTGTCGCTCTGCAACTCCGCACTCTGTTTCGCCGCTGACTCGATCTCTTCAAGTCCCCAATCAATGGAAGCCTTGTCGACTTTGACTTCCATCAAGGTTTTCCCTATAACTTCCAATATATCATCACTATTGGGGAATGAATTTCGTTTATCCTGTGAATGACACTGAAGTAAAGCCTACCTTGCATCGGCTTGAACCCAAACGCAGAAATCATCCAGCCATATTTTGCTGTAGATATAGTAGACTTCGTGATGGTCAAGAATATATTTCATTTCCAAAAGACATCTCATGACCGTTCGTTTGCCCTTTCGGAGAATAGATGCGATATCCTCCCGACATTTCTCTGAAAGAAGGAAGGAGCGATACAAGGGAAATGCCAGTGACCTCCGGTACGAAGGCACGAGTGTTTCCTGTATCTCATCCTCTGAGAAAACGTGGCAGCCGCCGGTGTAGCAGGAGGAGAGGGGAGGATCCAGGGCGGTGAAAGAGGGTGTCAAGTTACAGATCGTCCATGCGCTCTCCGATGTAGGGTCGTGCTGCGACGTCCTTGAGTCGTACATGTAGGAAAAGAGCAGCGTGATGAGAGTGAGATAGAGATTATGTGTCTGAACTTCTGTAGCGAGGTCTTGAAATTTGAGGCATTTAATCGGGGGTATTCATGGCAAAATGATGGTACGAACATTCTTTTCGCGGCAGGCATAGCATCTCCGCGTTCTCCTTCTCTGTATATCGGAATGGGTTGGGATCGGAGACGTGAGGGTGAACCCATTGAATCAAATCCTGAATATATTCGTCATCTATAAAATCTGCCCTACAAACCGGAGTATTAGATCACGGGGAGTGGAAGAGAAAAAATAGAAAATTCTACATGTAGTGTTCCTCGTCAAATTTCTCGTCTTCGTGTTTCAGTCGCTTGACACGACGCTCTGCCTTGGTACAACTCTCTGCAGCATCTCCAAGTTCATTTACTTCATTTTCGGTGTGAGTTACATGCCTGAGATAGCCAGAATGCATGTCCAAGAAACCATAGCACGATTGGACAGAAATTTTTAGAGGTGGAAGCTCGCCTGGGACCTCTTGAGGCAATTGCCAGTCGTTCTCTTCAGCTGCGCAATGAAAAAAAGTCAGTGTAAACGCACATCCCAGTTTTTAAATAGCTTACCTTCAGCGAATTCGTCTCTCTCCAGAGTAAGTGCCTCCGTTCTCGTTACCAAATCATCTTCGGGTCGGTTTTCCACCGATAGTACTTCGATAGAAGGGGAAGGATCCCGCGTGCTGCGTCGAGGTGCGAGAAGTTTCGCCAGGAGGTCAAGATCATCAAAAACGTGCCCTTTATTCGCTTTGGTCAAGGTGACAGTGAGGTTCCCTATGCTTGGATCATAGCTAGCCGAAGATTCTTCGTCTTCCAGCACAGGTTTGGAAAAATTCAGTCGTAGAAAGTATGGGTTGACATGGATTGTAACCAGAGTATCGTCGACATTTATCTCAACGTCGGCTGCCTACTTTTCATGATTGTAAGATACCTGCGGGTATGAGAGATAAGAAGAGTGGCGCACACGAATCGAAGGGCAGTACAAGATTATGATGATGGAATCTTCCGTCTGACTGCAACTGAACCGGGGTGTGATCATGATGAGCACCTAAATAAAATCTGGGAGGGCGTCTTGCTATTCTCCCGCTGCTTTTTCTTGTCTCTTCTAGATCCCAGTCCTAAGGGTGATGACAACGGCGTCCGAGGACCGATTCGGTCGTTTTCCCGATCACTATTTTGTGATTCGTACAAGTGCTATAAAGCGAGCAACATACTTATTTGACCTCATCTATCCGCCCTTCGTTCATCCGTTCGTCTAAATAACATGGATCCACAAGTAGGCCCATTTTTTTTCAGTCCAGAGCGTTAGATTGTTGATCGCATGTCTTCTATCCATCCATAGACACTACCGGCATTTCCTTCTCTAGCAACAGTCGAGAATCTAATCATCCACGAAAAACAGGGAAATTGTGTTCCTGTATACGTCGAACTTCCTGCCGATCTCATCACACCATGCATGGCCTACCTTCGCGTCGCGAAGGATTCCAAATACAGCTTTCTGCTCGAGTCAGTAGTTGCCGGGGAGAACGTTGCAAGATATAGTTTCATTGGAGCAGGTGTGTCAGTGCCTCCCTCTGTATTTTGCATAATTTGATTGTTTTTGTTAGATCCTCTGAAAATAATCAAGACGGGACCTGGGGAAGAGATCAAAGGTGATCCTATGGTGGTACTCCAAAAGGAACTTGCTCTTCACCAGTACATCAAAATCCCTGAAATCCCAACATTCACCGGGGGTGCCATTGGTTATGTCTCCTACGATTGCATCCAATATTTTGAACCCAAGACTAAATGCGAACTGCACGACCCCCTTGGGATCCCAGAGGCTGTTTTCATGCTCGTTGACACACTCCTCATCTATGACCATCTATTCCAGACACTAAAGATCGTGTCCCATGTGTTCATTCCCAAGACATTTGGAACGGGGAATCTTGCCTTTAGCTACCAGACTGCAGTGTCCAAGGCTCGACGATTGGCTAAACTTCTCCTGTCCAGCAATACTCCAGAACCTCTTCAACCGCCAATCATTTTAGGCAATGAAGCTGTTTCAAACGTCGGGAAGGAGGGTTATGAACAATTTGTAACGACGCTGAAGGAACACATTGTGGCGGGTGATATTATTCAAGCTGTACCGTCGCAGCGGCTGGCCCGACCGACCTTGTTGCATCCTTTTAATGCCTATCGCCATCTCCGTCAGGTGAACCCTTCCCCGTACATGTTTTATCTGGATTGTGGGGATCTACAAATTGTTGGTGCAAGTCCAGAGACATTGTGTAAAGTGGAAAAGAATGTCGTGTATAATCACGCAATTGCTGGGACGATCAAGAGGGGGAAAACACCAGAAGGTGAGTTAGTGACCACTTTCCCATTAATGAATCCTGATTTCCGGGGCCCTGAATTTAGAGGACGAGAAACTTGGCGCGATTCTCCTTGCATCAGAAAAGGATAGAGCTGAACACATTATGCTGGTCGACCTGGCAAGGAACGATGTGAACCGAGTCTGCCAACCGAAGACTGTGCAGGTCGACCATCTTATGAAAGTCCAAAAATTCAGTCATGTCATCCACTTAACTTCGCAAATCTCCGGAAAACTGAGAGAAGGTCTAACAAGGTAATTTGTCCCCATGTTTTGCGCTTGTCAAATTACTGATCTTCATCCTTTAAGGTTCGACGCATTCCGGTCTATATTCCCTGCTGGTACTGTATCAGGTGCCCCAAAGATTAAGGCCATCGAAATTGTATCCTCACTAGAAAAAGAGCGACGAGGCGTTTATGCAGGAGCCGTCGGGCGGTTCGATTTTGCTGACGACGAGATGGACACTTGCATCGCAATTCGCACTATGACGTTTAAAGACGGTGTCGCGTATCTCCAAGCAGGCGGAGGGATTGTATTTGATAGCGTCGAGGAGGAGGAGTACATAGAAACCATCAACAAACTAGGAAGCAATGTTAGGGCGCTGTCGGAGGCAGAGAGTGAGTTCTTCTCAACCAATTGTTGTTCGAGCTGAAACCAATTTGCGCTTATAGGACACTGGCATAAAATACAACAAAACCAAGCCATCAAAAAAGTAACTCGGAATGTATAAAACTATATAGGATTAATATATTGCGCATCAAGTGTTAGTTGTCTTTTCCTTTGATATACGCGTGGGTTTTTAGCCGTATACTTTTCTCCTGCCTCTTCAGCTCCTCTAGCTTATCTTGTTCGTGAAGGGCAACACCTTCTCTACCTGCAACACTGAGAATCCCAGCTACTAACTCTGCCGTGCGAGTGTTCTCGTCGTTCGCCGGAATCGGATACATCACGAGACGCGGGTCAACATTTGAATCGATAATACCAATCGTTGGTACATGTTCGGCAGCGCATTCGTTAATTGCGATGACGTTGGCGAGAGGGTTGAGAATAATTGCCAGGTCGGGTATCATCCTTTGTTGATCCACAACGTCTTCGCCAAAGAATTGCCGTCGGTTGGACAGAGTGCCCGGAAGCCAACGGTCTCCAACACAGAAGCCCTGCCTGCCTAATCTCTCTGAGGCTTTATTGACGATAGGCCGAAGGTCTGACCGGGTACCAATGAAGACGACGATTCCGCCGGCTCTGGCGACTGCTCGGACGACGTTTGCTGCTCGGCGAAGCATAGGGACGGTGTGGTCGAGATCAATAATAGTGATGCCGGCACGCGTCCCATAGGCGTAAGGAACGAAGTTAGGGTTCATTCGAGTGGAGGCGTGACCAAAGTGGGCGCCAGACGCAAGTAGAGCAGAGACAGTCGCGTGGGCAGGTGGCTTGTGCAAATTGTCGCTCAGCTTGAACGTGTTGGCCTGCGAGTTGTCCGAACCATATTGTTCAAAAAGTTTCCCTAAAAGAGGCGCAATTCATTGTCTTTGAATTCGTCGAAAAGATAGTGCAACATACGGAGAGCACTAGCTTCTGCTCTCGTTTTCCTGAAAGCTGTCCAGTCTGAGGGAGTTTCCAGTCGTGGGTGCTGCTCGGTAGATTGATAGCGAGAAATTATTCGGCTGCATGAGGCTGCTTTAAAGGTCACATTTGAGGAACAACGAGCGGCACCCAGCCATGGACGAATTGCTGGCTGGGACATGGAATTTTCGAGGAGAGTTGGGGCGGTGGCTGTGTAGAATTCAGATCATTTGCTTACCTCACCAATCGATTTTTTTTCCGTCGCTCGTCTCCCTTCAACCACCACTACTACCCTTCCCTCTTTCCTTCCACAAAAAAATGGCCGAAGATTTGTTTGACGGTGCCATTGGCATTGATCTCGGTACCACCTACTCGTATGTTCTTTCTGCCTTCAAGCGCTCTGCGCCATCGGCTCATTTTTTTCCTTCTAGCTGCGTTGGAGTCTGGCAAAACGACCGTGTCGAAATCATTGCTAATGACCGTACGTCCAATTCATCTCATATTTTGTTTTTTACCAATCCTATTCCAGAGGGCAACCGCACAACACCATCCTATGTCGCTTTCTCTAATGAGGAGCGTCTCATTGGTGATGCCGCCAAAAATCAGGCTGCGATGAACCCCCGTAACACCGTCTTCGACGCGAAGCGTCTGATCGGTCGCCGATTTGAGTGAGTTGTTTCGTTTCTCATACTTTATGAAAAGAATTCATTTATTTCCCCGCAGTGACCCCGATGTGAAGAAGGTTAGTTCCCTAGACACATTCTGTTCGCTGTCTGTATGAATAATTTTCTGTCCAAAAGGACATGCAACACTGGCCATTTACAGTCATCGATAAAGAGGGATCCCCTCTCATCAAGGTCCAGTACCTCGGCGAGGACAAGACTTTCAGCCCCCAAGAAATTTCCTCCATGGTCCTCTCCAAGATGAAGGAAATTTCTGAGGCCAAACTTGGCAAGACCGTCAAAAAGGCTGTTGTCACGTGTGTTATTTTTTTTAACCCCCATTCTTTAACAACCTCTAAATTATCTGGCAATATAGCGTCCCTGCCTACTTCAACGACTCTCAACGTCTCGCTACCAAGGATGCTGGTGCCATCGCTGGTCTAGATGTTCTCCGTATTATCAACGAACCCACCGCTGCCGCCATTGCATATGGACTTGATCGTCAATCCAAGACTGAGAAGAACGTTCTCATCTTCGATCTTGGAGGAGGAACTTTCGATGTCTCTCTCCTGAACATCAGTGGCGGTGTCTTCGCTGTCAAGGCCACTGCCGGAGATACTCACTTGGGTGGTGAGGATTTCGACAACACCCTCTTGGAGCACTTCAAGGCCGAGTTCAAGAGGAAGACCAAGCTCGACATTTCAGAGGATGCCCGTGCCCTGAGACGTCTCCGCAGTGCTTGCGAGCGTGCCAAGAGGACACTCTCAAGTGTCACCCAGACAACCATTGAAGTCGACTCCCTCTTCCAGGTAAGTGTTACCCTGGTTTTGTAGATTTACGTTACTCATTCACTCTTTCAGGGTGAGGACTTCTCAGCAAACATCACTCGTGCTCGTTTCGAGGAAATCAATGCTGCCATGTTCAAGTCGACCATCGACCCCGTCGAGAAGGTCCTCAAGGATGCCAAGATGTCCCGTGAGAAGGTTGACGACATTGTCCTCGTTGGTGGTTCCACTCGTATCCCCAAGGTTCAATCTCTTGTATCTGAGTATTTCGGAGGACGCCAATTGAACAAGTCCATTAACCCCGACGAGGCTGTTGCCTATGGTGCCGCCGTCCAGGCTGCCGTCCTTACAGGCCAAACCTCTGACCAGACCAAGGATCTCCTCCTTCTGGATGTTGCCCCACTTTCCCTTGGCGTTGCTATGCAGGGCGACGTTTTCGGTGTCGTTGTTCCCCGTAACACTCCCATCCCCACCAACAAGTCGCGAACCTTCACCACCGTCGAGGACAACCAAACGACAGTCACCTTCCCCGTGTATGTTGTATTTACTTTCTCTCGGTTATCCTTTGCTTATTTTATATTGCCGAACAGCTACGAGGGCGAACGTACTCAATGCCGCGACAACCGTCTGCTCGGTGAATTCGAGCTTACTGGTATCCCCCCTATGCCTCGCGGCCAGGCCGAGCTCGTCACCACTTTCGAGGTCGACGCAAACGGTCTCCTCAAGGTCTCCGCTCAAGACCGTGCTTCCGGCCGTAAGGCCTCTATCAGTGAATTTTTCTTGCCTTCAGCCTTTCAACCCCATACTAATGGTTTTCAGGCATCACCAACTCCGTGGGCCGTCTCTCAACTGCTGAGATTGACCAGATGATCAAGGATGCTGAGCAATTCAAGGCTGCTGACAAGGAATTCTCCGCTCGCCATGAGGCCAAGTCTGACCTTGAGGCCTATGTCCATCAAGTCGAGAGCACTATCACCTCGCCAGAAATCGGCATGAAGCTTAAGCGCGGAGCTAAGGCCCAAGTTGAGGCTGAGCTTGCACGGGCTCTTGAGAAGCTCGAGATCGAGGACTCGTCGGCGGATGAACTGAGGAAAGCGCAACTGGGCATCAAGCGTGCCCTACAAAAAGCTACCGCTGGCATCCGGTGAAACCAGTAAGCTGGTATTATGGTCGATGGAGGAGTTTAGATCTTGTTATTACCCCCTTTACAACATCAGTCGTCGTTGTGCTCGCTTTCCTTTCCTTTTCATTCATGGTTTTGCATATCAAAACGACGTCCACATTGTATGATTTATTTCTGGTATCAGCTTTGCCATACGAAGAACCTGTGTAATGCCACGAAGAACGAAAAGTAATGCCCGTAGAAATGCTAACCATCTATGATGATCTCTCCACTCGTGGTTCGAACTCTGAGAATTGAATTACTACAAATGATGAGAGGACAGGAGCTATGGACTTTCTAGGTTATGCTGAGACTGCTTTGTGTACGCATAATCCCACCTCGAGGACCCATAGCTCCTCGTCAGCGCCATCGCACAGTGCCTTATCGGCTTCAGCGAAAACAAGAGCACAGGCTGATTTTTTTCGTCCATTCAAGGTCGGATGGAAGATGACCAAGTCATGCAGCTGGGAACACTAAGTTTGAATTAAGTCACAAAAAAGCGATTGTGAACCTACCTGGGAGATTATTTGGCCAGCAGAGTACCCTTCCCTCATGAGGAATTTGACTTGCTTCCTTATGGGTTCAAATCCGCCGGGTTTTTGCTGTGAAGAATCATCGATATCCATACCTTCGTCGATCTCGACGCCGAGAACTCTGGCAAAATTTTGAATTACACTATCTGGAACGACACCTGCTATTTCTTGAATATCCACTGGCTGGATGGGGGTTGGTGGGACTGTTGATGATGATAATCGTGAGGCAGACTGGAGATAGGTAATTGCGCGTCGAAGATCTCCGGATGACGTAGAAATCAACGCGTCGATGACTGGCTTGTTAATAGGTATGTTTTCTTGTTGAGCAATATGAGAGAGTCGCAGGGAGGACGATTCAGAGTCGAGGGGGGTGAAACGAAACTTGGAGCAACGGGAAGCCAGAGGTTCAATAATTCTATTATTGATATCAGCCATCGAGGAGCAACCCGCCAAGCAAGTGCGCACCTCGTCACGTAATTGCACACTAGACAAAACCTGGTAATGCGTGCATAAGTTTCCATTATCCGACGGAGAGCGCCTTGGGCGTCTTGTGTCATTGAGTCGGCTTCGTCAAGAATAATAATTTTATACGGTGGGCATGGGTATATCTTGCCATCCGAAGCCGTAGTCTGCGCTCGAGGTGTTTGACGGGCAAAGTTCTTGATCTTTTCGCGCACGATGCTAATTCCACGCTCGTCGGAAGCGTTCAATTCCAGAACGCGGTTACGGAAGTTGTCTGGCCTGATTTCAAGCTCAATGTGCAAATTCGCGAGGTATAATGGGAGGTTTACCCGAAGAGTTGTCGTGACAAGGCCAGGATCGTTGAAGTCTTGCCGGTACCAGGTGGTCCGTAGAACAGCATGTGAGGAAGCTGGTAGTCACTCTAAGTGGGTTTCGGAGAATATATATTCAAAATACACATACATTAGTAGATGTCAAGGTTTTTTGGAGTACTGCAACAGTATGCTCTTGGGCAGATACATCATCAATTGTCTTTGGTCGACTAAGTACGCGTGGGGTTCATCGTCAGTTGTGAAAAAGTGTCGGGAAGAAACTCACTATTTTTCCACCCAAGGTTGCAGTGCGGGCTCCACTGTCTGCTTCACAGAATTTTTGTTGGACGAAGACTTGGTAGCGAAAAAGTTGGATGCCATCGCGGTTGAGCGGGGAGGGGTGTCACGAACGCGTGACGGCAGGCTTGGTCACACCGCGCTTGTGATTCCCACGAGGACTTTTTGCGGCATTGGCTCTCATCCTTTACACCCCACCTCCACAACGCAAGGACCTTTGAGAAGCTATGTCGGCCTCAGAAGTCACAAAAAGTACGCATTTATGACCTTTATCGCGTCTCTACTGTTACTAAATCGCGTATTTCTCAGCGCCTCCGCCAAGAACAGACAGTGAGTCCCCACACGTCTTGGTGACACAGGCAGCCAACAACTAACGCGTCAAACTTCAGAGAAACAAGAAAGGATACCTATCGCGGAATTAAGGAATGGAAAAGTTTATTTTAAACAGAAACCCTTGTCGTTTGAGAAGCAATCCGAAACGCTCCAAGGTCTGTCTGGCGTCTATTCCCGTGTGAAATCAGGGCTCATTCATTCAACCCAGAAATCGTCAAATTTCGCGATATACTTGAAGAGCATATCACCAAACAAGAACCCCCGTTCCCTAGTTTTCCCGATGAACATAAACCCTTGGTCGCGAAGTTGGCCCACGAAAGGTCCGTCGTTAGTGATGTGGCAATTTGATTTGAAAAATCTCATTCCCGAACTTTAGCGACAAAACATTGGCCATGTTAAGCAAACATATTCATCACGAGCTCCTTCCCACCCTAGACGATGAAGAAGACGAAGGTCTAGCGAAGTCGACGGCTGCTGCCCTTCCTCTCAGTTTGGTAGAAAAGGTGATCGACGAAGTTCTTATTCGGAAGAACTACGGCTTGGAAGCTCCCTTGGGCGTGAGGCTTCCCGCTGCTGTTAGCGTGTGGAGATGGGAAGTGAGAAGCGAACATTGGGACTGGTTGCCCAAGAATAGCAGAGAAAAAGCGGAGTCAAGACAGGCGGAGAGAAGTCAGGTCAGCCTCCTTTTAGACAACATATGTGACGAGTTATAACCACCTTGCAATTTCAGGCCAAAGAAGACCTTCGGCTTCTGTTTGAAGCATTACCTCAAGAAAGACGAGACGCGATTATTGACCCCAAGGCAGCCAACAAGCTTCCGTCCAAGGAGCTCAATAAACCTCACACATCCCATTCTGCCGAACCGGGGGCCGAAAATGACAAAGGTACACCTCAATCATCGAAGAAACGAGGCAAGAATCTGGCAGTAGAAACGGAGAATAATAATGTTGGTTTTTCCTTATAACATATGGACCTACCTAACCTCTCTGCAGCAGAGCGACGCTAAGGAACCTCGTCCGAAAAAGGTTCAAGACCCAGAGAAGGCGGCGAAGGTAAAAGGTCGGTTTTTTCAGTCGGCGCATACTCATTCTTTATGTCGACAGGAGAGAGAACGTCTTGAAAAGAAAGCTGTGCGAGCGGAGAGGGAACAGAAAGAGAAAGATGCTCATAATAAGTCGCAATCAATCATGGCGAAATTCTTCTCTAAACCCCCCAAAACTCGTGCAACGCTCGTGAAAGCCCAGGAAAGCGCGATAGCTGGTCCATCGAGGATAAAGTCTGATTTCGAAAAGACATTCAAACCATTCGTCTTGCAGAAGGACAAGACACTCGCACCGACAAACTGGTTCCTGGCCGAGAAGAAGCGCAAGAGGACGTCCACGAAACAACCCAACAATACTGAAGTCATAATTCTCGATGAGGAGATAGATGTTGAAATGCAAGACCCTCAACCTTCTGAACAAGAGCTGGCGGCGATGTCATCACAAGGTAATTTCTATGGCTTTTGACACACGCTTTGCTTAATTCAAAATTCGTCTTTGGTAACCAGAACGATTGAAGGATATCATTTCTTCCCTACCATCATCGACCTCCTTATCAACTCCACAAATCTTCCAAAGACAACGACGTCTTCCAGGCTTTAAAGTTCATCACCCTGTTTCCGTACGAGATCTCATGTCACAACTGTCTGAGGCAGAAATCAGCCTCAACGACGAGCTTGTTCGAGACATTCTAGGGAAATTACGCGACCGAGAGTTACTACCTGCGAAAGCTTTTTGTTTCCACACGGACACACGACCAGGATACTTTGGAACCTGGACACGGAGCTCACGGATTATAGGTCCTCGAAAACCCTTGGCTGCAGACACTCTGGTCTTTGACTACGGATACGACAGTGGTGAGGAGTGGGAAGAAGAATCAGTCGTGGGAGAGGAAGTCGAGGAGGATGGCAAAGAGGAGGATGGTGATGCAGAAGATGCAGATTCAGACCTGGACAGTTGGCTGGTTGATGACGATGAAGAGCCTGACTCGGCACTTCTCGACCACCGCAACTCTTCACCGCCACCTTTACTGGATTTCCCGAACGCTTCTCCTCCTAAGCGAAAGGCTGAAGATACAGAAAGGAAAATTGGTAAGAAGCGGAAGGTTGTCATTCCTCTTGTCCCATTCGCCAAAGGAACTGTTTGGGAATCTACAATCGGGGTTTGTCAATATGAACCATTCAAACCTTATGCGATTCAGCTTTTTAACGGTCAGCCTTGTCTGTTTATGAATTAGGTTGTTTCACTTACTGACTATATCACACAGATACGCCGCTCTCCATCAATCCTTTCACATTTGTTTCTTCATGCGTGGAAGATCACAAAGCAAGCCTGAAATCAGGACATCCAGGCGTTCCGACAAATGCAATGGACACCACCTTCGTTGTTCCTGCTCTTCCTCCTCGTTTGGTAGCTGCCAACTCCGCAACGAAAGGGAACGATTTTGCTTCAAATTCTCCTCTGGGCAGCGCCAATATTCCCAAGAAGCTTCCGGCGGTGCCGAAATCAGTGTTTCCTGAGGCTCATGTGCAATTCCTCCTCCAAAAAATCACCCAGCTGCAGGCATCCAGTATCAATGCTCTAGTGGAGTCCATATATTTGGAGTTGCGTCAACACAAGGTAAAGAAAATCGCCATCGAGGCTAAAGTGAAGGAGGTTGGAGAGAAATGCAAAGAGAAGAGAGTATGGGTCATCAAACCCGCGTTAATGGTAAGTCGACCTTTCGAACATGCTTTCTATCCCAGCTCAAACATGTTCTCCTTTAGCAACACCCTCAAGTCTCATGAACATAAAGATATACATACATTTTTTGGATTTCCCTTTTACCCTTCTTGTCTAATACCTCAGGTCCGCTTGTTGGCATGATAATTTCCCGTAGTACATTATTCTTATTATGATACAATCAAAACATATGTGAAAATACAACTACTACCCCGGCCGACAAAGTAAATATGCACGCCATGTGGAATGTCACGAGCTGGCCAGTTTCCACAGTAGTTCTGTGTATTCCAACTCACTTTTTCCGTCCGTAAAATCCACAGTGT
>Ga0307517_10008054_pt1 | contig 15197 bp, 17 predicted proteins | sample 23_EM_MG_FD_194515 | JGI IMG/M metagenome (GOLD analysis project Ga0307517, IMG submission 194515) | Populus trichocarpa ectomycorrhiza microbial communities from riparian zone in the Pacific Northwest, United States - 23_EM | ecosystem: Host-associated > Plants > Roots > Unclassified | place...
TTAAGAGCGGCTCCGGTGATCCGAACAATACATTCTATTCGGGTCGCTAAAGCGGTACCCGAGGAGCGCGGCACGGCACAGCCGGCGCGTCGGTGAACTCGGCCTTCGGCCTCGTTCAACACTGGTGACGTTTACATCCATACTGATACCTCCATGAATGGCCGTCAATTGTGGATCTCGCTGTCCACAGGTTCCTGGGAGAGCGTACCTATCGAATATGATTGGAATTATCTTCCAGACAGGGTTGTGACAGCTGCTCGTCACCCTCTCTTCAACGACAGGGTTTTGAAGATACGGGCGAATGGAGAACCCAGCTGGGTAACACGTCAAACCTGCGTGACCTTGAAGTCCCGTAAAAAGGTGGCACGTTCCAATGATAAGAAGTAATTAACGACGGGCTACACCCGTTTCCATGTACTTCCAATTCCATGTACTACTGTATTGACGCATTGATAAGTCACGGTCTTTGACGCACCCACCCCGACACCTCCGAAACCCCCTCTCTTGCCGACATGCACCCATGGTGTATATTGTGTTTCCGTGAATTTGACCCGAAACTGGGGAACTCTGCTTCCCCGGCAGTTCCCCCCTGTGGTTGGTGTTTCTATTTCCACGGACTGGTTGGTCGCCACTCGATCTTCTGAACCATACACAGGGCACGTACTTTGTTATGAGTGTCTCGGGCCCGCGGACAAACAGCAGTGCTACGTTCGGTGCGGACAAACTACGTTGGCTGAAGAAGCTCGGCCAGTACGAATGAAGTTTATCGACTGTAGCAGTACCAACTGGTGTGTGCATTTTGCGGTTGGTTTTGGTTGTGTGCTTTGTCTCAATATTTCCAGGCGAGAACTCTTATCCTCTAAAGCGAAGAAGCGTTTACGGGAAGCCAACGCTAGCCTCGAGAAGCTCGGAGTCGAGCTCGACAAAGAACGAACGAAGCTAGCCCAGGCTCTTGGTGAATTTGAGGCTGGCAGGTCTTTTGAAACGACTTTGTACAACCTTACGGGTAATCTGACTGGATTGGAGGAAGCGAGCGTTGAGTTTCATCCACAAATACTTGTGTACTCCAAAAGGTTGGAGAGGTTGGAAGCGGAGGTCTGTCGGTCATTAATCGTTCCTTGTCTTTGGCTTAACTCACCCGGTTTGATAGATCCGAGATATCAAGAAGACTAGGGAGTCTACGAAGTGAGCATCGGGTGTCACGAGTGCCGGAAGTGCAAATATAACCTTAAGGCATCCAATACTATATATTATGTTTCCTCCAAGTCGACCTTCACCGGTTCGACCGCTCTTTCCGTCGTGAATGGAACTCTCACTCCGAGATTGATCGGAGTTGCCAAGAGCTCCCGCACGTTGGGAGAAGTCCACGAGTTTGAGCCACACACCACCGTGTCCTGCACAACAATGGACGCTAACCCCCAGGTGCACATTTGCTGCAGTATCTGCAGCATACCTTTCAAAAGAGATGCGAAACTCTACTACTGTATATGTGGTGCGTTGCACAGATCTAAAACACGGACTAATTCCCACATGCGCTATCGTTATACCAGATCGAGTCTTCTGCGAATTGTGTTTGAGGACACGGCAATGTTCTTTTTGTGTTTTCAGGCCCGAAGACGCAAAAAGGTTGTACATGTCTTATGCTGACGACAATCGCGAGGCGGACGATGATGTTGAAAATTTTCTCTCGTCGACGTACACGCACGTTTGATCTAATAGCCCACTGGTCTCCCGTACTCACAGATTCAGTTGCTGTAGGATGGGTGAAGTTTTGTTGCAGACCCACGACCGGCTTGTCGCTGAGCTCAACACTTGTCGCGAAGTCACTAAGAAGTTGAATGAACAGACGGCTGTCATGACCTCCGCAGTAGAGATGGCAAGGTTGAGAAAAGAACAGGTGCTGGCGTCGAGGGGAGAAATGTTAAATCACATCAATGGTTTAAAGAACATAGTCGTCGAGAAGGAGCAAGAGGTGCGTTCGAGTGGATCTGACAAGTGTTGATGAGGGCGTTGAAATATGGAACAGCTAGCTAAGCTGCGGGAACAGAACCCAGGGGCTGGGAACACTTCTTAACCAATTGGCATCCAACCGGAAAGACTCCGACTACGCGCAGATACCCTACCAGCTGTAGTATGGTAGGCAGATAGTTGAACTGCCAATGTACTATTGTAGCCGGGAGGAATGTGACCAATTCATCCACGTAACGTGAACCACAGGGTAGCACGGCAGGAGCGTCGGCACTGATATTCTCATGGACGGCGGCCGGCTTGGGTGGTGATGAGAGAGTGGTTGTCGTCGAGAGAAAACCCCAAATTGTCTAAATGCCTGACGTGCACCGAGCAGTAACTAGTAAACAATTCCCGGGTATCCATAGGTTGAGCATGGAAAATGAAAGGGTACAGGACATCGCACTCCACGTTTGTGCTTTTTGCGGTACCCAACCTGCACCCGGATATCCAACTAGTATCCTCGAGTTCCTCCATTAACTACTCGCCGTGGGGGCGGACGGCGGATGAAGGACCCGTTTCTAGTCGTGAGTTGACTGAACATGAGGAATGGCTTCCAGAGCCGTCGAACAAGCATTGGCAATGGTACATTGACAAATGCTCGGTTTCCTGTGAGTCAGCATCGTGAGGGGTGCGTTCAGAAAGGACTCAGCTCATGCAATTGTTTCTGTTTTAGGTGTTGAATTATTGACGAAGGGGAGGATAGTGTGAAACAATCGGAGGAGGGATATGAAAGTGTGCATAACATCAGCCCACTTTCGTTCTGGTTGAGAAGGGGATCTCGATGTTGGAAGGGACGAGACGAGTTGACAAGGGACAGGACTACAAGTCAGAATGATTGCAGGCTCGCGATCATCGAGGGCACGCAATATTGGCTCTAAGAGGAAGGCCAGATTTGGGATATTCCCTTGAGCCACAGCACGGAGGAGAGAGTGCCAGATTTGATTCCTGAGGCCTGAAGCCTGAAGCTGAAGGCCTGGCGGGTTTTGAAGTCCAACGTCGCTACTAGGTCACTAAACGGAGAACAGAAAGATAGTGAACAAGTGTGGTTGGGCTTGGCCGAGCTTCAGCTCGGTCGGACGCGGAAGGAGGAGCCGCTCACCCATCCTACCCACTGCTAAGCGGGACGCGGCGACTCTTCGCCGCTCACCCAACCCACACTCACCGACCGTCGATGTGAGCCAGATGCTTTGAAATGACTTGCTCGAAACCTCGGATGTAAGTTTCGTAGGCCAGCGACCGCCACCGTCCAGCTATCCGAACCACCTCTGGTTCAACCTTCTGGGCGAGAGAATAAGACGCGCCGCCAATGCGAAACGAGTGACCAAACGCCGAATTCCACCCCTCCTGCTCCAGAATGTCATTCACCCTTGCCATCGCCACCTCCTTGACCAGTGGACGGATCTCGCCCTGTGAATCCCGCCAGGAAAACAAAGGATCTCCCGAACCCGCCTGAGTGACCTGGGCCATGTTGTGCAATGCGGCCATCGGGCACAATTCGCCCTGCTGCGCGAGCCAAATTGACTGCTTCTCACCGGGCCTTGCGGTCTTGGCCTTTGGAAGATCGATCCGAGCATAAGGAGAGCATTTGTTGTCATGGCCTTGGACAACACAACCCCTCGTCGGACGAGTTAATGGACTGAAATCCCTCCTACTCCTGACTATCGCCTCTCCTAACCGCATCATTCCCCAGGACGCGCATGTTGCCATCGCCCAAACAGAAGCATCAAAGCCCGACTCCAACCGTAGCGACCTTTTTAGTGTCTCGAGCATCGCCAATGTCACTGGCGGACGTATCGGGCGCGACCGTTTTCCCGCCGAAAGCTTTGCCAGTCCCCGAAGCGAGAAGTCGATCCTCCGGCGTTCGTCGTCCCCGAGTGGTGATGGCCACCCTTGCGCTATGTGCCAAGCCCGGATACCAGCCAAATACTTCTTGACCGTCTGAACCGATACCGGATCAAACTCCGCAAGATCCCACAACCCTTCATCGATAACCTCGGGGTCTGATGCCGCCCACAGTGCGAAGGAATGAACAACCTCGAACCTGGCCCGCAGGCGGTCCTCCTCGGGGATGCTGAATATATCGCAGAAGACATCAAACTTCTTCAACCCAGAACCGTAGCTGGTTTGGTCCGACAGTGATGCCTGGGTCTCTATCAGAGCCAGCTGTTGAATGACTGGATTATCAATGGTTGGAGGAGGTGCCATGTTCACTCCACGCCACCGGTGTATTCGCTCCATTGCAAGACAGTGTGGTCGAAGAGAGGAATCTCGAAGCTGCGGATGATGGGATGATGTGTTCATAAAGACCGTAACATCCTGCTGAGACACTGGGGTGGGTCGAGCGTAATCCTCTCGGATGCTGTCGGATAGCCAGTCAAGAAGCCGGGTATGTCCCCCCGTGACAAGGCGTCGGAAATGTTTTCTCGGCTTGTGACATGCTTGCCACGTAGCACCAGACCGGATGAAGCGAGAAGGATGTAGACGCGTTTTAACGAGTGATTGGTCTCCCCGGATCTGCTCCTTCCCTTCTTCAATGTGTTGACCACTGCTGCGTTGTCCGAACGAACCAAGATATGATTGTGATCGGGCCGGCGGTTGATCTGACTTCCCAGACGCAGGAACATGAGTAGGCCCAACTCGACTGCCACAGCCTCTGCCCATCCGATATTGAATTGTGAACCTGGACCTGGATGGAAGCCGGGGGTCCAACACCACACTGCCCAGAACTTTCCTGTCACCACCCCAATACCAAAGGGGGTACTCGCATCTCCCCACCAGCCCACGTCCTCGGGTTCTGTATAAGAAAGAGGGGCGCACCGCGGGAGTACACTGAGAAGCCAAGCGACCCAGTGCAGGTCCTTGACCAAAGATGACGGCGGATGGAGACGTGCCTGGGTACTCTTGAAAGACTCGGAGAAGGTCTTGATCGACGGGAGGAATGGACGGATGAGCCTGAACAGCGACGACATGTAGACCAGTTTTCCATGGAGGGTCTCCACCTTGCGCCTTGTGAATGACACACCGCGGCCCATCCACGAGGCCAACAACTCCTGGGAGGCGACCAACTTGTGCTGTGGCGTTAAGACCGTCTTGCTCTGGAGATCCCAGTCGTAACCTAAGTAGCGTGGAACCGTGTTGAACGGCCTCAGCTTCTTGATACTCCAAGGGACCCCAAACCTTCCGGTCAAGTCCATGAAGTCTGCCTCAGTGAACCACTGGTGAGGAAGCATTGTCACGAAGAAATCATCCACCCACTTGACTATCGGACCAAACTCCCTGCTGGCTTCACAGATCGCGACAAGCATGTCCACCACGGAGCCAAACACTCCCGCGCTGGAAGCCAGCCCAAACGCTACCGCTCTATCCACATGCACCCTACTGTCCCAAAACAGGCATAATGCCCATTGCTGATCTGGAGATACAGGCGTCAGCCTGTAAGCCGCGGAGATGTCGAAGGTCGCAGCTTCGCAACCTGGTGGAAGTGACAGGATCATCTCGGCAGTTTTGTCGAAGGTTCCCCATTGGGTTGGGAAATAATCGGAATAAATCGAGTGGTTAACCGATTTCCGGTCGGGATCGTTCTTTGGAAAGGAAAAATCTTGAATGAGACGAAAAGAATCGGATTTCTGCGGTATGGGCCAATCCGGGACTCCAACTCCTGTGGCGTGTATCCTTCGGAGTATCGACCGGCGGCCATTTCGGATGCGATATAATCAGAGATAAATTGCGGGCTCTTTCTGCAGGAGCCATGGCCCGGTTCGATAGTTGTCCTCTCTCCGTGTGTTTCAGCCTTTACCCCTACGTCAAAGCTGTGCCTCAACCCGTCAATTATGTGCGACCATTTTTCAAATATTCCAAACCTCCTGCTTCCAACCCATCCGCATCCAATGGTGTTGAAACCTTCCTCGGGTCAGAGGCGTCTCGAACAAGAAGCTGCGCCATGATCCTTGGCGTGACACAAGCTGCATGTGTGGAGGTTGGCACATTCAGCACCGTACTGGCATCGGGCGTCTCCTCTCACCTAATTGAAACAAAATTGTGATCCTGTGGTGTTAACGAGCGTGGGCACTCGGTTTTTGATGACGACGCCTGCACAGGGCCTGCCCGCCGAGGTAGATGTTGCTTTGCAGATGGCTTGGACGTGACCGGTCACCTCGCACCGAAAGCACTTTGTCTGCCTTGGGAGTTTCGCTGGTCGGCTCCCCCCTTCGTCTGAAGCCCGTGACCGCTTCCCCGCTCCACTCCCATGAGATGTCCCGGCAATAGAGGGGGGTTCGACGGCCGAAGACGACCAGTTGCTGGCGAGCGGCTGTATCGCCTGACCGACTTCTGCAATCACGAGCGATAGCTGCACGGAGTCGAGGGTAGCTAGATCGCGCGTCGAGTCCGCAGCTGCTTTCCTTCGGATAGTGATGTCGTACTTCCTCGCCACCGGCCAACCTTGCTGCGAAATCAGAGTCACGACAATGCGGTGGTGGGCAATTAGTCGTTGTTCTCGTTCGGATTCCCAATGTTTCCGCATCAGCTCTTCGGCTAGCAACGCGGCACCGTGCCAATCACCAATTTCGACGGCCTCCTCCCCGGATTCGTCTAGAGGAGCAGGTTGAAAGGCGCCACTTTGACTGATGATCATGGCTTCCTTTCTTAGGTCCTGCTTTTCCAGAGCCTTCCGAGTCATAAGGCTATAAGGGATGTATTCCCAATTGCGAAAGGCAGTATCAATTCGCTTGGGAACCGCTGTGACACAATGAACCGTCAGCTTGGTCCGTTGCTCCACCACCACACAGGAATAGATGAATGCGGTTACACAACAACCGGTCCAACTGAAGTTCTCTTCTTCAGTCCCAAACTCCATGAGACTCAGCAACGACTCCCTGGTATTCGAGCCAGCACTGCTCGTAACCCAGGGATCAGTGATCCAGAATTCCGGGAATCATCAACCTCCGGAACGGAACTCGGGGTATTCACCTCCCAACAGGCATGCCATGGGGACATCCACCCCCCGACAGACATGCAATGGGGTATCTACCTCCCGACGGACAACCAATTGAGAATCAACAACATCCCCAAACCGATTCCCAGGGGGGACCATTTTCCCCTGACGAACGGCTGACCAGGTATCAACCTGTTACCCTCAGTCTTCAGTATCCAGAGTTTTGTGACAACCGACGGCCGCAACAACATTAATGTGATGTCCTACTCACGGGAAGTGAACGGATTAGCACTGTGTCCAGGACAACATCAGCGATCTCTGTCTTCTTCGGTTGCAATGACAGGGTGGCCAACGGGTCCGCACCCATAAACAAAGCCGGCAGTGTGGCCCAAGGCCCGAGCCCCTGGTTTGAGGTCGGAGGTAGGGACGGGTTGGTGACATCGGGATAGGAGTTGGTTGTGGACGATGACGACAAACCCGCAGGCCGTCGTGTAAGTGGGAGTAGGCTCTCCATCAGAGCGCTGACATCCTTTTGAACTTGGTTGACAGTGTTCCGAAGTCCTGCAACTTCATCGGGAACGGGAGGATGGGTGGCCTGAGAACTACCCTGTGGGGAGCTCTCAGGCTGAGGGTTAATGGGAGGGAACACTGGAGGGCGAGCGATTGTAGAATGTGAAGGTGTTCAGGATGGTCCCCCGAATTTGGAAGGAGGGAGGGGGATCCCCGACTCCGACAGGAGGAGGGTTTGTCCGTGATGAAACGTATCGACCTCCCTGCTAACGAACGGCACCATCCCGATCCTCTGAGCGCTCCGATTATAATACCCATGATAACACCAAGCCCCGCACCCATTGTGAATTTCTCTTTCGTTCGGTCGTTTTGTTTGATGGTTCTACGGTGAGTATGCGTATGTTGCAGTGGAAAAATGTGGCTTATTAGCTACCCGAACGCGTCGTCGTGCAAGAAGTCCTCGTTCGTTTTTCAAGCGTTGTGCTCTCAGTGGTGCTCAATATTCGTCCAATTTGACGCGGAAATTCTGTCTCCACTGGCAAAATCGCCGCCGTGACATCCAGTCCGGCCCGATCTACATAAGGACTTGCAGGATTTTGATTCCTAACCTCAAAACAAGGGGTTTGAAGCCCGTATCCGCTGTTACTGCCGCCGGGATACAATCATGAGGAAGGTCCCTTATTCGCCAGATTTCCAATCGGCAGGTGCGACCTCTCGCGACGAGGGTGAGCTTTAGGTTCGCTCAACTCCCTACCTGCACAGCCAGGATGTCACCGCATGTTCCGGGGTAAATAATCACCGTTGTTGGCTAGTTAGATCTCAACGTTCATGAACGTTCAACGATTGGTGGAGTCGGGGACTGGCGCCCCCGTGCCGCTACGATAGGTTCGTTTTCGAAGGGTCAGAAAAGGTGCCCGATCTTGATTTAGATCTGCCAGATATTCGATTTTCGCTGTATTTCTGAGATACTGGACTTTACTGCGAACCATGAAGAACTCTCTCGAGGGAGAGAGGGAGTCCGATGCTCGCGCAAGGAAAGAAGGCTACGACTCCGTTACCGCCATGTGTCCCGCGATTGCGCCGTACGACTGGCAGATTGACCGCTGACTCTGGGACTCGATGCTACTGTTGTTGCTGGCACTGGTTCAGGGAAGGCGCTACCTTGGGCTATGCCTCTACTTCTGGAACGGAATCGCGACAGGATCTGTCTGGTCATTTCACCGCTGAACGAGCTGAACGAGCTTGAAGCGGACCACGTACAGCGAAGGTGCACACTCTGAGGATTTACTGATCTTACTGTCGCGCTTCTGTGCTTAGGCTCGATTCTTCACCGAGAAGCTTGTGCTTACATGGAGTGCTCGAGAGAACTCCATACGAAGCGTATATTCACTATGTGCGCCCACATTTGCTCACCGGACTGACAGGCTCGGAGAAATAAAATTACCAGATAATTCTGACGTCTCTGGGGATGGCTCTGGGCAACAGGGGGGTTCACGTTGCTCTTCAATGAGCTCTGATGGAGCTTCAGTGTTATCCTCACGCTTGTTGATGAGCCCTGTTGCACCGAGCAGCAGGGTATCGGGTTTCGAGGGCGTGGCTCTCGCCCAAAGGGGAGGTGATGGAGCAATGCCGTTTGGGAGAAACCCTCTCCGCCAAACCTTCGGTAGTCAAGAGACATGCCGCAAAGCTATCTGGCGGAGATCCAAAGCATTTGAAGAACACCACAAAAGTTTGCCAACTTTCCCCACTGGATTGATGACGAGTGGTAGAAGAATCGGTCTTGGTCCGTCTGTGGACGTTCAAGCCTGAGGGGCGCACAAAGCACAACCATCACAAGCCGGTTGCCGTGCGTGAGAGTCGTCTTCACAGTTGGGTTCTCAATGGCTAATCAACCTCCTCAACACGATGCGCCATCCCCCTCCCTTAACCAGGACATCCTGAACCTGATTCATTGGTCGAAGGTCTGCGGTTTCGGCATCTATGTGAGCTACAATGCATTTTCTGGCTTGCATGATGATTTATTCTCTCCGTCGAGTCTCCTGTTGAAACAATCTGCAGTGCTCGTGCAAGAGGCGCACCTGCTTGGCATGTTACCACGGAGGTCAATTGGGGTACTAGAGATTACAAAACGTCGCTTTTGGTGTTGACAATTATTATCAGAAAAGATGTAAATTTGTACGTGCATAACGAGTGATATTTTCTTTCCCCTACTGTACCTGCGCTGTTCACCGCTGAGGCCTCTGAGGGTGCGCACCCAAACGGGCTCCGCGATTTCCAAATATCCCGGTGGGGTTGCTTCTCGTTCGATCCCCCTCCCAAAAGGGCGTTCCGACCCTCCAAAAGGGCGAGCAATTCAACGAAGCCACCTTCCAAATTCAGGGGACCCCCCGTCCCCGGTACAATTTCACAAGACAGTTAGGAGGCGAAACCTGCAACCAGAACACCGATCGCGCAGCGATCACAGGTGACGTTGAACGTTGACAATGTTGAACGTTGAACAATTGCTTCCCGCTGCATTCTTGAACTATCCCCCCGCTGCCAATCACCCCGCGATTGCGCCAACTGTTTCTTTCGCGCTTCTGCCTACCAATGGCTCGTTCCACGGAACAATCGCATTCTTCTGGTCCACCTGACGCCAGCTCCCTGGAACAGAGGAAATGAGGTCTGTTCAGACCATTCAACCGACATTGTATTGCATTCTGACTCACCGCTTTCATCGTGTTCTGTTATTTCCCGTTCGCCGATAAGCTCAGCTCATTCAACTCTATCGCCCACTGAACGTCGGATGTCATGTTTCTCCCCCCTCCTGAACTCGCGAGCCACCAACTTTTCTTTGCAGGTACCAAGCACCTGTACTCCTGGGCGGACTGACTACGCACCTCTGAGATTGTCACGAGGACATCGAGATGCCGGGTTAGGAGGTCAGGGTTGCAACGACCATCCCACGTTCTGTGGTCCAACCTCACTAGCTTGTGAGCTCACAAGCCCGGAGCTACCGCCGCTCATCCCAAGGAGAATTGTTGATCATTTCTTCCTTTTAGTTGGGGGCTTAGAATCATGGCTGGCCAGTGTTGAGATCAAGAAGGCGCGAGGACCTAAACCAATCAGGTAATCGGATCAACCTTGGTCGAGCGCACACGGGACACTTTCACGCGGTGACCAGATGTGTATCTGTCGGTTTTTTGGCTCGCATTCCGTATTTCTGGTTTGCTGGAGTACCCTATGACCATCTCGTACTATCCAGCACTCCCCCCCCCCCTCAGCCAGGATGGTTGAAGCATTGATATTGAGTAGTAAGCTTACGTGAGCCGATTCTATGTCACTCGCTTCTAATCTCACCGTAGGCCGACCGAATCACAACTTGTTCCATGTGCTCGTCATTTTGCGTCTCCTCGTGCCTCATGCGCCTTGTATTCCCAAAGCAGATTTTCACAAGCTCGGCTCGTTCTTTGGATGTCGTCAGTTCATTGGCGCCGACATTGCCTCCGTCTCGACAGGCCCCTCCAAAAGTCCGCATCGTAGGGCGGGGGGACGTGGCTTTGGCTTTGGTCTGCCCTCTCATTCACGAGACAAACCAATCCTCTCGGTACTCCACCGGACTTACTGTCCATGGTGCCGGTAATGAATTCACCGTCCCCCACGGCTTCAGATTTTTGTTGATATTGGCTTCGGCGGAACCACTACCGCCCCCACCAAGGAACTCGAGATCGTCCCCACCCACACCAAAACCAGCACGGTGACCTCTAGATGGTCAATAACGCTGGGGTTTGCACAGCCCGGACTGCTTGTGCCGTATCACTTCCGACGCTTAGAAACTCGGGAGACTCAAAGGCGCTATCGATGAGGATCTCTTGGCTTGACAGCTTTCAGGCCGCTTCGAAGGACCCCGATCGACCGTCACTCCCACTCACACAGAAGGTTTACGCCAACCCCAATAGTAGTATTGAAATTGAAGATGACTTCAATAGGGAGGCTAGTGAAAACCTAGGTTTGCCTGGGAGCTGGCCTGTCGACGGTACCCATGTCTTCGGTTCCCTCCAATCTCATGATGTCATTGACGTCTCTGAAACATACACTTCAATCCCAGACCCCCGCACAATCCTCAGGTTTAATGCTATGGATACTGGATTCACTAAATCCAGTTCCCGACTCCACACATCACCCGTTACTATTCCGAGAATTACCGCATGGCGCACATCTCACTCGACCTCGGCAGAGCGGCAGCTAGTTTGGGTAATTTTGTCACGTGACGAGCCGCACTCATCGTACTAAGAAGGTCCTGCGCGAGTGGCTCAACTACTTCCATCGTATCCCCTATCTCTGCTAACCGGTCACACCCATGTCTGCACACCCCAGCAATACACCCCACTACAAGCTAGCCAAAGCTTTGGGGAACTCCCATCACGATACGATCAACTTTTTGTCATTCTCTCCATGTGGTCGTTTCCTTGCAAGCGGAGGCGATGACGATTATATGTGTATCTACGACTGCTCGGATCCCAGGCACTGCGAGGTCTCCCTGAGGGTCAAGGCGAACTCCCAGCCAAGTGCAGTTTGCTGGAACCCTACAGCACCCATTTCGGTTTTCGTCGGGTATGGCAACGGTGGAGTTGTAAAACATTGTATCAGCCATGAGGAGGGAGGATGGCTACCCGGGGTACTCTTACATAATGGTTCAGATCGCGTCATATCGCTTGCATGGGATCGAATTCTTGCTGTTGCAACCCAGTCCACCGTATATATCGTGGACCAGGATGCCGGTAAGTTTGGAGTACCTTGCAGTTTCCTTTCCCTTAATCATGCCTAGGTGACATCACGAATTGGGTCGTCGTCCCAAAGCCAACCCATAACATGGCGACCGCTAGGAGTAAGCCAGAACCTCGCTCCGTCGCCTTCACCTCGGACGGGTCACTCCTGATAGCTTACCTCGAACATGGAATATCGTATGTCTATGTTGTTCATATTTTTGTGCTTTGTCTGATCTATACCAAGATGTTGGGCACGGGACGGCAAGACGCAGAAGTGGAATTTCCGTCCTCGCGCTTACCGCATGTATGTTGAGCGAACCACGGAATCGTCACTTTCTCTCATTGAATCCTTCTCAGTGGCCGTTTTTCTTACAATCCGAGGAAAAACATGTTTATAGTCCATAACCTCTACGATGGGTTCGATGCATACAAAATCAAGGGCCCGACTGTCGAACACTTTCGGTCGTACCAGTTTGCGGCACCGAAAGAGCGGAACGTTCCATTGTCGTGCATTTTTATCGAAGGAGGAAAGTCGGTCGTCCTCGGGACAACCGCAGGCAAAGCGATGATTCTTGACACCGAGAAAGTGTCCACGAAGCAAGTCCTCCAACACTGTGGTATGAAGTCCAGTTAAGTAATTTTGTGCGCTGCTCTCACCGCGGTTCATAACAGACGACGGCCTCATTCAAGAAATAGTCTGTTGTCGACCAGCTGTAGTCCTTCATACCTTCGTTGACTGAAACGCAATTCACAGGCCCATGGGAACCCGACTTCGCGAGGTTACACCCTAATCGCGACGACTGCGTCAGAGTGCGGCGCGAATACAGTCATCAAAATTTGGATGGGACCAGCAGCCACCGAATCAGGTGAAATAGGTGAGCTTGGATTACTCTATCCTTCCATGTCTCAAATCTAAAGTGTCCTATTCAAGATTACGCAGGAGAGATGCTCGTAAGTTACATTCAATCCAAACCAATGCTACTCCTCACAAGGTTCCAGGAAAAGGTTACCGCGATCATCAACAGTCTCCTTGAAGGCTATTATTCCTTGTGCCGGAAGAGGGTCGAAATTTCCTTTATCTGGCTCGTAACTGGAGCTTTCCTCATTGTTGCAGTTGTTCTTTCTATTCCCGCGGAGTTGGACTACAGTGCCGTAGGTCCGAAACACACCCACTCTTCATTGTACTCAATATTTCGCAGATTTTTGGACTGTGGGCCCGCTCTTCGGTAATATCGTTCTCATCCACCCAGCGGGCAATATCTTCCCTCCTCAGGGCCATGCTTCGATCGACCTTCACTGCTCTAAGCACCATCTCGACGTGGGTACAACAGTTTATCGACGAGGAGTCAACAATCCCCACTTCCGTGGCTATCATCCAAGGGACCACACTCGTTGGTTCTGTCGCTGCCGTTGCGACAGCAATGACGGATCAACGCCCTGTCCTCTCTATCTCTGCCCCACGGGTAGAGACACTCGATCCACCGGAGCCAACGCCTTCAATCATTCAGAGTATTCACGAATACATCCACACCGAAGTCCAGGTGGTCACCGACCACGGTGCTGCGGAAATACCTCGTCCCCGCGAAGAGGAACAGTATAATGACCCGGTTCTTCCATAGTAAAGCAACCTGTTTATGTCGAGAAATCTAATAAAGAAAGGTTTTCTATTCCGTACATTTCGTGAGGTTGATGTTAAGACCGACTCCGGTCCACCGAGCGCCCGATGCCACTGGATGGGACTCACTTGCAGCGTTGATCTTGATCCCGGTTGATCGATAAGCAGAAACCGGAGGAAAATCTCCTGCCCCTCTACTTGAGCCCCGGCATGGACCATCATCTCTGTACTTGCACTCTCTGTGGTCCGGGAGGAACGCCCCAGTCTAGGTCGACAGCACAACGACATCGGTTCGATGACAAGTTGAGGGCCAGTGGCCCCGGTATCCACCCCACGCTCGCACCACCATCCCCGCAACCACCGCGGCCGCAAACACCTCCCGTCTTCACAGCCACCGCGGAGGCAGACAATTCCCATGGACCCAACCTACCCAACTCCCCTCTTCCTTCGGTATCCATGACCATCGAACGTATCATCCATTACCTTCGTGTGCGGAACGCTGCCTGGAGGTTCCCTACCTCCCTCGTCTTCGCGACACCCCCAACGGGGGATTCCTCAAATTTTACACCTAGGACGACGGCAGAGCTACGATACCCAAATTCCACTTTCCGCCTGTCTCTCCGGGACCAAGAATCCGCCCAGGTGGTCGGGTACGAATGTTTTTTGGCCGAAACCCTCCAGGTTTTGGAATCATCCAGCGTTGATGAAGGCGACCCCCTGGCTGCTCAAATCACAGAGTCCGTGAATACAACTCTCGATATACTCGTCACACTCGATAAGCACAAGGGCGCTGAATGGGATCGACAAGTCCGAACGCAAAGGTCGCCGGACACGTATGTGCTTACCGGTGCGTGTATTCTGCCCCTTCCTTGCCCCATATCTTATCGGCCCGTACAGATAGGTTTTTTACGCGTTACAAGAGGGGACTTGCCCCAATCGTCTACGCCTCCCTTGTCCTTGTCCTTGTCCTGAGATACATCTTCAACATATCGCGACGGAAAACTACTGTTGTGCTTGCAGGCGTTCGAGATATCCTCCGCCTCGCAGGAGTTTCTGCAGACCAACTGAACGAGGTTCCACGCGACCCAAGGACCGCATTGAACCGGTTCAACCTGGACCCCGTCTTTCAGACATACACCATGTGCTCAAAATGCTATGCACTCTATCCGATCTCTGGGACCCAGATGTATTGTAACTTCAGGCCCACCCCTAGTGACCCACCGTGCGGCGAACCCCTGCTTCGTAGCTGCGACAGGGAAGATCGCGCCAATACTCACTGGGGGCAAGGGCCAGTGTACCCAGCAGGTACACTGCAAGTACATTGCAAGGAAATGGATAAAGTACCCACCAAAAACCCATCTGGTACATTGCAAACACATTC
>Ga0307517_10008055_pt1 | contig 15196 bp, 13 predicted proteins | sample 23_EM_MG_FD_194515 | JGI IMG/M metagenome (GOLD analysis project Ga0307517, IMG submission 194515) | Populus trichocarpa ectomycorrhiza microbial communities from riparian zone in the Pacific Northwest, United States - 23_EM | ecosystem: Host-associated > Plants > Roots > Unclassified | place...
GGGTAGGGGATTCGAGAGTTTCCTCCATCTGGGAAGCTACTTCAGATGGGTGACAGGGAGGGTTGATGGCCGGGGCAAATTTGCCACCGGGACTGGTGATAATGCGTGGTGTTGAGTTTTTCTAAATCCGGGGGTCTGATTGGTTGCAACCAAAAGAGAGGAAAATAGAGGGGACGGAGCTTGGATAATCACGATCGGGCATTCTGTTTTATATATACTTAGGCGAGTAAGATTTAAAGTTCTACAGATTGATACAAAAAACACATATACACCCCCGGACCGGAGCCCGACACCCGCGACCGCTTTGCTAGTCTGATTCTCTCCCGGTGACCGCTGCTTCGGAGAGTGGATCCGTTAACGTGATCTGGCATAGCTGTGGAATAAGTTGCTGTGAGAGGAGATGTGAGTGTGCTGGGGTCCACGGTTGAGGAAGAATCATGGTGCATTTTTCTATATTATACAAATTGCAAAATAATTAAATACCGTAAAATCTCGAATAATTGGCCTATGTGCTATGTCGTCGAGAATTCCCTACCTTGGAAAAGGGACGAAAGTCACGGCAAAAGAAGGAGCTGCTCAGCCCCTCTGAGAGACAAAAAAAACAAAAAAAACACCAGGCCTTACCGGAGGAGGCAACTCCAACGACATAGCACATAGGGCAATTATTCGAGATTTTACGGTATCACACATGGATTTGCTGTAAATCGAACCTACACACTTCAGAGCATTGGATTCTTAAGATATTGCCCTGGTTCCTCATAGGGTTGAGCGTCACATGTTGCATCAAGCACGTTATGATACATGTTCTAATTCCAAGGCACCATAGTGAAAACTCTATCATACATGCGCAACCCTATACATCGGTTCATACCCTAGAACGCCCACTTGTCCACACTTCGGCGTTCCTCCATCTCATGTGCACTTCCTGTTGCCTGTGCTCCTCTCTGCTCCTAATACATCATGCTATTATACTACTGGGATTATTATACCACCACCAATGCTGTAATCCGGGTCCAAATGTGATAACCGGTTAAGGGGTTGGGACCGATCATTGGTAGTAGTGCGGTTGCCACACGCTAAATAAAAAAGCTCATATCGAGGGAGCAACTGGTATTATTATATACAGTACATCGAAAGATCCTTCACTCTTTATCGCCTGCACTATGGAAGAGGAGGAATTATCTGGCACTTAACCCTACCCTTGATACCACCCCTATCTCTGTTGGACGGATGTGCTTGGCTTTTGTTACGGGAATGTGAAGGATTGTTCAGGTGACATGAAGACGAAACGGATATGGGAGAATGTTCAACCATAGATTTCCCCGGCTGTCTTTTCTTTGCCATCACGGGAGTGTACTCAGGAATAAGGATATGCGGGAAATGAAAAGAGAGATGTGGTAATCCATAGAAGGATCAAGATGCTGTATTTGTGTTTTACTTATACACCTGTCTCTACCATTAGTTTGATTTTAATTAGAGTGTGAATTAGAGAGCGAGAGCCAGCGAATGATCAAAAAATACGAGCGGTAAGACTTACGCTCAATATCCTTCCTCCTAAGTGTCTAAATTCCACGTGGATTCTCTTAGTCTACCGTCTACTTCTGTGCGTCCCACTTTTCCCACCTATACAATCTCCACCTGTGTTCCAGGTATTCTTCCAAACAAGCGATTCCTACGCCTCCGACCAAAGCCACCCTCCCGCGACGGATTGCTCGCCCTAGGTTCTTCACCGCCCCCGTAAACTTGCCCACACTCGCGTTGCATATGCCCCCGTTAACATGCCTGACTTGTCCTTTAAGGACAACATCCTAAGAAATATTAGCACCTAACCCACATTCATGCCGGAATTGCTGCACAGACCGTACACGCTCGTGGGATGCCCCTCAAGAAACCGAACGGACTAACACCGGACCCAGCCGCATGGCCCTGAGTTGAAAATCCGTTCTCATAGACTGACGGCTTCTAAGCACGGAGTTAGTGTTTGTATTGCATACCACGAAAGCGAGGCGTACTAGGCTGTTCCTCGACAAGCTGTAAGCACGGGCCCCATGGCGTAAGGCCAGTCGGCAAGCGTGTTGGGTAAATATCGGGGCCATTATCGGTTTTTCTGTAGAGATATATGAGAATAGAATCACCTGTTGTTTGGGAACTATCTAGTAATCCAGCAACCCTTAAGTACTCGCACGCAAAACCGGGACGTATCCAGGTTGCACCGTACTCGTAACATTGATGTCACCGAGCAAAGAATTCACAATTAGGTCCCAATAACTTAGAGGGTTTGCGCATGGGACTCAGGTGGCGGTTGGCCGAAAATAGACCCAGGTGAAAAAATTAATTTGTTTGCGCAACAGGCGTAAGTAGATTGATAGCCGGGTTCAATCCCGAACAACCAGATAATTTCGACCAAACACCGCTGCGCGCTACTGAGGAAGGGTAGCAGCGCTGCTACGCTCTCGCAAAGCCGTAATCCCTATCAAGTCACTGCCTCGTGTCTCATTACAATGCTTTCAAGGATTTTAGTGGTAGTTATATTATTGGGCATTCTGTTATAGATCATCACTTGTTCTACTCGTACGCTGGCCAATATGGTTATTACCCAACTGGCCTAGCTCAAAATCCGAATTTGACTAGGGAAAAAATTGAGAGATACGATATTTACTCATTCCATTGTCACCTCTTCGCATTCGAGTAGTATTTTCACCACTCCCTCATGCCCAAACTCAGCGGCACACGAAAGTGGTGTCTGGCCCCATTCGTTTGGCTTGTCCGGATTGACCTCTTCCCGTTCGAGTAGTATTTTCACCACTCCCTCACGGCCAGACGAAGCCGCCAACGCGAGAGATGTCATGCCTAAATTCCCGGGCTTGTTGGGATTGGCATCCTCTCGTTCGAGTAGAATTTTCAACACTCCCTCATGTCCAGAAGAAGCGGCATACATGAGCGGTGTCCAGCCGTGGTGACCCGGCTTGTCGGGTTTGACCTCTTCCCGTTCGAGTAGTATTTTCACCACTCTCCTCATGTCCAGTCAAAGCGGCATGCGAGAGCGGTGTCTTGCCGTATTTGTTAAACACAAAATCAATACAAAGTAATCTGTCCTTTTCCCTAACACAATCACGCCATTTTTTTCCCACTATGGCATATTACCTCATTACTTCCTCTTTTCTTCCCTATCCGTATTTCTTGCCCACTCATCGACTTCCTAGCGCAAAGGCTATGAGTGCACCACTCAGGTTAACCTTTCCGACAAACTTCTAGCACATTCCAAGGAACCCGTAAGAATAGAAGAATATGGGTCACGCCCAACAGCATGCCATACGCGGAGTACGGTACCGGTGATTAACAACAATCGTCAGGCGTGTTGGGGTTGACCTCTTCCCACCCGAGTAGAAATTTCACCACTTCCTCATGCCCATTATGAACAGCCCATGCAAGTGGCGTGTAGCCAGAAAATCTCCTCCGTCGATATCATAACATCCCTCCTCTATCAAACCAGCTACAACTTCGATAATTCCGAAGAACTATGCGCAGTGTAGCCCGCTAAACGGAGGGCAAGTCCTAAAGTTTCGACCATCTAGACCCTCTACCCGCGCTAAAAGCAATTCAGTCCACTTCTGGCTGTAGTTCCCCTTTAATAACTCCAGGGCAAGTGATCTCGCACAGTCCGAGAGCTCCCATTTCACGTGGACTCCCCAGTACACGGAGCAATATTCGAGAAAGGGCATATTCGGGGTATCAAGAGAAGGGCTAGTCGAAAGGGCTTCCACCTGTTGCGAACTCAGATAGGTCAAACAGATTTCCGCCATTGCCGAGTGAGGTCGACTGAATAGATCGGGATGAGCGGAAAGGTACTCCTGTAGAGTAAACTGAATCAGTCGAACAGTTGATGCTTCCTTATCCACAGCAATAAGCCCTTGTGAGCAGCCAACCAATGTCGACATCGAAGGGGTGTTGCCAATATTAAAATCCGTGGAGCCTAGCTCGACTGCGAGGGCGTGGCAGAGCTCATCCGCCCTCAACGGCCGTTCCGCATGATTGATCCACATCAATGACGCCATCCCGAGTCTCGATTTATCCCCATCTTGCGTCTTTATCCGCGAGATCGTCGCACCATAAACATCTCCCAACTCCAACCCACTAGCCATTTTGCTCAACTTTTCCCGTCTCCGATAGATTGTCGATTCATGTAAGATTGCCTCAATATTTCAAGAAACCAGTAGAAACCTAGATATCTATCAGCGGATGATGTATGATGGGATTCCAAGTGTCATTGCCCTACGTACATTTCAGATACACTCTCGGGAATCTTCTCCAAAATATCTGCCACCAGACTCACATCCATGGCATCCGGCGTTTCATCCTTACACGAATGTATCTAATAATGTCCTCTTTGTTAGGACATAAAGATACACATATCACTTTCTCACCAAGACGCCTTTCAACATCACCCCGAACATGGGGCCTCCCAGTGATGAATATCCGTGTGTCCGGGGACTTCTTGAGAATTTGTTTCAGTGAATCAAGGATCTTGACTCGATGGACCGCCGCGCATTCGTCAAGGGCGTCTATACACACAAATGTGCGCTGTGAGGATGTGATGGCCTGTAGCATGTTCACAATATCAATGAGCTGCGGTCCCCGTCCACCAATGGCTTTTTTTTGTTCTTGAAAGGCTCGTGATATCTCCTCCGGAATTGCTTCCATTCCACTAACTATCTGTTTCAGCAAGGAACCCAGCATAGCTGTGGGGGACTGCTCCTTCCGCGCCGCAAAGTCAAAGTAAAAACACGTAACAGTAGTGTTTTGTCCTCTAGCTTGGTCGCACAACCTGTCCACCACCAGCGAACTAACATCATGGCATTTTATCACTAACTCTTCCCCTTCTCTAAAAACAAGAATAGATTTTACCTAATGAATGTTTTACCGGCCCCCGGATCTCCATAGCCAAACAAGACTGCCCTATCACTTCACCTTCCCCACTCTCATCATGCCAGCTTCTGAATTCTTCGGTTTGCATGAGCCATTCCCCAATGTTATCGACGCGGCGCTCTTGTATATCCCGATGTCGTAGCCTGGGCTCAAGGGGTGATAGCCAGGTTAAGAGTTGAGACCGATCATTGGTAACAGTAAAATTGTGCGACACATTAATTGAGTTTGTGTTAAAGGAGTTAGCGTGATATTGAGACATTTCTGCTATCGTAGAGGAGTTATTGAATATGCTCGGTTGAATAATTTCTGGGAGCTGAACAAAAAAGGGGGTCTTCAGCCTCTTTGATAGACGCGGGGCTTCCACTCAAGCCACCCAAATGTGGCAAATTAATATCGCCCTGATGCCTGCCTTATCATTTTGCCCCCCACTAACATACACTCTATGATAAGAAATCTGAACATAAACTACCGTACTTGTGCCAAAGTTCGAGTCGCATAACCTTGTACTAGTTGCAGGAATTAAGCAGCCCAGTAGTATTTGGGCTAGTTCTTTTCGATCTCACAGCCATCGTTCCTTCTCAAACGATGTCTCCTTCCTTCCTTCCTTCCCTCCTTCCCCCTCCAAGGTTGGTGCCTCCCCCTACGGCATTCTCCCCCTTGACAGATAGGCCAACTAGTAATCCTACAACATTTGTCGCCTTGTATGGTACTAAAATCAGTGGAAGTTTGACCGAACCAACGCCTTAACCACTCCACCAGAGTGCGTTTTCACGCAATCTCTGGTGAGGAGAGGAATATCCATTATGCTTCTGATTTATTCTTTCAATTATTGTTTTGGTTCCGCAGGTAGGAGTGGCTCTCCCGGGTATCAATAGTTGAATTCCGGGATATGTGGTTGAAGTTTGCTAGGAGATGTCCTACTTTTGGGTTTTCTGTAACTTAAGCTAAAGTCGTCGGTTCGTTAGCCACATCATTTTTAGATAATTTCGCCTATTCCTCCCCCACTTACTGCTTTTAGACCTCTTAAAATATTCTAATTGATGGATACACATTCCAGTTCCTATACCCGTCTGAATAGATAAGGCCGCCACTACCACCCTTAACGACTATATGAGTGTCCAGAATACCCCGCCAATATCCCATCCCAGGAATCCAAAATTCCAAAGGTCGCGGGAGCCATACGGGGTGGAACCCATGTAGGCCTTATCTTGTAGCCCAAAGCGTCATTAAATATGCAATAGCAGCCGAATTCACAAAATCCGTGCAAATACGACACTGCAATAGCATGAATTTATTTCCGAAGTTTTCCCTGGGGAAAAGGCCTGAAGATGTGGGCTTCTATCAGAAGGTATCTCTGTACCTAGAGATCGGGGTGTAAGGGGCAAGGGTTGATACCGCTCTGGCTAGGCAGGCCATGGGACCACCGGCGGTGACGCCAGATAGCCAAAACTGGGCTTCATTGGCCACTTCCACTCCCTTATACAAAGCCCACCAAACGAAGTCTGTCCGGATGGCCTCAAAGGATGTCCATCCCGCGACCTACGTCCTCTTCCTCTAAAAATGACTACCTTACGCAACTTTTGTGGGCTATGCAGGGTTATCTAGCTTGATTGGAAGCATGTAAATTATAACCTCGACTTGGAGCAAAAAAGCCTACTGTATACACAACCTATGTTGATTCTGAGGGGGTATTCAACTTGGTGGAAAATATTTATACTAGAAATTATGTCGGCATTGTATGGGAATGGCCGCCCCTTGTGGGTTTTTCTAGGGTCCTACATACAACTTGGTAAAAAGCTACCTCATGTCAGCCTGGACACAAGAAACCACGTGACTTCTGAGTGAATATGAAACGTCCGGTCGGATGGGGGGGCTAGCAAGCCTAACTTCGGGAGTCTCTTCACGGCCTCAAACAATCCCAAGGTAATACACTCCAGAACATGAATGTTTGATCAATGGTCAATCAAGTGATATCAAGTGAGTATGGTTTGATATCTGCAACAAGTCGGGTGCACCCCCGAAGGGAGAATGGCAACAAGCACACCTGGAGAGGGATTGCGATATCACACCACGCCCAACTTACCCTTGCCTGGAGTGAATTACATGACTAAGAAGAACATACTTCGCTCTCATAGGAATAATATGCAAGACTCCGAAGAATGTCTAGCCAAACCGGAGGTTTTCAGCCGAGGGGGCGAGAACAGACAAATGTAAAGATTTTAGGGTTCACACAAGTAGGCAGGCACCCCAACCCCCAGAAGATGCCAGCACAAATACTGAAAATGTATAATATCATACATAGCACATTTGTTTTGCCTTTGCTCAGAAAATGTGATTTTAGGACTGGGCGATCGGGTTCTTTTGTCAAGACTACGTTTGCTTACCAACACACCGTTCACTCACCATTCCAGAAGCGACTGTTCTTATAGCACCAAAGCTGTTCGTTAACTCAAGAACCTGTTTGAGAAAAATCGGGCTTTCCCGCTGGGCGACAGTTTCTGCTGTGAAAATAGCATCCCTGCGTTTTGAAATGGAAGGAAAAGGGTCGTTGTATGGGAGAACGGAAGGGAACCGTTGTAACCAAACAGGCTCTAAGCCAACTATCTGACTGAGCATTCATTAATCAGCCGCTGGTTGACGCGATTTCGTGGGAGTGGAGGAACTGGTGGTCAAGAATGACAAATGGCGGGTGAAAAGGAGGCCTAGAGTCCTTTTCACCATTGACCGGTCGCACCTTATTTTAATCAACGGAAGTGCGTTAACATCAAGCCTTCCTCATGAATGGACCCGTTAGAAGCGAAACGCTAAACCTTATCAATCCCCTATTCTAACGGTCCGTTCCGTTACCAAGCGAGTGTACTCGTAGCCTAAGTAACAGCTCCCACAGAGAAGGCACAGGCAATGATAGCCAAGGAACAGCACGAGGTCCCCCGCGACGCAATTCCATCCATGACCTGGCAGTCACGCGTCTCTAACCTCCGCACCAGCAGCTCATCAAATGCTCACTTTGGCAGCACATACTGTTGCTTCGCGAGGCTTGGAGGCTTCAACTGATGCGCCCCCATACGGCAGACCGAGGGGGTGCTCGGCCAGCCTTGGCACAGCTTGGCATTGAAGTTCAGAACGAATCAACCACCAACATTCGCCAAGCATAGCCGAGGGTGCTGCCTCGCTGAACACTCTCCCAGTCTGCATGAAAATCCAATACCAAGGCCGTTTTTCTTTTCCATCCCAAGACCCGCCAATTACCGATACCGAAGAGAGTTGGTTCTCCTTCTTACCATCTCACATTCTCCCTTCGCGTGTCTCCAACCTTCAGCTTATGGTAGAGCTATCTTTCTTTTCCCCCTTTCCTTCCTTATCCGATTAACTGCCGGAATGGTATCCAGGGAGATGGACAGGGTGTCTATTAAGCTAATTCTGTCGACGAGTTTTGGTTGACAGTCTTCTCGCTTTCCGCCTACTTGTTTGTAGCCCCGTCCTCCACTTCATTGCTCCCTTCGCCGCCGCTACCCCCGCCCCCATTCGAGCTCCCACCCCTCCCGCGTTCCCTCGCCGATCCCAACTATACTGCCGGATGCATCATCGCGGAAACCCTGAGCGCCCATCGCCAGCCTCACTATCGGCGCTAGGCTGTCCCCACCACCAACAGAGGAACTTCCCACCTATGCCGGCATTCGCCTTCTCCGCATCTGCAAGCTTCTTCGCACTAACACATCGTTAGCCTCCTTCCTCCTCCCTTCCCGCAACCTCCCCCCTCCGGAGCAGAAGAGATAACCAAAACTCACAGCCGATGCTTCCTCCTCCTCTCTGCTCTCGTCTCTCCAGGGGGGTACTTTGACGGCCGCCCAGTTCTCGGGCGGAGCTTGAGTTCCGCAAACTCCTTCCGGCGCTGGATAATCCTCTGAGCCTCACTCCTTGATATACCGATTTCCTCGCCGATAGCACGGTAGCACTTCCCTGCGGCGTGCTTTTCGATTACATTGACACGTTCGACGAGCCTTGCCTCTCTCGACATTCTCCGGTTGCGCGGTCTTTAGGCGTCTTGTTTTTTAAAGAAAATAGTTTGGGTGCGCGGGTTGATGAGAGTCGGGAGAAGGAGAAGCCGGAGGAAGGGTGAGGGCGATCGGGAAGGAAGATTGATGATGTTTTCCTGTCGTGCTGTCCTGCGCGTCCTGTTGGTTCTGACTGGGATGGGCGCTTGTTGCCAGGTTTGGGGGATACGTTATGGTACAGGGTAGATGGGGAGTAAGTTAAGTTACGATATAAGACATCTAATGTGGGATGTTAATCGGGGGAGCTGGCCACCATCGCTACTCCTCTATAGATTTCCTCACCAGCCCCGTCTGATTGGAGTGCCGCTTTTTTCTTTCTACCTTTGGTGTGCTACCGTTAGGATCCGTGTTCTCCGGGAGAAGGTGCGGCTGTTAGCGGTGGGTGGAGTGGAGTGGAAGGCTCGGAGAATTGCCAGGATTTGGCTGTTTTGGGTGTCATCGTTGGCTTGCAGTGCACTGAGTTCCCTTGCTGCCATTGGCCCTATGGGGACGGCCCTGGGGTGGCGATGGAATATATGGACCATGGTGGAACAACGCCCAAACCAACACCTCGAAAAGGCCGCCCCCGAAACTCGATAAGGGTCAACAATAAGGTACAGTCCCAGGATCTAGCATTCTGAGATAGAGGGAAAAGAGGGAGTAGACATCCAAAATTCTAAAGTCACCGAGGTTTCGCAGAAACCTATCTTGTAGCAAACAGTGCGGGAGTGAAAGAACATGCTAAGGTCAAATTGTGTCTGAGCTCAACACCAATCCTTTGTAACTACAATGAGTGACGTCGTACGGTCGCCATGGCCTGGGTCGTATAAATATCGCCTCTTTTACCCATATCAATTTATCACTGTTAGTAATTCAACTTTATTCTTTCCCTTCGCTCTTGGTTCCTCCTCTTTTTTGTTACAGACCCGCTACTCATACAATCTCACTCGTACGCTTCCTCTCCTATCGTTATTTAACCACATCTTCCCATGGTCGGAATCCCGAGATCCTCCGTTTCATTCCCTGGCCCCTCGATCGCGAACCCACCTGCACAGCACCTGTTACGAGGGAAACTACTGAGTGACGTAGAAGCTCCACTCTCCATGCTTAAGTTATAGAGCGGTGGGCTGATAGGTGCCAAGTAGGCAGGACAATATACTATTTGTTCGGCCATCTCATTTAAGGTAGCCAGTCCGGATTGTATGTATAATATGATTTTTATATTGTCGATGATGTCCCCGGAAAACTAGGTGCTGCCTTACACTGGCGTTCCTCTATCTAAATAAGATTCTATGCGCAGGTGATATATAGTTTAGGGAAGGAGGAAGGAATGAAAAAGACTGCGCAAGATGGAAAAAGAAAGAAAAGGAAAAGTGCAGGCAAGAATTCAGAGGTGGAGAAAAGTTAAATAATGGGATGAAAACTGCAAGCTTGGACTGGACCTTTTCACAACGCAATAATTCCCCCCCCACTCCCCGTTTGGGACCAAGCTCTTCTATAGATTGTAAATAGAAACACATAAATCCTCACTCGACAATAAGAACGAATCCCAGGGGGGGAGGGTTGAGGAGGGTGTGACGTATATGTGTCTTCCCATCCCACGGGATTTCCTTAGTCTATGGTGATGTCTAAGGGCAGTCACCATGGGAGACATACCTGGAAAAAAGAGGGCAGCGGCTATTTCTACGAGGCAGTGACTTAAATGGTGCTGGGGATTACGGCTTTGCGAGCGCGTAGCAGGGCTGCCACCTTTTCATGGCCTTTCTCAGTAGCGCGCAGGAGTGGTGTTCTGCCGCGATAATCTGGGATTGACGTCTTCCCGCTCGAGTAGTATTTTCGCCACTCCCTCATGTCCAGACCAAGCGGCATACGAGAGCGGTGTCCGGCCGTCCTCGTCTAGCATGTCGGGATTGACCTCTTCCCGATCGAGTAGTATTTTCACCACTCCCTCATGTCCAGACGAAGCGGCATACAAGAGCGGTGTCTGGCCCCATTTGTTTGGCTTGTCGGGATTGACCTCTTCCCGTTCGAGTAGTATTTTCACCACTCCCTCAAGTCCAAACGAAGCGGCATACGAGAGCGGTGTCCGGCCCCATTTGTTTGGCTTGTCGGGATTGACCTCTTCCCGTTCGAGTAGTATTTCCACCACTCCCTCATGTCCAGATGAAGCGGCATACAAGAGTGGTGTCCGGCAGTCCTCGTCTGGTTTGTCGGGGTTGACCTCTTTCTGTTGGAGTAGTATTTTCACCACTCCCCGATGTCCAGACGAAGAGGCATGAATGAGTGGTGTCTTGCCTCTATTACCGGGTTTGTCAGGGCTGACCTCTTCCCACCCGAGCAGAGTTTTCACTACTTCCTCATGCCCATTGTGAGCAGCCCATGCAAGTGGCGTGAAGCCAGAAAAATCTCCTCCGTCGATATCATAACATCCTATCTGTATCAAACCAGCTACAACTTCCATAATTCCGAAGAACGATGCGCAGTGTAGCCCGCTAAACGGAGAGCAAGGACGAAAGTCTGGAAGATATAAACCCTGTACTCGCGCCAAAAGCAAATTGGTCGATATCCCACTGTAATGACCCTTTAATAGCTCCATGGCAAGTGAGATTGCGCAGTTGGAGATGTCCCTTTTCGCATGGACACCCCAGTACACGGAGCAATATTCCAGGAAGGGTGTATTCCAGGTATCAGGAGAAGGATTGGTCGAAAGGGCTTTCACCTGTTGTGAACTCAGATAGGTCAAACAGATTTCCGCCATTGCTGAATGAGGTCTACTGAATAGATCAGGATGAGCGGAAAGATATTCCTGGAGAGTAAAATGAATCAATCGCACAGTTGATGCCTCCTTATCTACAACAATAAGTCCTTGACAGCAGCTAACCAATGTCGACATCGAAGGGATGTTGCGAGTATTGAAGTCTGTGGAGCCTAGCTCGACTCCAAGGGCGTGGCAGAGCTCATCCGCCCTCAACGGCCGTTCTGCATGATTGATCCACATCAATGCCGCTATCCCGAGTGTCGATTTATCTCCGCCTTGCGCCTTTATCCGTGCAATCGTCACACCATAAACATCTCCCAACCCCGACCCATCTGTCATTTTGCTTAGCCTTTCCTGTCTTCGATGGATTGTTGATTCATGTAATATTGCCTCGATATTTAAGGAAACCAATAGAAACCTACATATGTATTAGCGGATGTTGTGAGGTGGAATTCCAAGTGTCATTGCCCTGCATACATTTCTGATACACTCTCGGGAACCCTCTCCAAAATATCAGCCACCAGACTCTCATCCATGGCATCCGGAGTTTCATCCTCCCCCAGCCTTACACGAAGGTATCTGATGATATCCTCTTTGTTAGGACACAGAGATACACCTATCACTTTCCCACCAAGACGCTTTTCAACCTCATCCCGAATATGGGGCCTCCCAGTGATGAATATTCGTGTGCTCGGGGACTTCTCGAGAATTTGTTTTAGTGAATCAAGGATCTTAACTCGATGTATTGCCACGCATTCGTCCAAAGCGTCTATGCACACAAATGTGCGCCGTGAGGACGTGATCACCTGCAGCATCTTCACAATATCAAGAAGTTGCGGCCCCCGTCCACCGATTGCGTTTTTCTGCTGTTGAAAAGCCCGTGATATATCCTCCGGAATCGTCTCCATTCCGCTAACTATCTGCTTCAACAAGGAACCCAGCATAGCTGTGGCAGACTGATCCTTCCGCGCCGCAAAATCAAAGTAAAAACACGTAACGGTAGTGTTTCGACCTGTTTCCTGATCGCACAGCCTGTCGACTACCAGTGAACTAACATCGCGACCTGTTAGCACTTACTCTTTCTTCCCTCCCCAAAAATAATCTCCATTACCTGATGAATGTTTTCCCTGCCCCCGGATCTCCATAACCAAACAAGACTGCCTTATCACCTTCACCATCCCCACTCTCGTCATGCCAGTTTCTGAATTCTTCGGTTTGCATGAGCCATTCCCCAATGTTGTCGACGCGGTGCTCTTGAATATCCCGATGCCGTAGCCTAGGCTCGAGGGGTGATAGCCATGTTAGGATTTGAGACCGATCATCGGTAACAGTATAATTGTGCGACACATTAAATGCGTTCGTGTTAAAGGAGTTAGCGTGATATTGAGACATTTCCGCTATCGTGGAGGTTATTGAATATGCTCGGTTGAGGAAAATCTGGAAGCTGAACAAAAGCGGGGGTCTTCAGCCTCTCAGATAGACGCGGGGCTTCCACTCAAGCCACCCAAATGTGGCAAATCAATACCGGTATCGCCTTGATGCCTGCCTTCTGTTTTTGCCCCCCACTAGACTCTAGTAACAAGAAATCTAAACATACCGTACTTATACTAAAGTCCGAGTCGCAAATCTTATCCTAGTTATAATTAAGCAGCCCAGTAGTACTGCCCATGTACAAAATTAACCCCCCACTACGACATAGGAGAAATTTTAGCCATGACAACTGCACTCCCCCCCACCACCCCCACAATCTTTTCAACCAAAAAATGATTACAAGTTACAAATGTAAATAAATAGTAGAATGTATAACAATTGATCTAGAGAAATTTCTTGAGGTGGTGTTTGAAGTATTCGGTAATGAGGTGGCTCGTTTTGTTCTCGCTCGTTGCTAGGCGGTTAATTTTGTCCACGTACGGTACAATATTTGGGCCCATTCTTTTCAATCTCACAGCCACCGCTGCCTCTCAAACGACGTCTCCTTCCTTCCCTCCTTCCCCTCCAAGGCTAGAGCCTCCCCCTACGGTATCCTCCCTCATGACAGATAGGGCAACCAGTAATCCTACCATATTTGTCATCTCGTGTGGTACTAGCATCAGCGGATTTGGAAGAGCCAACGTCCTAACCCCTCTGCCAGATTGTGTTTTCATGCAATCTCAGGCAGGGGGAATACCCATTATGCTCCTGACTTATTCTTTCAATTATTGTTTTGGTTCTGCAGGTAGGCAGGAGTGGCTCTCCTGGGTATCATTATAGTTGGATCCCGGGATATGTGGTCGAAGGCAGCTAGGAGATATCTCTACTTCCGGGTTTTGTGTAACTTAAGCTAAAGGTGCCAGTTCATTGACCAGCCCATTTTTACATAATCAAGCCTATCCCTCCCCCACTTACTACCTTCAGACCTCCTGAACTATTCTAATTGAAGGATACCCACTCCAGTTCCTATACTCATCGTAATATGTTAGGCCGTCACTACCTTTTTTTAACGACTATATAAGTTTCCAGCATACCCCGCCAATACCCCATCCCAGGAATCCGAAATTCCAAAGATCGCTGGAGCCATATGGAGTAGGACACATGTAACCTGTAGCCGGAAGCGTCATTAAATATGTAATAGTACCCGAATTTACATATGCTATTCAAATCAAGAATCTAATAGTATAAATTTATTGCTGCGGTATCCCCAGAGGCGAATGCCGGGAGATGTGAGCTGCCATCAGGCGGCATCTCTGTATCTTGAGATCGGGCTGTCGGCTGCAAGGCTTGACACCGCTCTGGCTAGGTAGGCCATATGACCTCTGGGCGTGACGCTAGATAACCAAAACTGGGCTTCATTAACCACCCCCGCTCCCCGATACAAATTCTACCAAACAGAGTCTGTCTGGATGGCTTAAAAGAGTGTCCATCCCGCCATCTATTTACTCTTCCGTTAACAAAGACTACCGTACACAACTTTTGAGAGCCATGCGTGGCTATCTAACTTGATGGGAAGCATGTAAATTATAACCTTGACTTTGAGCAAAAAAGACTACGGTATGCACAACTTTGTTGATTCTACAGGGGTGTCCGGCTTGGCGGAAAATATATATATCATACCATAAATTATACCAGCTTTGTGTGAGAGTGACTTCCCCTTGTGGGGTGTTCTAGGGCCCAACATGCAACTTGGCGAAAAGCGACCACATGTCAGCCTCACACAAGAACCACCCGAGTTCTGAGTGCATTTGAAAAGTCTGGTTGGAGGGGGCAAAACCTAACTCCAGAAGTCTCTTCACGGCCCTAAACTATTCACAAAAAGATACCCCAGAGCACGTTATTTGATCTGTCGAGTGATATATGGTGAGTATGATTTGGTGACGGTGTTGGGCTGATTTCGCAGGACCCGTTTAGTTTGGATGGTGTGTCGCGCGTGCCGAAATCACCCTCCTGTGCGTATGTGTGACCTATTGATATACCGGAAGACAGACAGGTGGAAAGTTGACCA